>Ga0182741_1003850_pt1 | contig 15415 bp, 12 predicted proteins | sample eDN5th37CBELigOP_FD_128874 | JGI IMG/M metagenome (GOLD analysis project Ga0182741, IMG submission 128874) | Enriched Organic Plus compost microbial communities from Emeryville, California, USA - eDNA 5th pass 37_C BE-Lig OP (version 2) (version 2) ...
CGTCAGAGCGGTGCGGACGCGGCTGGCGGACGGGTCGCTCATCAAGATCCGCCCCGGAATCTATGTGTCCGGTGACGAGTGGCGCGACGCCCGCCCGGAGGTTCAGGTGCTGGCACGCGCGCGGGCGCTCGACCTCGCATCGAGCGAACGACCGGTCTTCACCCACGAGACCGCCGCCGCACTCCACCGGCTGCCCCTGTACCGCCCCGACCGGGCACGAGTGCACGTCACGCTCCCCCCGGAACGCCCAGGCGCCGCCGTAGGTGTCGTACGGCACCGCGGAGCGCTTCCCGACGAGGAGATTGCGGAGATCGACGGCCACCTTTGCACGACACTCCCGCGCACGGTCGCCGACGTCGCTCGCACCGCGACGTTCGAGCAGGCGGTCACCGTTGCGGATGCCGCACTCAGGCTCATCGCGAGCCACGGCCCAGGCGCGTACGACGTGGACGAGGCATCCGCATTCTGCGAGGACGTCCGGAGGATCGCCCGCCGGTCCGCACACGGGGTCGCTCGCGCTGAACGCGTGCTTCGCTTCGCCGACGGACGCGCCCAGCTTCCGGGTGAGAGCATCAGCAGGATCCGTCTCGCGCAGCTCGGATTCTCGGATCTCGAACTGCAGGTTCCCGTCGACGCGCCGGGTGGCGGCAGCTATTACGTCGACTTCGGCATCGATGGTCGACGGGTGCTCGGCGAGTTCGACGGAGCCATGAAGTACGTCGATGGCAGGATGCTCGACGGCCGTACGACGGCCGAGGCGTTCGACAGGGAGAAGCGACGCGAGGACTGGATCCGCGCGAGGACCGGCGTCCCCCTCGTGCGCTGGGGTTGGACCGATGTGGCGACGGCCGCCACGCTCGGCGCACGCCTCGCCGCCTTCGGCATCCGTCCCGCACCCGTCGCTCGAACCCGTCGCCGCACGTGGTGACGGGTATGAGAACCGGGTTTGGGGCGGATATCCGACTTTGGGGCGGATCTCGTTCGCCCCAAAGCCAGAAATCCGCCCCAAACCGCACGAATTCGAGATGCGGCGGCTCAGCCGTCGATCACGGCGACGAGCTCGTCGAGGAAGCCGCCGAAGTCGGTCGCGCGCCGGACGATGCGCTGCACGCTGTCGCGCTCGCTGAACACCTCGACGAACTGCTCGAACACGGTCTGGAACGCCTCGCGGTCGGCCTCCGAGAACGCGACGAGCGCCACGACCTGCACGCGCCCCTCGCCCCACGGCATCGACGGCTCCGCGATCCCGATCGCGATCGCCGTGCGCGCCGCCGTCATGGCGAGCGCGTGCGGCACCGCGAGCGCGTCGGTGAAGGCGGTCGACGACAGTCGCTCGCGCTCGATCGAGCGCTCGATGTACTCCTCGTCGATCACGCCCAGGGCGACCAGGCGGGAGCCGAGCGCGCGGATCACATCCTCTTCGCCCTGACCCCCGTCGGCGGCATCCGGGTCGAGGTCCTCGGGCAGGCGCAGGAACGCCGACGGCTCGAAGTACCGCTCGAGCTCGGTGCGCAGGCGCCGCAGGCGGCGGGAACGACGGATGCGGCTCGCCACCGCCTGCACGCGCTCGATGTCGGCTTCCGTGAGGAACGGCTTGATCCGCACGAGCCGCTCCCCGTGACCCGGCGGCGGGTCGATCGTCGTCAGCACCAGGTCGGAGTCGATGCGGTCCCAGTCCGGGTCGACGCGCGTCTCGACGCCGACGACCTCCACCGCGCGGCCGAGCGAGCGGTCGACGCTCGAACGCAGCAGCTCGTGCAGCTCGTAGTACCCGGGGCACACGATCGTCGCGGTCAGCAGCTGCTCGGCGCGCCGGTTCCGCTCGAGCTGTCCGCCGACGTGCATCGCGATGTAGGCGATCTCGTCGTCGGGCAGGGGGATGCCGAGGCGCTCCTGCAGACCGATCGCGATGAACACCGCGACCTCGAAGATCATCGGGTACGTCGACTTGAGCGACCTCGTGAGCGGGTTGCGCGACCACGCGCGCTCCTGGGCGCGCTGCGCGAGATTCTGCGCATGCAGCGCCAGGCGCAGCACGAAATCGGGATGCACGATGTCGACGAGGAACTCCGCCGCCGCCCGCTCCACGACCTCGCGCACGGCCGCCTCGATCCCGGGGTCGACCCGCGCGCGGGCGCGCTCTCCCGGTGCCGAACCGGATGCCCCGGGCGCAACGACCCGCGTGAGCACGAGCGTCGACAGGTGCTGGAGGTCGCCACGGCCCAGCCGCACGCCGAGGTGCTTCTCCGCGAGCTCGCCGATGATGTCGGCGACCTCGCCCTGCGAGGCGCTGTCGTCGCGATCCGCTTTCTCGAGCGGCCGTCCGTGCGCGACGCGGTCCGCGGCGATCGCGATGTGCATGACGACGTCGGCGATGCCGATCTCGTTCACGAACCACCCGAGCCCGCCGAGGCGCTCGACGAGCTCGGTCTTGAACGGGCCGAACGCGCGCGCCCCGACCGAGTCCTCTCCGAGCGAGCGGCGCAGCGCGGCGAGATCGAACGACCCGGCGTCCATCTCATCGTGGGCGAGGCGGCTCAGCAGCCGCCGCTGCGCGACCTCCGTGCCGACCAGCCGCGCGCGCGACTGCGAGCGCTCGAGGATGAGCTCCGTCCCACCGAGCAGTCCGCGCACACGCGCGAGGTCGGCGTCGAGCGTGGCGGGACTCACGAAGAGGGAGTCGGCGGTCTCGAACACGTCGATGCCGTCGGCGTCGTCGAGCAGCCTGCGCACGAGCGTGTGGAGGCGGTCGCGGGGGGTGCCCTCGTCGGCGGGGCCCGCGCGCAGCGCGGCCGCGGCATCCGTCGTCGCCCGATAGCCGCGCGGGCCCGACTCGACGGCGATGGCAGGAGAGACCCGTGCGTTGATCGCCGTCACGTACGAGCGCACACTGCGCGGAGTGACCCCAAGGGCGTCGGCCAGAGCCGCGGCCGTGACCCAGTCGCCGTCGCGCACGAGAAGGCCCAGCAGCCGGTCCTGTCTCGCTCGCGTCACGCCGTTCCCTCCGGGGCCGGCGCAGCGTCGCGCCGCCCTGCGAATCAGTCAACCACGAGCCGCGGCGGCCGGGGCCGCCCGACCCCTCCCACCGGAAGGCTCTGCCGTGGATTTCCTCCCCCGCGGAAGAAGGGGTGGTTGTCGCCTCTCAGCGTTTTCACAAGAATGACGAAGACGAGGAGGCGGGTCGATGAGGATCCTGGTGGTCTGCGGAGCGGGTGCGTCGAGCACGTTCGTCGCACAGCGCGTCCGGCACGCCGCCCAGGACCAGGGCCTCCCCTACACCGCGTTCGCCGGCACCGAGCAGTCGCTTCCCATCGACCTCGACGCCGCCGACGTCGTGCTGGTCGGCCCGCACCTCACCGAGTCGGTCGCGCGCATCAAGCGCGACGCCGCCGTGCGCGGCACAACCGTCGTCGTGCTGCCGTCGGACGTCTTCTCGGACGTGGACGGCACGCGGACCCTCGCACTGGTCCGCGACGCGGTCGGAGATTCCGGGGGGACTTCTCCGGCCGCGGGCACTCCCCCGCACGCGCCGACCCCCGTCGAAAGGCAGGGTTCCGAAGACGTCGGCACATGAGTCCGATCGACATCGAGAAAGGTCAAGACATGCCCCAGGTCTCCAGGACGGTCCGCATCGGATCGTCGCACGGTCTGCACGCACGACCCGCCAAGATCTTCGCCCAGGCGGCGAAGGACACCGGCATCCCGATCACGATCGCGAAGGACTCCGGCGCGCCCGTGAACGCCGCGAGCATCCTCGGGGTCATCGCGCTCGGGGTCGAGCAGGGCGACTACGTCACGCTCACCGCCGACGGCGACGACGCCGAGGCTGCGCTCGACAAGCTGAGCGAACTGCTCACGACCGACCACGACGCGGAGTGAGCATGCCCGAGCTGAGAGGAGTCGGCATCGGCCTCGGCGTCGCCCAGGGCCCCGTCGCCCGCATGGCGGAGCCCCTGCCTCCGCCGCCCGACGAGCAGAGCACGCGCAGCGTCGAGGAGGAGACCGCGCGCGTGCGCGAAGCGGTCTCGGCGGTCGCGCGCGAGCTCGAGGAGCGCGGACAGAAGGCGGGAGGCAAGGCGCAGGACGTGCTCGAGGCGCAGGCCATGATGGCTGAGGATCCGACGCTCGAGCAGGAGGTCGATGACCGCATCGCGAAGGGCAAGACGGGCGAGTTCGCCGTCTACGACGCGTTCGCGTCGTTCCGCGAGCAGTTGACGGCCCTCGGCGGATACCTCGGCGAGCGCGCGGCGGACCTCGACGACGTCGCGCAGCGCGTCATCGCGCGGCTGCGGGGGCTCCCCGCGCCGGGTGTGCCCGACCCTGGGCAGCCGTTCGTGCTCGTCGCGAAGGATCTCGCCCCCGCCGACACGGCGCTCCTCGACCTCGACAAGGTGCTGGCCCTCGTGACGACCGAGGGCGGACCGACGTCGCACACCGCGATCCTCGCGCGCGAGAAGGCGATCGTCGCGGTCGTCGGCGTCGCGGATGCCGCCGGCCTCCAGGACGGAGAGACGGTGATCGTCGATGCGGCGGCGGGCGTCGTCGTGACCGAGCCGACCGACGAGGAGCTCGCTCGGGCGAAGAACCGCGCGGACGCGCGTGCGGCGGCCGCATCCGCCCCCATCACACCCGGCGCCTTGAAGGACGGCTTCGAGATTCCGCTGCTCGTCAACCTCGGCAACGCCGAAGGCGCGGCCGAGGCGGTGGCGCTCGGCGCCGAGGGTGTCGGGCTGTTCCGCACCGAGTTCCTCTTCCTCAGCTCGAGCCAGGCGCCGACCGTCGAACAGCAGCGCACCGTCTACGAGAAGCTGCTCGCGGCGTTCGCCGGCAAGAAGGTCGTCGTGCGCGTGCTCGATGCCGGAGCCGACAAGCCCCTGCCGTTCCTCAATGACGCCCACGAGGAGAACCCGGCCCTCGGACTCCGGGGCCTTCGCGCGCTGCGCGCGAGCGAAGACATCCTGCGCGAGCAGCTGACGGCACTGGCCGAAGCGGATGCCGCGACCCGCGCCGCGGGCAAGGCGGCCGACCTGTGGGTCATGGCCCCCATGGTGGCGACCGTCGAGGAGACCGAGTACTTCACCGCGATCGCGCGCGAATACGGCATCCGCACGGCGGGCGTCATGGTGGAGGTGCCGTCCTCGGCGCTGCTGGCCGACCGCATCCTGGCCGTCGCCGACTTCGCGTCGATCGGCACGAACGACCTCACGCAGTACACGATGGCCGCCGACCGGCTGCTCGGCTCGGTCGCGGCCTTCCAGGACCCGTGGCATCCGGCCGTGCTCCGCCTCGTGCGGGAAGTCGGAGAAGCGGGACGCGCCCACGGCAAGCCGGTCGGCATCTGCGGCGAAGCCGCCGCCGACCCGATGCTCGCGGTCGTGCTCGTGGGACTCGGCGCCACCAGCCTGTCGATGGCGCCGACCGCGCTCGCCGATGTGCGGGCGACCCTTCTGCAGTACACCCTCGGCGAGGCGCAGGCCATCGCCGAAGCCGCCTTGGCCGCGAACGACGCGGCCTCGGCCCGGGCCGCAGCCCAGAGCGCGGCGGCCTCGACCAGCTCCCCCGCGGCTGAGGCGGCCGCGACCCGAGAGAAGGAGACAGAGCAATGACAACGGCGTCTACACCCACGAAGGGCGGGAGCAAGGCGCGCGTCGGAGTACAGCGCTTCGGCACGTTCCTGTCCGGCATGATCATGCCGAACATCCCCGCGCTCATCGCGTGGGGCATCTTCACGGCGTTCTTCATCGAGGTCGGGTGGACCCCGAACGCGGACCTCGCGACCATCGTGTTCCCGTTCATCCACTACCTGCTGCCGATCCTCATCGCGTACACGGGCGGCAACATCGTCTACGGCATCCGCGGCGGCGTCGTGGCATCGATCGCGACGATGGGTGCGATCGTCGGCTCCGACCTGCTGGTCGACAAGTTCAACGCGACGCTTCCCGAGGGCGACAGCGGGCTCGGCTACGTGCATATGTTCATCGGCGCAATGATCATGGCCCCGCTCGCCGCGTACACGATGAAGTGGCTGGACAGCCTGTGGGAGGGCAAGATCCGCGCGGGCTTCGAGATGCTCGTCAACATGTTCTCGGCCGGCATATGGGGCTTCGTCCTGGCCATCATCGGGTTCTACCCGATCGCCTGGCTCGTCAACGGTCTGATGCAGATCCTCGGGAACGCGGTGAACTGGCTCGTCGAGGCGAACCTGCTGCCGCTCACGAGCATCCTCATCGAGCCGGCGAAGGTGTTCTTCCTCAACAACGCCATCAACCACGGCGTGCTGACCCCGCTCGGCATCCAGCAGGCGACCGAGAACGGCTCGTCGATCCTGTTCCTGCTCGAGGCGAACCCCGGTCCCGGCGTGGGCCTGCTCTTGGCGTTCACGTTCTTCGGGCTCGGCGCGGCCCGCGCGTCGGCTCCCGGCGCCGCTGTGATCCAGTTCTTCGGCGGCATCCACGAGGTGTACTTCCCGTACGCGCTCATGAAGCCGATCCTGATCCTCGCGCTGATCGCGGGCGGCATGACGGGCGTCACGACGAACATGCTCCTGGGCGGCGCGCTGCGCGCACCGGCGGCCCCGGGCAGCATCATCGCCGTGATACTCCAGACAGCACCGGGCGCGTACTTCGCTGTCATCCTGTCGGTGGTGCTGTCGGCGGCGGTCACCTTCCTCATCTCGTGGGCGATCCTGCGGGCATCGCGCAAGCGGGACCTGGAGGCGATGGCGGCGACCGACGACGCGTTCGGCGCGGCGATCACGCAGACCGAGGCGGCGAAGGGCAAGTCCTCGGACGCGCTCTCCGGCCTTCGCGGCGGTGCGGCCACCCAGGCGGACGGCGGCATCGAGCCCGCCACGATGACCGAGCGCGAGGTGAGGAACATCGTGTTCGCGTGCGACGCGGGCATGGGCTCGTCGGCGATGGGCGCGAGCGTCCTGCGCAACAAGATCAAGAAGGCGGGGATCGAGGACGTCACGGTGACAAACAAGGCCATCGCAGCCCTCGACTCCTCGGCCGACCTCGTCATCACGCAGAACCAGCTCACCGACCGGGCCCGCCAGACGGCACCGGACGCCATCCATGTGTCTGTGGACAACTTCATGAACTCCCCCCGGTACGACGAGGTCGTAGACCTCGTGCGTGCGCAGCACGAGGATGGTTCGGAGGGCGGGGCACCGTAAGCGACGAGCTGAGCCCAGCGCGTCGTCGCGGGATCCCCGGCGACAGAAGAGAACACATGACCGCTGCGGGGTGGGGCGGGCGCCAGCCCCCCACCCCGCGGCCCTCGGTCCGCGGCATCCGCATCGACAGAGAAAGGCGACAGACATGGCACGTGACGTCCTGAGCATCGGGCAGGTGCGCATCCACTCCGGCAGCGCGACGCGAGAGCAGGCGATGAAGGAGGCGGCCGACATCCTCGAGGCGGCGGGCGCGGTGACGTCGGCGTACTTCGACGCGATGCAGCAGCGCGAGCAGACGGTGTCGACCTACATGGGCAACGAGCTCGCGATCCCGCACGGCACGAACGAGACGAAGGACGCGATCCTCGACTCGGCCCTCTCGGTCGTGCGGTACGACGGCGGCGTCGATTGGGACGGGGATCCGGTCACATTCGTGGTCGGCATCGCCGGCAAGGGCGACGAGCACCTCGAGATCCTCTCGAAGATCGCGATCCTCTTCTCGGACGATGACGAGGTCGCCAAGCTCAAGCAGGCAGAGACCCCCGAGGAGCTTTTCGCCCTCGTCTCAGCGGAAGTGTCATGAGGGCGGTCCATTTCGGGGCGGGCAACATCGGCCGCGGCTTCGTCGGGCTGCTGCTGCACGAGGGCGGCTACGAGCTCGTCTTCTCGGACGTCGCGGCGCCCCTCGTCGACGCGATCAACGCGGTCGACTCGTACACCGTGCACGAGGTGGGCGAGGGCGGCCGCGACATCGTCGTGACCGGGTTCCGCGCGATCAACAGCGCGGAGCGACCGGATGAGGTGATCGAGGAGGTCGCGGGGGCGAACGTCGTCACGACCGCCGTGGGGCCGACGGTGCTGAAGTTCGTCGCACCGCTGATCCTCTCGGGGCTCGCGCTGCGCGACCCGCAATCGCCGCCCCTCCAGATCATGGCGTGCGAGAACGCGATCAACGCCACCGACCTGCTGCGCGACGAGATCCGCGAGCGCGCGGGCGACGCGTGGGAGGCGATCACCGCCCGCGCGGTGTTCGCGAACACGGCGGTCGATCGCATCGTGCCGGCACAGGCCGAGGGGGCAGGCGTCGACGTCACGGTCGAGCCCTTCTACGAGTGGGCGATCGAGCGGCCGCCGTTCGGCGACGATCCGCCGAACATCCCCGGCGCGCACTTCGTCGACGACCTCGCGCCCTACATCGAGCGCAAGCTCTTCACCGTCAACACCGGCCACGCGACGACCGCGTACTTCGGCGCGCAGGCGGGCGTCGAGAAGATCTCGGATGCTCTCGCCGACCCCGGCATCGCCGCCAAGGTCGCAGCGACCCTCGAAGAGACGTCGGAGCTGCTCGTGGCCAAGCACGAGCTCGATCCGGACGACCTCGGGTCGTACCGCGAGACGATCATGAACCGCTTCCGCAATCCCGCGCTCCCCGACACCGTGTGGCGCGTCGGGCGCCAGCCGCTGCGCAAGCTCTCGCGGCACGAGCGGTTCGTGGGGCCCGCCGCCGAGGCCGCCGAGCGTGGACTCCCCGTCGACGCGCTCGTCGCCGCGATGGGCGCGGCCCTCGCGTTCGACGACGACGAGGATCCGCAGGCGGTCGACATGCAGCGGATGCTGCGCGAGCTCGACGCCGCTGCGTTCACCTCGGAGGTGACGGGACTCGAGCCGGAGCATCCGCTGTTCGCGAAGGTGCGGGCCGAGGTCGAGAAGCGGCAGGCGGCGATCGCAGGCTGACCGCCCCGCGGAGTCGAGGCTTCGTCTCGCTGCGCTCGCTCCGCCTGGCGTGCTCACCCTGTGGGCGGGTGATTTCGGTTAGCGGCCTCTAACGCCGTAGGGTATCCAAGGCCGAACACCGGGACGACGGAGTCTGGGGAGAAATGCAACAGCACCGCTATGCCATCGTGGGCGCCGGGCCATCGGGACTCTCCGCGGCGCGGGCGCTGCAGAAGGCCGGCATCGCGTTCGACGGCTACGAGGCCTCGCGCGGCGTCGGCGGCCTGTGGGACATCGAGAACCCCCGCTCGACGATGTACGAGTCGGCGCATCTCATCTCGTCGCGCACGACGACCGAGTTCGCCGAGTTCCCGATGAAGACGGATGCCGACTACCCGAGTCACCGCACGCTCATCGAGTACTTCCGCGACTACGCCGAGCACTTCCGCCTCACCGAGCACTTCGCGTTCGAGACGAAGGTCACCGCGCTCGAACGCGCGGACGACGGTCTGTGGACGCTGCGCGCCGACGGACCCGACGGCCCGATCGAGGAGCGGTACGACGGCGTGATCCTCGCGAACGGCACGCTCGCCGAGCCGAACGTGCCCGAGTTCCGCGGCGAGTTCACCGGCGAGATCATGCACACGTCGAAGTACAAGACGGCGACGCAGCTCACCGGCAAGCGCGTCCTCATCATCGGGGCGGGCAACTCGGGATGCGACATCGCCGTCGATGCCGTGCACCACGCGGCATCCGTCGAGATGAGCGTGCGCCGCGGCTACTACTTCGTGCCGCGCTACATCTTCGGCAAGCCGTCCGACACGCTCAATCAGGGCCGCCCGCTCCCCCGCCCGATCAAGCAGTTCATCGACGCGCGTGTGCTGCGCGCCTTCACGGGCGACCCGACGCGGTTCGGGTTCCCGAAGCCGGACTACAAGATCTACGAGTCGCACCCGATCGTCAACACGCTGATCCTGAACCACCTCGGACAGGGCGACCTGCGCATCCGTCCCGACGTCGACCGGTTCGACGGCGACACGGTGCACTTCCGCGACGGGACGAGCGGACAGTACGACCTCGTGCTGCTCGCCACGGGCTACACGCTCGACTATCCCTTCGTCGCGCGGGAGGAGCTCAACTGGAGCGGGTGGGCGCCGAATCTCTTCCTCAACATCTTCCCTCCGCCGATCGACGGCGCCTTCAACGGGCTCTTCGTGATGGGCATGATCGAGGCATCCGGAATCGGCTGGCAGGGTCGCTACGAGCAGGCCGAGCTCATCGCCGCCTACCTCACCGCGACGCCGGACCGGCGCGCCGCCTTCCGGCGACGGATCATGGACGCGCCATGGCCCGACCTGACCGCCGGATACCGGTACCTCGGTCTCGAGCGCATGTCGTATTACGTCAACAAGGACGCGTACCGGCGCGCGGTGCGTGAGGCCACGGCCGAGCTGCGCGGCGACGGCGCCGGTGCGGGCCGCGGCATCCGTTCGTCCTCCCCCGCCCGCCGCGCGCCCGAGAAGGTGACCGCATGAATCCCGACGACATCGTCCTGAACTTCACGCCCGGAACGCTCATCATCCTGAACGTCGTGCTCGGGCTGATCATGCTCGGAATCGCTCTCGACACGACGCCCGACGACTTCAAGGTCGTCGTGCGCAAGCCGAAGCCGTTCGCGATCGCGATCCTCGCACAGCTCGTCGTGCTGCCCGCGGTGACATTCGGGCTCACGCTCATCCTTCCGGTGACGCCGTCGATGGCGCTCGGCATGATCCTCGTAGCGTGCTGCCCGCCGGGGAACATCTCACAGGTGCTCACGCACCGCGCGGGCGGCAATGTCGCGCTGTCGGTGTCGATGACCGCCGTCGGCAACGCGATCTACATCTTCATGCTGCCGCTGTCGATCGCGTTCTGGGGGTCGCTGCACCCGACCGCGCGCGAGCTGCTCGAAGCGGTGTCGCTCAACCCGTGGCAGATGCTGCTCGAGATCTTCCTGATCATCGGCCTGCCGTTCGTGATCGGCCTGATCGTACGCGCGCGATTCGCGAAGTTCGCGGCGAAGGTGCAGCCGTTCGTGAAGTGGTTCTCGCTCATCGCGCTGCTCGGCTTCATCGTCGCCGCCCTCGCGGGCAACTGGGCGTACTTCGTCGCGTTCCTCGGGATCATCGTGCTCGTCGTCACGGTGCACGATGCGGTCGCCCTCGCGATCGGCTACGGCACCGCGGTCGTCGGCGGCCTCGGCACGCGCGAGCGCAAGGCGATGACGTTCGAGGTCGGCATCCGCAACGCGGGTCTGGGCCTCGGCCTGGTCTTCACGTTCTTCGGCGGCCTCGGCGGCATGGCGATCGTCGCCGGCTGGTGGGGCATCTGGGACATCATCGCGGGCCTCATCGTCGCCGCACTGTGGGCGCGCCACACGAAGCGGCGCACGGGGTCGGTGAAGGGAGACGCCTCGCGGCACGCCGGACCGAAAGAGCCGACGGACGCCGCGGCGGAGGCGGCATCATGACGATCGACGGACACGGCGTCCGCCCCATCGCGCGGAACGCGGCGCGCGGGCGCAACACGACGGAGGTGAAGGACGTGCGCGTGCTCATCACGGGCGGCGCCGGATTCCTCGGGTCGCACGTCGCCGAGGCGCTCGAGGCACGGCCCGAGGTGTCGCTCGTCGTCGCGGGCGATGTGCGGCGGCCGGGGCATCCGGTAGACGGAGTCGTGTACGAGGAGTGCGACGTCACGCGTCCTGATGGGCTCGTCGCGCTCATGCGCCGCCACGAGATCGACGTCGTGGTGCACCTCGCCGCGATCGTGAACCCCGGTCGCGACCACGAACTCGAGTACCGCGTCGACGTCGACGGCACGCGGCATGTGCTCGAGGCGTGCATCGAGGCGAAGGTGCGGCGGATCGTGGTGTCGTCGTCGGGTGCCGCGTACGGGTACCACGCCGACAACCCGGAGTGGCTGCGCGAGAGCGACCCCGTGCGCGGCAACGACGAGTTCCCGTACTCGAAGCACAAACGGCTCGTCGAGCAGATGCTCGCCGGCTACCGCCTCGCCCACCCTGAGCTCGAGCAGGTCGTCTTCCGTATCGGGACGATCCTGGGACCCACGGTCGACAACCAGATCACGGCGCTGTGGAAGGGCCGCCGCATCCTCGCGATCCGCGGCTCCGACTCCCCCTTCGTGTTCGTGTGGGTCGACGATGTCGCCGCGGCGATCGCGCGCGGTGCGACCGACGGTCCGCCCGGCGTGTACAACGTCGCGGGCGACGGCCGCGTCACTGTGCACGAGCTCGCCGCGCGCCTCGGCAAGCGCGTCGTCACAGTGCCGGCGGGTGTGCTCGCGTTCGCACTGCGCGTCGGGCGCGCGCTGCGCCTCACCGTGCACGGGCCCGAGCAGGTCGGCTTCCTGCGTCACCGTCCCGCGCTCGCGAACGACGCCCTGAAGGAGGACTTCGGCTACACACCGCGCATGACCTCTGCCGAGGCGTTCGAGGCGTACGTCGCGACGCATCCGGAGGTCGTGCGGGGCTGACCTCTGCGAGCCGCCCGCGCGGCGCCGCTCGCCCGTGCCGAACTCCGGAGAAACCCCGCCGCACCCGCATTCCTCGCCCGACTGGCCGCCGCTCATGCCGGTTCTCCGGAGTTCGGTCCGCTCCTCCCCCGCCTGGGCGCACCGGCGAACTGCGCACAGCCCCACCTCCGGCGCGGGTAGGGCGGTCGTGCGGTGGTCACTGTGGAACGATGCACACGACAAGGCGGCCCGCGGTCCCCGCGCCGACCCTGCTCTCGACGCGCGCTCTCCGCGACCGCGGCTTCACTCGGCGCCATCTGGCGTGCGCCGTGGCCGAAGGGCGGCTCATCCGCGTGCGCAAGGGTCGATACGTGGCGGCCGACACCGACGCCGCCTTCGTCAGGGCCGCGCGCCTGGGCGGGCGCGTGGACTGCACATCGCTCCTGCGGCACCTCGGCGTGTTCGTCCGCGACACACCCCGGCTCCACATACAGATGGAGCCGGATGCCAGCCGTGTGCCCGCTCGTCCGGACGACGTCGTCCGGCACTGGCGACCGACATGCGCGTCGAGCGACCTGCTCGCCACTCCTCTCGTCGAAGCGCTCATACAGGCCGTTCGGTGTCAGGAGCCCCGTGCCGCCGTCGCGACGCTCGACAGCGCGTGGCACCTCCGTCTCGTCGACGACGACGATCTCGCGGTCATCTTCTCGCGACTGCCCCGTCGCCACCGCGTGCTCCGCCGTCTGCTCGACAGGCGGAGCGAGTCCGGCCCCGAGACACTCGTTCGCCTCATGCTTCGCGCGATCGACTGCCACGTCGACGTGCAGGTCCATGTCACGGGGGTCGGCCGAGTCGACTTCGTGGTGGACGGATGGCTCATCATCGAGTGCGACAGCGAGCAGTTCCACTCCGATTGGGATGCGCAGAAGCGCGATCGACGACGAGACCTCACCGCCGCTCGACTCGGTTACTCGACGGTGCGGCTGCTCGCCGAAGACGTCATGTGGCGGGGCGATGCCGTACTGGCCGCGCTCCGGGAGATCATCGCACGCGGTCCTCGCGGGCCTCTGTCTGTGCGGAACTCCGGATCAACCGCGACGCCCGTCGGGCGATGACCGGTGACTCGGGATTGCGCCGCCGGTCGGTGATGAGTTCTCCGGAGTTCGGTACACACGCCCACCGGCTGCCGGAGACGAGCGGGCGCCCGCTCAGGTCAGTCGCCGAAGCCCTCCGAGATGAGGTCGATGAGCTCCTCGCGCTGTTCGACGGGGAGGAACGCGCCCGCGGCGGCGTTGAGCTGGAATTCCTCGAGGTCGTCGAGCCCGTAGTCGAAGGTCTCGGCGAGCAGCGCCAGCTCGCGCGTGAGCGAGGTGCGGCTCATGGTGCGGTTGTCGACGTTCACCGTGACGGAGAACCCGAGCTGGTACAGCAGGTCGAACGGGTGGTCCTCGAGGGTCGTGCCCCACGCGGCGATCGCGCCGGTCTGCAGGTTCGACGAAGGCGACAGCTCGAGCGTGATCTCGCGATCGCGCACCCAGCGAGCGAGGTCGCCGAACTGCACGAGGACCTCCTCGCCCTCGCGCGACACGATCTCGAGATCTTCGGCGACGCGGACGCCGTGCCCGAGGCGCAGCGCGCGGCCGTCGAGGAGTGCCGAGCGGATCGAGTCGATCCCCGCGGCCTCGCCGGCGTGCACGGTCGCCGGGAAGAACTCCGACGCGAGGTAGTCGAACGCCTCCCGGTGCCGTGACGGCGGGAAGCCGTCCTCGGGCCCGGCGATGTCGAAGCCCACCGCGCCACGCGTGCGCCAGTCGACGGCAAGACGCGCGATCTCGAGGGAGCGGTCGGTGTGGCGCATCGCGGTGATGAGCTGGCCGACACGGATGTCGCGGCCCGCGGCCGCCGCCGCATCCTCGCCCTCTTCGATCCCCTCCTGCACCGCCTCCACGGCATCGTCGAGCGAGAGTCCGCGCGCCAGATGCTGCTCCGGAGCCCAGCGCACCTCGCCGTAGATGACGCCGTCCTCGGCGAGGTCCTCGACGAACTCGCGCGCAACGCGCGTGAGGGCGTCGCGAGTCTGCATGACGGCGGTCGTCAGATCGAAGGTTTTGAGGTACTCGACGAGCGAACCCGAGTCGCTCTTGTCGGCGAACCAGTCCGCCAGCGCGTCGGGATCCGTCTCGGGCACCTCGAGCCCGATCTCGTCGGCGAGCTCGATGATCGTCGCGGGGCGCAGGGCGCCGTCGAGGTGGTCGTGCAGCGACACCTTCGGAAGGCTCCGGATCGAGACACCGTCGAGGACCGCGTCCCCGTGCTGGTCGATGGGCATGTGGTGCTCCTCTGCGGCGATTTCGTATGAAGGACGTTGGCGGTCGGTGGGTGGTGCTGCGGCGGTCGGCGAGCCACTGGCGACGCTACTCGATGACGGGCCTCCGCTCAGCCGGTGATGCGCTCCCGCACGAGCGGAGCGGGGGGCGGAGCATCCGGCCCGATCTCCCACGCTCCCTCGACGGCCTCGAGGGCACGCGCGAACCGCGCCTCGTCGTCTGCGAGCAGGGTGAACAGCGGCTGACCTGCGGTGATCTCGTCGCCGGGCTTCGCGTGGAGATCGATGCCGGCCGCGTGGACGACGGGATCCTGCGCGCGGGCGCGGCCGGCGCCGAGGCGCCACGCGCCGATGCCGAACGCGAGGGCGTCGATGCGGGTGACGATCCCGGACGACGGTGCGGTGATGGTGTGCGTCTCGCGCGGCGTGGGGAGGGGAGCATCCGGATCGCCGTCCTGTGCCCGGATCATCGCGCGCCACGTGTCCATCGCGCGGCCGTCGCGCAGCGCCTCCTCCACGTCCGCATCGGGCTGCCCCGCGAGGGCGAGCATCTCGCGTGCGAGCGCGACGGTGAGCTCGACGACATCGGCGGGACCGCCGCCGGCGAGCACCTCGACCGATTCACGGACCTCGTTCGCGTTGCCGATCGCGAGGCCGAGCGGCGTGTTCATGTCGGTCAGCAGCGC
>Ga0182741_1003854_pt1 | contig 15395 bp, 10 predicted proteins | sample eDN5th37CBELigOP_FD_128874 | JGI IMG/M metagenome (GOLD analysis project Ga0182741, IMG submission 128874) | Enriched Organic Plus compost microbial communities from Emeryville, California, USA - eDNA 5th pass 37_C BE-Lig OP (version 2) (version 2) ...
ATCCGCCCCGGCATCCAGGTGGGCGAGCACATCATCGATCCGCTGCCGCCGATCGACTTCGGCCGCATCGCCGCGCAGACCGCGAAGCAGGTGATCGTGCAGCGGGTGCGCGAGGTCGAGCGCAAGAAGCAGTTCGAGGAGTACAAGGACCGCGTCGGCGAGATCGTCAACGGCGTGGTCAAGCGCACCGAGTACGGCAACCTGATGGTGGATCTCGGCCGCGCCGAGGCTCTGCTGCGCCGCGACGAGACCATCCCGCGCGAGGCGCTACGCAACGGTGACCGCGTGCGGGCCTATATCTACGACGTGCGCGAGGAGCCGCGCGGGCCGCAGATCTTTCTCAGCCGTACCCATCCCGGCTTCCTGGCGAAGCTCTTCGCGCAGGAGGTGCCGGAGATCTACGACGGCATCATCGAGATCAAGGCGGTGGCGCGCGATCCCGGCAGCCGCGCCAAGATGGCGGTGATCAGCCGCGACAGCTCGATCGATCCGGTGGGGGCCTGCGTCGGCATGCGCGGCAGCCGCGTACAGGCGGTGGTCGCGGAGCTGCAGGGCGAGAAGATCGACATCATCCCGTGGTCGCCGGACAACGCCACCTTCATCGTGAACGCGCTGGCGCCGGCCGAGGTGACGAAGGTGGTGCTGGACGACGAGAACCGCCGCTGCGAGGTGGTGGTCCCCGACGATCAGCTCTCGCTGGCCATTGGCCGGCGCGGGCAGAATGTGCGCCTCGCCAGCCAGCTCACGCGCTGGGACATCGACATCCTGACGGAGCAGGAGGAGAGCGAGCGCAGGCAGGAGGAATTCCGCAAGCGCAGCGCCCTGTTCGTCGAGGCGCTGGACGTGGACGACGTGATCGCCGGCCTGCTGGTGACCGAGGGCTTCACCTCGGTCGAGGACATCGTGGCGGTGGAGGACGAGGAACTCGCCGGCATCGAGGGCTTCGACGAGAATGTCGCCACAGAGCTCAAGCGCCGGGCCGACGCCTGGCTGGAGCGGCGCGACGCCGAACTGGACGCGAAGCGGCGCGAGCTAGGCGTGGAGGATGCGGTCGCCGAGGCGGGCGGCTTCACCCCGGCCATGCTGGTCACGCTCGGCGAGAAGGGCGTGAAGACGCTGGACGACCTGGCCGACCTCGCCTCGGACGAGCTGATCGAGATCCTCGGCGCCGAGGCGATCGACGAGGAGACGGCGAACGCCGTGATCATGGCCGCGCGTCAGCATTGGTTCGACGACGGGGCGTCGGAGGAGGAGGCAGCGCCTGCCGATGACGAAGGCGCCCGGGTCTGAGGCGGCGGAGGCGGCCGAGGACCCCGGCACGGAGGAAACCGAGCGGGGGCCGCTGCGCCGGTGCATCGTGACGCGCGAGAGTCTGCCGAAGGAGGCGATGATCCGCTTCGTGCTGGATCCGGCCCGGACCCTCGTGCCGGATCTCGCCGGGCGGTTGCCGGGACGGGGAATGTGGTTGTCCGCCAGGGCCGATGTGCTAGAACGCGCGACGCAGCGCGGGGCCTTCGCCAGGGCCGCCCGCGGGACCGTGCATCTGCCCCCCGACCTTCGCGCGCAGATCGAGGACGGCCTGAGGCGCCGGGTCCGAGACCTCATCGGCTTCGCCCGGCGGGGCGGGCAGGCGGTGTGCGGCCGGGAGGCGGTACGCGAATGGCTGCGGGCCGGCCGGGTCGGCCTGCTGGTCGAGGCTTCGGACGGCAGCCCGGCGGAACGGGCGCGTCTGTTGGGCGGGCGGCAGCTTCCGGTGGTAGTGCCCCTGCCGGCGGAAGCGCTGGGCGGCGTCTTCGGGCGGGACCATGCGGTGCATGTGGCCATCGCGCCCGGGCGGCTGGCCGACGCCATCGCGGCGGAAGTCGCGCGCCTCGCCGGCATTGCCGGATGCGCGGCCCACCCGGCGCGTTGACGGGAAGTTGAGTGGGGGCGCGGCCATCCCGCGCCGGATGGATAGTTCGGGACATGCCCACGGGCTCGCCCCGGGGCATGGCAGGCATGACGGAACACGAATCGGGTTCGGATCGGCGGATGAGCGACCAGAACGAGCAGGACGCGGGCAAGAGCCGGCTGAGCCTTCGGCCCTCGGGCGGTCGGCTGGAGCTGGGCAAGACGGTGGACGCGGGTAGCGTGCGCCAGAGCTTCAGCCATGGCCGCAGCAAGACGGTGCAGGTTGAGGTGGTGAAGAAGCGGGCAGCCGCGCCCGGCCAGCGCGCTGGTGCTGCCCCGGGCGGCGGTGGCCGCCCAGGGCCTTCGGGGCAGTCGCGTGCCGGCGGCCCGCAGGCGCGCGGCCCTGCCACCTCCGCCGGCGGCCGTCCGCTGACCCAGGCTGAGCTCGCCACCCGCCAGCGCGTGCTGGAGGAGCAGCGCCGGCTGGAGGCACAGCGCCAGCGTGAGGAGCGCGAGCGGCAGGCGCTGCAGCTGCGCAGCGCCGCCGAGGAGGCTGCGCGCCGCGCGGAGGAGGAGGCGCGTCGCCAGGCCGAGGAAGAGGAGGCGCGCCGTCGCGCCGAGGAGGAGGAGGCACGCAAGGCCGAGGAAGAGGAGGCGCGTCGTCGCGCCGAGGAGGAGGAGGCACGCAAGGCGGCCCAGGCGACTGCTGCATCGCAGCCGCGTGCTGCCGGTGGTCCCGCGCCCGCTCCCCGTGCCGCACCGGCTGCGCCGGCGCGGCGCCCCGCCCCGGCTCCGGCCGCCGCGCCGGGCAGCGCCGCAGCCAAGCTGACGCTCCGCGCGCGCGGAGCGGCCGAGGAGGAGGAGGAGAGCCGCCGCGCCCCCGTCCGCCGCCCCGGCGCGCCGCTGCCGGCGAGGAAGCCCGCGCTGGCGCCGGCCAAGAAGGGCCTGCCCGGCGCCGATCGCCGGCGCGAGGGCCGCATCGACGTGCAGGCGGCGATCGAGGGCGAGGACGAGCGCACGCGCTCCATCGCCTCGCTGCGTCGCGCGCGCGAGCGCGAGCGGCGGCAGCAGGAGCTGGCGCGGCTGCGCTCGGGCCAGGAGCGCGTGGTGCGCGACGTGGTGATCCCCGAGACCATCACCGTGCAGGAGCTGGCGAACCGCATGGCCGCCCGTGGCGGCGAGGTGGTGAAGGCGCTGTTCCGCATGGGCGTGATGGCCACACTGACCCAGAGCATCGATGCCGATACGGCCGAGCTGGTGGTGCAGGAATTCGGCCATCGTCCGCGGCGCGTGAGCGAGGCGGATGTCGAGCTGGGCCTTGAGGGCACGGCGGATATCGAGGCCGACCTGCAGCCGCGCCCGCCCGTGGTGACCATCATGGGCCATGTCGACCACGGCAAGACCAGCCTGCTGGACGCCCTGCGGCAGACCGATGTCGCGGCGCGCGAGGCCGGCGGCATCACCCAGCACATCGGCGCCTACCAGGTGCAGCTGCCCGACGGCAACCGCGTGACCTTCATCGACACGCCAGGCCACGAGGCCTTCACCGCCATGCGCGCCCGGGGTGCTTCGGTGACCGACATGGTGGTGCTGGTGGTCGCGGCCGATGACGGCGTGATGCCGCAGACGGTGGAGGCGATCCGCCACGCCCGCGCGGCGGAAGTGCCGCTGATCGTCGCGATCAACAAGATCGACAAGCCGGGCGTGAGGCCCGACCGCGTGCGGCAGGAGCTGCTGCAGCACGAGGTGGTGGTCGAATCGCTCGGCGGCGAGACGCAGGAGGTGGAGGTCTCGGCGACGCAGAAGATCAACCTTGAGGGGCTGCTCGAGGCGATCACGCTGCAGGCCGAGCTTCTGGACCTCAAGGCCAACCCGGACCGGGCGGCCGAGGGCACGGTCATCGAGGCGAAGCTCGACCGCGGTCGCGGCCCGGTGGCGACGGTGCTGGTGCAGAGAGGCACCCTGCGCCAGGGCGACATCGTCGTCGCCGGCGCCGAATGGGGCCGCGTGCGCGCCATGCTGGACGACAAGGGGCGTCAGCTGAAGGAGGCCGGGCCCTCGCTGCCGGTGGAGATCCTCGGCCTTTCGGGCGTGCCGGTGGCGGGCGAGAACTTCGTCGCCGTCGAGAACGAGGCGCGCGCCCGCGAGATCTCCGAGTACCGCCAGCGCCGGCTGCGCGAGAAGGCCTCGGCTGCCGCCGGCGCCGGCCGCGGCACGCTGAACGAGATGCTGGCCCGCATCCAGGCGGGCGAGCAGAAGGAGGTGGCCGTCGTCATCAAGGCCGACGTGCAGGGCAGCGCCGAGGCGATCGGCGTCACCCTCGGCAAGCTCGGCAATGAGGAGGTGAAGGTCCGCGTGCTGCACAGCGCGGTGGGCCAGATCACCGAATCCGACGTCCAGCTGGCCAAGGCCTCCAGCGCCGTCATCGTCGCCTTCAACGTGCGCGCCACGACGCAGGCGCGGGAGATGGCGGCGCGTGAAGGCGTGGACATCCGCTACTACTCGATCATCTACGAGGTGGCGGACGACGTCGAGAAGCTGGTCAAGGGGCGCCTCGCGCCAGTGCAGCGCGAGAAGTTCCTGGGCTACGCCCAGATCCTCGAGGTCTTCGACGTCAAGCGCGTCGGCAAGGTGGCCGGCTGCCGCGTGACGGAAGGCGTGGTGCGCCGCGGTGCCGGCGTGCGCCTGTTGCGCGACGGCGTGGTGATCCACCAGGGCGAGCTCTCGACGCTCCGGCGCTTCAAGGACGACGTGCGCGAAGTGACCAACGGCCTCGAATGCGGCATGTCCTTCGCCAACTACGACGACATCAAGGTCGGCGACCAGATCGAGTGCTACGAGACGGAGACGGTGGCGGCGGCCTAGCCGGCGCCACGCTCCAGGTCCTTTCCGGGCGCCGCGCGGACCTCCATCGCACCGGACTGCCGGTGCCGATGGAGGCCCCAGGCTGCCGCGCCCTTCGCTTTCATGAAGGGGTTCCACTCCCATGCCCAGACGACATGCCGAGCACGGCGCAGGCCCGTCCCAGCGGCAGCTGCGCGTCGCCGAAGAAGTGCGCCACGCCCTCGCCGCGCTGTTCGAGCGGCGCGACTTTCGTGACCCCGATCTCGCCACTGCGCATGTGACGGTGACGGAGGTGCGGTCCTCCCCGGATCTCAGGCACATGACCGCCTTCGTCAGCGGCCTTGGCCGGGATCTCCCACCCGAGCAATTCGCCGCGCTGAAGCGCGCGGCGCCCTTCCTGCGCGCGCAGCTTGCGCGTGCGGTGCGGCTGAAATTCACGCCCGAGCTGCATTTCGAGCCGGATACCGCGCTCGACTACGCCATGCGCGTGGACGCGCTGCTGCGGCAGCCCGAGGTGCAGCGCGACCTGCATCCGGAGGCGGAGGACGAGGGCAAGGAAGGGGGCAGGTCGTGAGCCAGCGCCATCATCACCGCCGGAAGGCGCGCGGCCGGCCGCTGGATGGCTGGCTCATCGTGGACAAGCCCTCCGGCATCGGCTCCACCGACGTGGTCAACAAGGTGAAGCGCGCCTTCGACGCGCAGAAGGCGGGGCATGGCGGCACGCTCGATCCGCTGGCGACGGGGCTGCTGCCGGTCGCCTTCGGTGCCGCGACCAAGACCGTGCCTTACGTGATGGATGGCACCAAGGCCTACCGCTTCACGCTCCGGTTCGGGGAGGCGCGGGACACCGACGATGCCGACGGCCAGGTGACCGCCACCAGCGATGTGCGCCCGACCGACGCGCAGATCCGTGCCGCGCTGCCCGCCTTCACCGGGGACATCATGCAGGTGCCGCCCCTCTACTCTGCCGTGAAAGTGGCGGGCGAGCGCGCCTACGACCTGGCGCGGGAGGGGCAGGCGCCGGTGCTGGAACCCCGCCCCGCGCGGGTCGATCGCTTCGAGCTCGAAGCGCGCCCGGATGCCGACCATGCGACCTTCCTGGTGGAGAGCGGCAAGGGCGTGTACATGCGCAGCTTGGCCCGCGACCTGGCGCTGACGCTCGGCACGGTCGGGCACATCAGCGCGCTCCGGCGCATGCGGGTGGGACCGTTCCGGGAATCCCACGCGATTCCGCTGGACAGGCTGCTCGTTTCGGGGGATATGCCCCGCCCTTCCCCGGACCTCCTGCTTCCGGTGACGACCGCGCTGGCCGACATCCCGGCGCTGGCCCTCACGGAGGCGGAGGCCGCGCGGCTCTGCTTCGGCCAGGCGATCAGCCTGGTGGAGCTGATGGGCCGGGTTCCAGGCACGGCCGATCCCGATGGGGGGCTGGTCCGCGCCATGGCGGGGGAACGGTTCGTGGGGCTCTGCCGCCTGGACTCCGGCCTGTTGAAGCCGGAGCGCCTGATGGCTGCGGATGCCGCCGGGGCCGGTACGTAGCCAGCCGAAGGGCGCGGTGCGGGGTTGCACCCGTCCAGGCCAACAGGAGAACAACCCGATGTCGATCACCGCGGAGCGCCGCCAGGTGCTGATCAAGGAATACGCGACCGCGCCGGGCGACACCGGCAGCCCGGAGGTGCAGGTCGCGCTGCTGTCCGAACGGATCAGCAACCTGACGGAACACCTCAAGACCCATGCGAAGGATTTTCACAGCCGTCGCGGGCTGCTGATGCTGGTGGGCCAGCGGCGCGGGCTGCTGGACTACCTGAAGAAGAAGGACCAGGCGCGCTATGCGAGCCTGATCCAGCGCCTCGGCCTGCGTCGCTGACGCCAGGAGGGGATCGCGCGCGGCCGGACCGGCCGGACGCGTGGGCCGCCCCTCGTCCGACAGGGGCAGGGGCATCGGCGCTCCGCCATTTGGCGGAGGCCCTGCTCTGGTCCCCAGGAGGCCCGCTTCGCCGCGCGGCTGCTTCGATCGCGCAGAATATCGTGGAATTCCGCGGCCGGACGGGCCATATCTCCGGTCTGGAGCCGGTACGCCCGCCGCAAGGAGGCCACCGGTTCACCGCCGCGTACGCGGCGGGCTGACAGGACAAGCCGCGCCAGCCCCGGAGTCCCGGCGGTCACGGCGTTTCCGGCCACATGGGCGGCCTCCCGGCACGCGGCTCCCGCGTCGGCGCAGGCCCCATCCCATGCCGCCCGAAGCGCCGAGCCAGCCTCAAGCCGGTGGGCGCCAGGCCAGGACTGCCATCCCACCGCGTCGCACCGGATCCGCCCGGCAGGGGAGCTGTCCCCGTCGGGCCTTCCGGCCTTCCCACAGCCCGCGCCCCGCATCGGCGGGCCGGGCAGGGACCCTGTTCGGGTCCACTGAAGGACGACGCATGTTCGACAACTACTTCCGCAAGGACATCGCCTGGGGCGGCCAGCTCCTGACGCTCGAGACGGGCAAGATCGCCCGTCAGGCGGATGGTGCCGTGGTGGCGCGTCTCGGCGACACCATCGTGCTCTGCACCGTGGTCGGCAGCCGCAGCGTGAAGCCCGGCCAGGACTTCTTTCCGCTGACGGTGAACTACCAGGAGAAGTCCTACGCCGCCGGCAAGATCCCGGGCGGCTTCTTCAAGCGCGAGGGCCGGCCCTCCGAGCACGAGACGCTGGTCTCCCGCCTGATCGACCGGCCGATCCGCCCGCTCTTCCCGGACGGATTCCGCAACGAGGTGCAGGTCATCGCGACCGTCCTGTCGCATGACCTGGAGAACGATCCCGACATCGTGGCGATGGTCGGCTGCTCTGCGGCGCTGACCCTTTCCGGCATCCCCTTCTTCGGCCCGATCGGTGCCGCGCGCGTGGCCTATATCGACGGCCAGTACGTGCTGAACCCGACCGCGGCGCAGCGCCAGCAGTCGCAGCTCGACCTCGTTGTCGCCGGCACCGGCGAGGGCGTGCTGATGGTCGAATCCGAGGCGCGGGAGCTCCCCGAGGAGGTGATGCTCGGCGCCGTCGAATTCGGCCACCGCAGCTTCCAGCCTGTGATCCAGGGCATTATCGAGCTGGCCGAGGTCGCGGCGAAGGAGCCCTGGGCCCTGCCCGAGCCGAGCGAGGCGGAGAAGGCGCTGAAGACCCGCATCGCCGAACTGGGCCGCGCCCAGATGGCCGAGGCCTACAAGGAGACCCAGAAGCTCCTCCGCCAGGAGAAGGTGGGCACGGTGAAGAAGGCCGTGCTTGAAGCGCTGGAGGCCGAGGGGGCCGACCTGAACGCCGCCAAGGGGCTGCTGAAGGAGCTCGAGGCGGATGTCGTGCGCAACGCCATCCTCGACACCGGCCTGCGCATCGACGGCCGCGATACGAAGACCGTGCGCCCGATCGTCGCCGAGGTGGGCGTGCTGCCGCGTGCGCACGGTTCCGCGCTGTTCACCCGCGGCGAGACCCAGGCCTTCTGCGTGGCGACGCTGGGCACCGGGCAGGACGAGCAGATCATCGATGCGCTCGCGGGCGAGTACCGCGAGCACTTCATGCTGCACTACAACTTCCCGCCCTTCAGCGTGAACGAGACGGGCCGCATGGGCAGCCCCGGCCGGCGCGAGATCGGCCATGGCAAGCTCGCCTGGCGCGCCCTCCACCCGGTGCTGCCGGAGAAGGAGACGTTTCCCTACACGCTGCGCGTGGTCAGCGAGATCACGGAGAGCAACGGCTCCTCCTCCATGGCCACCGTCTGTGGCACCTCGCTGGCGCTCATGGATGCGGGCGTGCCGCTGAAGCGGCCCTGCGCCGGCATCGCCATGGGGTTGATCAAGGAGGATCGCGGCTTCGCGGTGCTCTCCGATATCCTCGGCGACGAGGACCATCTCGGCGACATGGACTTCAAGGTCGCCGGAACGGAGCAGGGCGTGACCTCGCTCCAGATGGACATCAAGATCACCTCCATCACGCCTGAGATCATGCGCATCGCGCTCGATCAGGCGCGCGAGGGGCGGATGCACATCCTGGGCGAGATGGCCAAGGGCCTCTCCGGCGCCCGCACCGACGTGGCGGCGACGGCGCCGCGCATCACCGTGATCACGGTGCCGAAGGAGAAGATCCGCGACGTCATCGGTTCCGGCGGCAAGGTGATCCGGGAGATCACCGAGCAGACCGGCACCAAGATCGACATCGAGGACGACGGCACCATCCGCATCGCCGCCACCAGCACCGAGCAGGCGCAGAAGGCGATCGACTGGATCCGCGGCATCGTGGCCGAGCCGGAGATCGGCGTGATCTACAACGGCAAGGTGGTGAAGACCGCCGATTTCGGTGCCTTCGTGAACTTCCTCGGCGCCCGCGACGGCCTGGTCCATATCAGCGAGCTGACCAATGATCGCGTGAACAGGACCACCGACGTGGTCAATGTCGGCGATGCGGTGAAGGTGAAGGTCATCGGTTTCGACGAGCGCGGCAAGGTGAAGCTCTCCATGCGCGTTGTGGACCAGGCCACGGGCGCGGACATCACCGAGCAGGTCGGTGCCCGGCGTCCACGCCCGGAGGGCGAGGGCGGAGAGCGGCGGGAGCGGCGTGACCGGGGCGAACGGCGCGACGGGTCGCGGCCGCAGCGCGACGGGGATGCGGAGCGCACCGAGGCCGCCGAGTAGTGTGATCTTCCTGTTGCAGCCGGGACCTCTTCAAGGGTCCCGGCCGCGCCATACATCATTGGTTCATCACTGCGTATCTGGAGCCTGCGTTCTTGAAGGCGATCAATGCTATCCGCATGGGGGGCGTGGAGGTCCTGCCGCTGGTGGAGGGCGGCAAGGGCGTCTCCGTCTCCAATGGCGTTTCCGCCGGTGCCTGGGCGGCCTCGGGCGGCGTGGGTACCTTCTCCGCCGTCAATGCGGACAGCTACGACAGCGAAGGCAACCGCATTCCGCAGATCTACCATGGCAGGACGCGGCGGGAGCGCCACGAGGAGCTGGTAGCCTACGGCATCGCCGGCGGCATCGCCCAGGCGAAGGAGGCGCATGAGCGCGCCGGCGGCAAGGGCCGCATCCACGCCAACATCCTGTGGGAAATGGGCGGCGCGGAACGCGTGGCACGCGGCATCCTGGAAGGCGCGCGGGGGCTGATCCACGGCATCACCTGTGGCGCGGGCATGCCCTATCGGTTGGCCGAGATCGCGCGCGACTTCGGCGTGCACTACTACCCGATCGTCTCCTCGGCTCGCGCCTTCAACGCGCTCTGGAAGCGCGCCTATAACAAGACACGCGAGTGGCTGGGCGGCGTGGTGTATGAGGATCCATGGCTGGCGGGCGGGCACAACGGCCTCTCGAACAGCGAGGATCCGAAGGTGCCGGAGTCGCCCTATCCGCGCGTGCTCAAGCTGCGCCAGCAGATGCGCGAATTCGGGCTGGACGACACGCCCATCATTATGGCCGGTGGCGTCTGGTGGCTGGAGGAGTGGGAGGACTGGATCGACAATCCGGAGCTCGGGCCGGTGGCGTTCCAGTTCGGCACCCGCCCGCTGCTGACCAAGGAGAGCCCGATCTCGGACAGCTGGAAGCAGAAGCTGCTGACGCTGAAGAAGGGCGACGTGCTGCTGCAACCCTTCTCGCCCACCGGCTTCTACTCCTCCGCCGTCCGCAACGAGTTCCTGCAGGAGCTGGAGGCGCGCAACGAGCGCCAGGTGGCCTACACCACCGAGCCGATGGGTGAGCACACGGCCGAATACGGCGTGGGTCCGCGCAAGCGGAAGGTGTGGCTGGCGCCGGACGACCTGCTGCGCGTGCGGCAGTGGGAGGCCGAGGGCTTCACCGAGGCCATGCGTACCCCCGACAACACGCTGGTCTTCGTGACGCCGGAACAGGCGCGCGAGATCCTGCAGGACCAGATCGACTGCATGGGCTGCCTCTCGGCCTGCCGCTTCAGCAACTGGTCGCAGCACGGGCCGGACTTCTCCACCGGCAAGAAGGCGGATCCCCGCAGCTTCTGCATCCAGAAGACGCTGCAGGACATCAGCCATGACGGCGCGCTGGAGCGGAACCTGATGTTCGCCGGCCACAACGCCTACCGCTTCGCTTCCGACCCCTTCTACTCCAACGGCTTCATCCCGACGGTGAAGCAGCTCGTCGAGCGGATCCTGACCGGGCGCTAAGCCGCGCGGAGGCGCCTGCCTGCCTGCCGGTCGAGGTCGTAGGGCGACCTCGATGGGGCTCGATCCCGAGAGACTGAAGCGGTCGGCAGGATGAACCGCCAGGCCCTGCCCGCGACGGGCAGGGCGAGTCCTTTGCCGGCCCTGGCTGTGGTGTGGCGCTTCGCGCTGCGGATGCCGGATGCCCATCGGCCCGGCTGCCTCCCTGGCAACCGGGCCGATGGTGCACCCCGGCACCGCGCCCTAGAGCGCCGGCATCGGCCGTGCGACGGCGTCGTCCCTCGTCATCGTCCCAAGCGTGTTCCAGCCGCGCTCGTATTGCGGCGGCACGCGCAGCGCCTCGGTGCAGCCGAGCGCCGCCGCGGCATGCAGCGGCCAATAGGGGTCGCGCAACAGGGCGCGGGCCAGCAGGATCAGGTCCGCATTGCCTTCCTGCAGGATCGCCTCTGCCTGCTCCGGCTCGGTGATCAGCCCGACGGCAGCCACGGCCACGGCGGCGCCGCGGCGGACGGCCTCCGCTCCCGGCACCTGGTAGCCGGGGCCGAGCGGGATCCTCTGCCGGTGATCGAGGCCGCCGGAGGAGACATCGACGATATCCACCCCCAGGGCCTTCAGCCGACGCGAGAGCTCCACCGTCTCCTCCGTCGTCCAGCCGCCCTCGACCCAGTCGGTGTGGGAGACGCGGACGGAGAGCGGCACATCCTCCGGCATCGCCGCGCGCACCGCCTTCGTCGCTTCGAGTACGATGCGCATGCGCCCCTCGAGGTCGCCGCCCCAGGCATCGTTGCGGCGGTTCGACAGCGGCGAGAGGAATTCGTGCAACAGGTAGCCATGCGCCGCATGCAGCTCGATGAAGCGGTAGCCGGCGGCGATGGAGCGGCGCGCTGCTGCGGCGAAGGCGGCGATGGTGGCGCGGATGTCCTCCTCGGTCATGGCGCGCGGCTCGGCGTAGTTGCCGAAGGGCAGCGCGCTGGGCGCGACCGCGACCCAGCCCGGCTCGGCGCGGCCTTCCTCCCAGGGCGCCTTGCGACTGGCCTTGCGCCCGGCATGGGCCAGCTGGATGCCAGGCACCGCGCCTGTCGCCGTGATGCCGGCAGCCAGCCGCGCATGGCCGGGCAGGTGGTCGTCCGACCAGATGCCGAGATCGGCGGGACTGATGCGGCCCTCCGGGGTCACGGCGCTCGCCTCGGCGATCACCAGCGCGGCCCCGCCGACGGCACGCGAGACGAGATGCGCGTAATGCCACTCCGTCGGCATGCCGTCGCCGGCGCAGGAGTACTGGCACATGGGCGAGACGCCGATGCGGTTCTTCAAGGTGACGCCGCGCAGGGTCAGGGGCGAGAAGAGGTTGGTCACGAGGCGGGACTCCCGGGTCTGGGCGGCCCTGCCGGCAGCGCGCCAGAAGGCGCTAGGCCGGTCACCGGTCCGCCGGAGGCGATCGGCACCGCCGGCGGTACCGGCGGGCCAGCAGGGCAGGGTCCCCAGGGCGGCAGGCAGCCCAACCGGTTCTCGAAGACCGCGAACCACACCGGCGCGCCTGGGGCTCGCGGCAGAAGATAGCCCGAAGCGTCGGTCGGGAAACGGGTCAGCGTCACCGCGTCCAGCACATTGCCGCCGACCGCCTCCACCACCCCCGGCGCGATGCCCACCACGATGTCGCAATGCATCGGCCGGAAGCGGCCGGCATCCGCCGCGCGCTGGCGCCAGTCGGTGATCGGGTAGCCGCCGCGGTCGGCGCAGATCAGGTCGCCGGGTTGCGGCGCGCGCTCCTCGGGCCGGTGCGGCAGGAAGGGGGCGGTGGCGGGGAAGTGCGCGGCCTGGCTGATCAGCGCGTCCACGTAGGTGGCATGGGAGGCGGCGGGCGGGAACTCCGTCCGGTCCACGCCGGCGGCGCGCATGACGTAGCTGACGAAGGCAGCGGACCAGAAGGGCTCCTGCCAGAGCGCCTGACCCTCCACCCGCCCTGCCAGCGCGGCGCGGTAGAGCGGCCGGTTGTGTGCCACCGCGCCCTCATCGTCGTCCAGCGCGCGCCAGTAGGCGAGGACGCGCGGGAAGTTCTCCGGCCGGGTCTCCGCCCGGGCGGAAGGCGGGCGAGCTTGCGGGTCGAGTACCAGCCCGCCCCAGTCGCGCCACTCCTCGACGGCGATGCGCAGCATCCGCTGGCGCGCCGAGGGCGGGTAGGGCAGGGGCGGCTCGGGCGGGGTGGGGGCGGCGCAGGCCGCCGGCAGCAGGGCGAGCGGACAAATGAGGCGCCATGCGGTGGCTGCCCCGCTGGAGACCCTGGAATTGCGTGCCGACATGCGGCTGATCGCCACCTCTCGTGTTAAGGCTCGCGTGATGACCCAGCGCAAAGACCAGGGCACCGCCCCCGAGGGCGGGCGCCTCTTCTACCAGAGCGATGTGTTCCGCGTGGAGGGTGGCCCCACGCGGCCCAGGCTGAGCCGCGCGCCGTCCCGCGCCCGTATCGCCGAACCGGCGCGGGAGATTCCGGTGCATGCCGAATGCGACGTGCTGGTAGTGGGCGGCGGCCCCGCGGGCACCGCGGCGGCCGTGGCCGCGGCGCGGCTCGGCGCCCGCACCCTGCTGCTGGAGCGCTACAACCACCTGGGCGGGCTGTCCACCGGCGGCCTGGTCATCTGGATCGACCGGATGACGGACTGGCAGGGGCGGCACGTGATCCGGGGCTTCGCCGAGGAATATCTCGACCGCCTGCCGAAAGGGGCCGTCGCCGGGCCGCCGCGCGAGGCCTGGGGCTCGCGCGACGCGGCGACGGCCGCATGGTGGGCGCTGCGCACCGCCGCCTATCACGGCACCGTCACCTGGTCGCCCACTTGTGACCCCGAATGGATGAAGCTCACGGCGCAGGAGATGGTGATCGAAGCCGGAGCGGAGCCGCTATTCCACGCCTGGGGCGCCATGCCGGTCCTGGAGGGCAATGCCGTCCGCGGCGCGGTGTTCGAGAGCAAGCAGGGCCGCCGCGCCGTGCTGGCAAAGGTGGTGGTGGACGGCACCGGCGACGGCGACCTGTTCCACCGCGCCGGCGCCGCCTCCTCGGAGGACGTGGACACGCGCGACATCCACCATTGCATGAACACCGCCTGGCTGTTCGGCGGCGCGGACATGCCTGCCTTCCTGGCCTGGCGCGCGGAAAAGCCGGCGGAGTTCGCCGAGTTCCTGCGCCGCGGCAAGGAGGCGCACGGGCTGTTCGAGAAGCCTTTCGTCTCCTGGCGCAACGACGTGGCGCTGTTCATGGGGCCGCGCCTGGCGGGCTTCTCGGCCGTGGATCCGGACGACCAGACCGAGGTCGAGATCCGCAGCCACCGGCTGATGGCGCAGCACCTGGCCTATTACCGTGAGCATGCGCCGGGCTTCTCCGACGCCTTCCTGATGCTTTCGGCCCCGCAGCTTGGCGTTCGGCATGCGCGGCGCCTTACGGGCGTGGGCAAGGTGACGCGCGACGCCTGGGATGGTCGCGTGGCACCGGACGAGATCGGCGTGTCGCCGCCGCTCTCGCCTCAGTTCGGCAATGTTTCCATCGGCTACGGTGCGCTGGTCCCGGCGACGCTCGACGGGCTTCTGGCGCCGGGGCGGCACCTCTCCTGCGACAGCACCAGCCATTCCTTCCTGCGCGAGATCCCGCAGTGCTGGCTCACCGGCCAGGCGGCCGGGATCGCCGCGGCGCTGGCGGCGGATGCGGGGATCGAGCCGCGGGCCGTGGATGTGCGTGCGGTGCAGCGGGCGCTGCTGCGGCAGGGAGCCCATCTCAGCGCGGCGGTCGGGGAGAGTGTCGCAGCCTGACTCGCCTACCCACGGTTGCGTGAAAGTTTATTCATACAACGGTAATCATCACGCGAACGTGAGATAAGTAGATTGTATGCGTTCAAGCGATGCCTTGGACGTCTCCTCCCGATGACCCGGCGCCGCATCCTGGGGATGGGTGCATAGGTCACACCTTGGGGCCGGTGGGTCACGACCACCGGCCCTCTTTTTCCAGCCGGCCCTGGAGCATTCGCTGCGAGCCCGGGCGGACGGCGAGTGCTCCAGTTCCTTGTTTGCACGCGCATCCTCACCCGTTCAGGCCATTCCACCTGAATGGGATCCGCCCTAGCGGAGCTTCCACCGCGACAGGCTGAGGGTGCCGGCCGCGAGCGCGAAGCCGATCCCGACGAGCAGCGCCATGCGCGGCCCTTCCTCGCCCGCCACCTGGAAGCAGAGCGCCAGCACCATGGTGCCCAGCGTGGTGCCGAGCAGCCGCGCCGTGGCCTGCATGCCGCCCGCACCACCGCTGCGCGCCTTCGGCGCCGAGCCGAGCATGGTGCGGTTGTTGGGCGTCTGGAAGGAGCCGAAGCCGGCACCGCACAGCGCCATGGTCGGGCCCAGCAGCAGCGCGTAGCCCAGCAGCGGCATGAAGGCGATCAGGAGGAGACCGAGGGCCATCACGGCCATCCCGATCGTGCCCAGGATCGCTGTGGGGACGCGGTCCGAAAGGCGCCCGGCAAGCGGGGCGGCG
>Ga0182741_1003856_pt1 | contig 15394 bp, 13 predicted proteins | sample eDN5th37CBELigOP_FD_128874 | JGI IMG/M metagenome (GOLD analysis project Ga0182741, IMG submission 128874) | Enriched Organic Plus compost microbial communities from Emeryville, California, USA - eDNA 5th pass 37_C BE-Lig OP (version 2) (version 2) ...
AGTCGCCACTTTTACTACGGCGTCGTAAGTAAGTGGCATCTCACCATCACTCAAGCCAGATCACGTCATATCACGCCACGTCATGCCATGTTAACTCAATGTCGATTGGAGATGTAATTTAATGTTAAGTTGTTGGATCCTGTAGCTTTCACATGAACTTCGACTCCGGGTGCTCCGACTCCTCTTCCTAGTCCCCCAACCTTTACGTACATACCTGTTTTACCCTTGGTTTTTATTTACAATGACACGTGTGTATCGTGTTTCAAGTCATACATAAGCTGATTTGTTGATGAGTTGGCGTGGACGCGCACGAAGTTCACGAATGGCAGCCTACGGCCTTGAGCCTGAGATAGGTGCTGTAGATGCAGAATCTGTAGCAGCGTTGGCGAGTCTGCGCATGTGCGTCTCGGTTGGAATTGCTGCACGGACGCGATTTACCGTATGGGGGTCCATCTATACAAGTGAAAGAGAAAAAGGGGTCGGCGAGCTCAAACATAAGCTGAGCCTGAGCAGGCTGCCAAGAGATATGACGCGCTCAAGGAGCATGGTACTATCGTGGAATGGGGTAAATAAGCATGTACAACATGGAAACTTACCTGAATTGAGCCGCTGGCCATGCGGGAGCCGGTAACATAGCCGGGTACCTGGAGATTGTACTTCTTCTCTAAGTTCAGGGCGGATCGAGTTATGAGAGGGGTGCAAGATTGTGAGAGGATCGCGTGACTCTACGGATAGGTGCGAGTTGGCGAGTAGCCATGTGCGTGTCAATTACTCATTTGCAATATTTCCATGGTGTCTACTTACCTAACGCAAGCTGTACGTCACGAACATCTACGAAAGGGCTTCCGCGGTGGGATGCAAGCGCAATAGAGAGCGAGGCGATGTCATCAACGAGCTCTTCCGAGAGGAGAAACAGCGCGTCTACGACCTCTTTGGAGATATGCGCCCGCTGGCAGCCCGCCAACGCCACCATCTCCTGCAGACCGTAGTTTGTGATCAGGAGTCTGCGCTGAGGGATATTATTTGGTTCGTTATTTGCGGCATCTCGAGATGGCGCAGACATGTGTTGTGTGGTTAAGTAGGTGGGTTCTTACACGATCTATCGAATGATACGTTTTCTGCCCTGTGTGCACTAGCACAATATCGAGATTTCGACCAGGCGAAAATGTTGTGGAACGGTTTGATTCGGTCCCATCATAGTACATTGAGTGTTGGGAGAGCGTGAGCAGAGCGATGTTAAAATGAATACACAAACGTTTTATGAATGAAGCCACTGAGGGGCGTGCTGAATCATGTAGTGAAATGATACCCCCAGCTACGATAGGTATCAGAGCAAGCAGTTGCCAGACTGGAGCACGAAGCAAGTGAGGAAGCGATCTCCAAGCAAAGGATGTAATACAAGAACAAGCTAGATTAGTGTAACTATACAAATTGGTAGAGGTAGGAGATTGCTTCCGCTCTGCGGCTGGCGCTTAGGATCTTCGACGTAGTCGCTCGTACTCACTCTTCATCATCATCATCATCATCCTCCACGAAATCGTGTTGAAGCGGCACATCACGCTTGGACCCGTGAGCTCTCCTCAAGTGCTCCGCAAACTGGCGCTCCCAGCTCGACATTTTTGTGTAATCGGAGTCGCTCGGCTTGCCATGTAACCGGCCATACTCATCGAAACCATAACTTCGGTAACCTGCCATGAGGTCATCGCCTTCCTCGGCTTCATCGTCACCGCCATGACCATGGTCATAGCCAGGCTCATTCTCTGCCCAGTCGTAATCGTAGTGGTCTTCCTCCTCGTCGGCTGGGGCGAATTGCACCTTTCGTGAAACAGGCAAACGGAATTTGACGCGATGTCGACGGTAGGTATCATACTCATCATAGTCATCATCGTTCTCGCAGTCGTCGTCCTCATCCTCGTTCTCACTTGACTCACTGGATGGGTAGTCAATCTCGCTTGGCGTCTCGTCCAGGTCGTCATACACTTCTGAGTCACTCTTGGCAGCATCATCTTCGTAATACCAGTTGTTATGTCGGCGGAGCAATTCCTGGATCTCTTCCTCGTTCAGAACAGACACTTGAACGGGTTCAGGTTCCTCGGAACTGCTCTGGCCAAACATGATTGAAGAGCCTGACTCTGCAGACGTCGCGTGGGAATCGGTAGGAATCTCCTCCTGAACGAGCGCGTAGACGTCGTACACCTCCTCGTCATCTTCATCGCCCATCAATGAAGAAGGCTTCTGAGTCGACTCGGCTAGTTCGCCAATATGTGCCGCAGTCTTCGCGGAGCGTTGGCGGGCAGAAGGGGTGGGCATAATCGGTTCAGGCTTCGTTTTCCTAGGTTGGAATGATAAATTCGTTGGGGCTTCGTATGCACCGTCCACTTCCTCCTTGTCTGAGTCAAACTTAGAAGCATCCATCTTGTCATTGTCAACAGCTCCTTGTTCATAGTCACAATTGCGAGCTGAAAGAGCCGCTTGCGTCGCATACTCTGCACGCTTCTGTCCAAAGATGCGAGCGGTGTAGGAATCCATCGGTAATCCTGATGAGCTCTTAATCGTCCTTTCACTGGCACCCATTTTGCTGGCACTAGCAGCATTCCGATTGCCGAGCTGGCGCAAAATTTTCTTCAGTCTCGTGGCTTCATCCTCTTCCTCCTCCTCTTCTTCGTCTTCAAGTCGGATCCGCTCATCTTCGCTGGGTTCATCGTCTTCGGGAAGAGTTGGGCCGCGCATTTTGGCGGTCAGTTTGCGAATCCTTCGCGCCTCGTTACGTGCGTGCTCAAAAGCTCGTTGGCGCTCAAGCTTTGTGTTCATATCTTCGTAAATCGAGATAATGTCATCCAGCGGCTGTTGGACATCATCGTCGCTGTGTCGGCCACGAATTGCCGAGGAGTACTCACCAGCTGCAGCAGCTACAGTAGCCGATTCAGCCCTTTGCTGACGAGTCACTTGGGTGCTGTTCTGTGGCTTGCGTCCTGCGCGCAACATTGCCGCCTGATGCATCGGCAGTGCGTCAATGAACTGAATCTTGGCCTCCGCGGCAGCTGCTGCCAGAGCAACTGCGTTGTTTCCAGTACAAAGGTCATTCGTAACTGCTTCAACTGTGAGCTCATCTGCTTTCGCACCGCTGATACCAGCGGCAAGGAACCGCTCACGGATCAGCAACGCGTGTGCAGAATCAATCTGTTCTTTGGTCAATCCCCGCGCCTTGAGCATGTTCTCGATCCGCTTTGCCTGGTCCTCACGCAGGTTCATCTCGCTCACTGCGTCCTGATTGACTGTGTGACTTTGAGTGGGATCATTGGGATTCGAGGCGGTGGTCTTGACGCCGACGATCTTGAGAGCTGGTAATGTACCAACGCGGCGATACACGGGGCGTGTCCTTCTGCCATCTTCACCTTTGCTCTCGTCCAATGCATCTTCAGTTTCGTTGTGTGTCAAACTGAGTTCTCCGAACGCATTTAGCAGTCCCTTTGTACGCTTCGTGCGCTGGCTAACGCCCTCGATCACGACACGCTCGAGTGGGTTGTCCTTGCGCTTGCGGCGCAAACGCAGGAGCTGGATGGGTTCTAGACATGTGGAATATGTCCAAAGGTATGCAAGAGAAGCGAATGCAAGGATGTCAGTCGAGAGAATACTTCAGAGGATCATGTTACATAGGAAGCTTCTACATAGTGTCGGGCAGCCCGCGCCATATACACAAACGAAGAACTGAAAGTGCAACGTACCCTGCGCATTGAAGCTAATATTGGTATCAACCCATACAGGATCGCTCTGGATGGCGAACTTGCCCTCATATTCAAGCACTTGGTCAAGCTCGCCAACGACCTGGGTAGTCATTTGGGGCTCAGCGTGTCGTGTTCGCGTCAAGTCGAATGAAAAAGCGGTTTCGGAGTCTTCCAGTGGTAGTGTTGGGGGTGCGACTTGGGGATCCTCCATGGTTTGAATGGGTATATAATGCGACACGTGTGTGTCCTGTCGCGTCCACTACCCACCGAATCGATTGAGTCCAGCCTCCACCCACCGCGAGTGCGCTATTCAGAGATATGAAAAACGAGTTCGAAACGGATCAGTATGAGCGCTGAATGGACGTGTGACTTGTGTAGCGTCGTCAACGACCCAGCGCGCATCGTCTGTGATGGTACGTGCATTATTAATATACCGCCTTTTCACCCGTCTGTACATGAAAATGCCTTGAAATCTTTACTTTTTCGTTTTCCCGCCAAACCCCAGCTCGGCCCTGCGTGCAGCGTGCTGGATCGCGGGATCCCTGAAGCGCGGTGACTGAGCTCACATTGCCGCATTACACTGCACCCTATGCACATCCAGTCTGCGGCATGCCTAGGTTCGATGACCCGCATGATCCCATTACACGAGAGGCAAGACTCGAGGAGTACAAGACCTTGCTGGCGCGGCAACAGCAGCACATCGAGCAAGTGAGCGTGACGTCAACTGTGACTCAAGTACAAGGGGTGGGGAGCTCACTCTCAAGTTGGAGCTACACAGCGAGCTCGACACAGGTGCAGTTGGAGGTAGATGTAGGTTTAGGACTCGGGCCCAGTCTGAATGAGGAGAAGGACTACAGTAGTGGTGATCGGCAAGCGACCGAGATTGATGTGAGTCTGGAGAGGTATGAAAGCCAAGGCGTGAGTGAGGTGCCAAAGGACGAAAGTGTATCTCTCCTGGTATCGACGTCACTGCGAGATCGACTGAAGCTGAAGCAGATGCAGCGGGAGAAAGAGCAGCAACAGCAACAGCAACAACAACAGCAGAAGGGGCAGGAGCAGGAGCAGCAACAAAAACAACGGCAAAGCGAGCGTAGTGGAGCGGGCAAGGACTTGGGAAGCCCGTCAGGAATCGACCACGTGGTAGGTCTCGCTGTGGGTCTGGACAGTGCACGGAGCACTAGCTCTCTCGACACTCATGTAGAGCATCTCTCCCTCAAGGTGCCAGGTAAGACCAAACAAAAAAAGAAGCCTAGTGGAGATGGGTTGGTGGGGCAACCCCCGACCCCGAGCTTGGCCTCGCCAACTTTATCCCTAGGCACATCGGTTTCGCCTTCCAATGCAGCCTCACCGATCTTGGGTGTCACTAGATCGCTCTCAGAGTACTCGCCTGGAACAGATGCAGCAGCCGCGGGGAGTGTCATGGACGCCAGTGCAAAGCCAAAGAGAGTCATGAGGACTCCTAGTGAGGCCAAACTGCCGCCTCAGAAGCTGACTCTATTGATGAGTCCCAGCATACCGTCCACTATATCATGTCATCTCGACGACATATTCCCTTCAGACTCAAAGCAGCAACCATGTGAGTACAACAGAGCGCCAGCATTCGGGCTCCCTGCGATTCCGGGGCTGATGGTTTGGGTGCACTCTCGGTGCAGCTGGTTCCTGGCCGATGTTGACGATCTCGATGATCTCGACGCTGAAGCAAAGATGGAAAAACTTCGTAAACAGTGGGTTTGGCCATACGGCTTTGGCTTCGTGCCCACACCATCACGAGTTTCGTCGAATCGCGCGATGAGTATGGCGCAGAGCTATCTTGAACAGCAACAGCAGCTCGCAATGACGACCGACGATCTTACAGCGTGCGTGCAGCGAGCATTTGAGTTCAGCAAGGCTACGCAAGGCTTGTGCATGTATAGTCCAAGTGTGGCCATACTCATGAAGGCTGCGGACATTATGTGTCTGGTTCATCCGAACCCGTCAACACCATTTGATCCCTGTGGCGTAGACTCTCCTAAAGAGTTACTAGAAAAGGACCCAGCTAAACTGCCTCTCACATGGGGACTAGACCCCAAGATCGAAGAGCATCTTCCAACACCCTTGGCGCGATACATCGCATTGGCTCATGCCAGCTGCCGGCCTGAACAACGTATCATTAAGTACGTCGAATACTTACTTGAGCAGGTGAAACTACCATCGCCACCGGCGCTTGTGAGGCAGAAACCGATTCGCAAAAAGAGCATTTCACCAACACTGGGAACACCGCTCAAGAGCAACAATGAGAACGGTAGCGATGACGAAGACGAGAACGAGCATGATGGCGAAAGCGACGATGACGACGACCCCTATGATGATGATGACGGGCAACTCCTTTTGGATGATGAAGACGACTCACAGGTCACTGTGAGCTACACCCCTGCATGGTACTATCCTAAGGTCCACATTATACTGCAAGGTGTCGAGACTCGAGTCGCTAAGCGGCAGCAGCTCGAGTCAAAGGCTGTTCTAGGTGGACATCCTCTGCCCGCAGCTTCGCCGAACATGAAACTCGAAGATCGTGTCAATTGTATTCTTCGTGCTGGACCTGCAATCTCCACATCGCAAATTAACTCGTATCTCTTTTCATCTTGGGTCGCATGTGGCCGTCGTTTCACGTTCCAGCTTGTCGAGACGAATGCTCAGGTTGCTCAGAATATCCTCGCCTTGTGCAAAGCGCAGTCTTCGACGTTTACCCGTGATGAAACAGATCCTTTCAGTACATTGTTCACGATCACAACAACTGAGCTTCGGAAACTCGCTCTCCAAGCACAAGAAACTTCACCTGCCCCGGTGTCCCAAACTTGGATCAAATTCCTTCTGCAATTCCCTGGTTTATCGGAGAAGAAAGCGGTCGCAATCGCAAAGGTCTACCCTACGATCAAGCACTTGCTTGATGATGTCAAAAAGACGCAGCAGGTGAAGAAGAAGACCATGACGCTGGCAGAGTACACGATCATGAATATCGAGGTGGACAAGCGTCGACTTGGCCCGGCGATCGCAAAGCAAATTGTCAATCACTTCATTAGTTTGAACGGTAATGATAGAGTCAAATAGTAGGCCTGTGTTATCGATTCTTTTTGTTTGTTGCATAGTACGTGCTGGACGTGGTCCAAGATCATTTAAGATCATTTGCTAATACCAATCCCGGCATTGTTGCAATAGACGAAGTGTTTCTGTGGTAGCGACGTGCTGCTAGTTGTTGTACACAACGGTGTGTCAGTGTATTCTATAGTAACAATTACTGGCTCTCTCCTGTGGCTTCTGGTGCTGGGAATGTGGAATCATCTTCTTTGCTAGTTGACCCAGGAGCTGCCTCTGGAGTAGCCGGCGCTGAGGGACCCTTGTTTGCCGTGGTCGGCTGCGTTGCAGCCTGAGTTGACTGACGTTGAGGTTGAGGTTGAGCTGATGACGCTGATGCTGCAGGTGTCGTAGTGGTAGGATCAGGTACTATGCTGACTGAAAGCTGCAGGGCGGGTAATGGTAGAGGAGCATTTTCCAGCTCCTTGAGTGAGTTCATGTTACGCTCGTGGAAGGCCAGGAGATCAGTCTTGCGTTTGTTATACGTCTCGTTGATACTCGCTGCAGCTGCTGCAACGTCTGCTTCAGCCTTCTTTCGCTGCTCCCTTCGTGCCGCCAACTTCGCATTCGCAGCTTCAATCACGCCATTCAACCTCAGACCGATCTCCCGAGTCAACTGATTCGCATTCTGTAGACCCGTGAGTGCCGCAGCCTGTGCGGCCTCAGACCCGAGATGGCACTTCATCCTGTGTGCATCATACAGAGCAAGCGCGGCCTGCTGAGGCAGACCGTGTTGGTTGGGTGATAATGGTGTCTTGCTACTGAGAGATAACGAACCCGAGCGACTCCTGCTTCGACTCCCAGCCTGCTTCGATGTCTCACTCGTTGTTTGCGTTGAGGGTGATGCTTGAGTTGCCTCTGGGTTGCCCGTGGTGTCTTCCTCGGAGGGCAGCGTGTTTTCCTGCGCTTTGTCACCCTGTGCATCTGGGCTCGCAGAGACAGCCTCGGCACCGGATGCTGGACGTGTTTCTGCCCTTTCTCCCTCCGGGAGACGCTTGTCACGCTGGTAGTACTCCTTGGGAATGGTCTGATCCAGGAACTGGTTCAGTCGGTCCAGCTGGATATTCTCAGGATTCTTCTGATGCTTCCAGAACCCATACAGCTCACACATACGATTCGCTTCAGACTCTACATAGCCCGACCAGTTGAACAGCAAACGCATTGACTCAAACAGATTATCCCGATACCAACTCGTCTGTCGGATGATCTCTGGGGGCATCTTCACCACCACTGGCGGCCGTCCGGGTGCGCCAGTGCCTGGAGTTGGAGTGGCATTTGGTGTCCTGGCCTGTTCCCCAGCGCGTGTTGAGCTGGGACCCGATGCAACTCCTTCGCCCGCGGCGCTGGACCCACTCAAAGCCGAGGAGAGCGCGGAACTGAACCTCGAGAACGCGGAAGAAAGTCCGAAATCCGAGCTAGCAGGCTTGGATCCAGCGCTCTGGGTGGGGGGCGGTGGTGGTGGCGGTGGTGGCCTATTGTTTGGCGGTGGATTTGGTTGTGCATTGACGCCAGGTGGCTGAGAAACTGGCTCAGAACCAATCTGATCGCGATGTAGATTCGTGGTACCAGGACCTTTGGCGGCGTTTTGTGCGAGATCTGGTCTCTGCTGAGGAGGCTGGCGGCTCGAATCCGGTCGGGTATCTTGGGATCCACCCAATAGTGACCTTAAAAATGACATGCAGTGGTAGTGTCACCTCGGATCACTCCTCAAAAAGGACCGTTTTCGAAGTGTTTTCCACACCAACAATTTCGCTGAAAACGCAGCTCCCACGTGCGTGGCGCGCCCTCCGACGCCTGCTCCAGTTGAAGAATGGTGCTACATGTGTGATATACTTGAGTGAGCCTTACAAGACCCTGGAAACCCTTCCGAACCGCACTGCATAGAAGCTGAACGTTACTGAAAATCTCGCGTTTATGTGGATATCTCGCGTCTAGGATGGCAACGTCGCGTCAACTGTACGTCGATGGGCGGAGAATGACGGGCCCGTTAACGAACTGGAACTATATCTGGAGGAACACGAGCGCGTTCCGCTCAAACTACGACGACTCGTTCTTGGGAACATACACGCCCCCGGCAGTTCCGCTCAAAACGCGGTATAACCGCATGCGATTCCCTCAGGGATCATTCGCATCGGCTGACTACGGTACTACCACGGAGATTGCCACACGCCCTTTCCATCTCAACACCTGGCATGCCTACGAATATCCCCAGGACGCCCGACCCAAGACCAGTCAACTGCCAGCGATCTCTGGCAAGGCCGTGCGGGGCAGTGAAGGCGAGTCGAAGCCAGCTCGATGCGGAGATAGTGTGAGCAGCTCACACACTACACTCCCCTGTATGGGCAGCGCGAATGGACAACGCAACAGCAATGTTCGAGTACCCACCCAGGACCAAACCTACCGTTACCAAGCTGCTCATGACAACGGTCGCGTGCTGAGTGCGAACTCGCAGCAAGCACAGCAGGTGCAGCAGGTGCAGCAGGTGCAGCAGCGCGGAGTGAGAGTCGAGAGACCATCCACTGCCCCGACTTCCAGCTGGTTCTCTGAGCCCGCTGCGAACGTGGCGGTCGCTCCCATTGCCAGTGGTTCCGTTCTATCCAAGTACCACATCCGATACTAATTGACCTGTCTTACTGAATAAGAGCTAGGCGTGGAATGGCGCTGTGATCAGCCTGCTGAGTCTATATCATCCTGTTAACCCCCTCCTTCCAGTTTTTGTTTGCTTCTTACTCCCTCTCTACTGTTGTATAGAACGGTATGATTACTGTACTATGAGAGAGCATGCAGGTACCACACCAATGTTGCGATGCCCCCTATCTTATATAGCTTTATGTTTCATTTCTTGCATATCAAAGCTACATCATCTTTCATTCTGAGGCCGTGCTAACCACTACTGTCATTTCATTTCCTCGCATTTGTTGATCCATATTACTGATCAATCTCTACCTCTTAATCCCTACTAAGTCAACAGCAAGTTGATGTAAACCTAACTTGTGTTTACGCTGAGTTGTATGTTGGACAATTTGCTATAAACTAGCTAGTCAAGTCATCTATACACAAACGTCGTGGGCTTAATGGCCTTTGTTGCTATCCCACGCACTCACTGCATTGTTTGCCTCGAACTTCCCGCGGCGACTTAGGTGTCCCCGCGGTTGCCATAATATAACCAGAAGCAAATCTGCTTGATGAGGATTCTGCGAAAGTCATCCAGTTAACCGCACTTGCCACCTCCGCATCCACCCGCTGCGATCCAGGATTCGCCTGAGCGTCGGGTCACAGTCATAGTAGTGAATGCCTCTGCATCCGTTGGGTGGATCCCGATTGTGCTGTCAAAGTCCTTCTTTGTAGCACCTGCACGCAGAGCAACCGCAAAGCCTTGAGTGACCTCACCAGCATTGGGACCGACAAAGTGAAAACCCACGACCTTGTCAGTCGGCTTGTGTACCACCAACTTAGCCAGGCAGGTGGGAGGCAAATAAATGTCATCCTGGTCGGCTCGTGCCTTGGGATGCTTTTCTCGCGCTGACGCTGCATGCTCGAGCGTGGTCCACTCCCACAAGTAGACCTCAACGTCATTCTCTCCGTACTTCTTCACCGCCTGCTCTTCAGACAAACCCACGCAGCCATACTCAGCAGGAGTGAACACTGTGGTTGGGATGAGGTCCCAATTGAACTTGCTCTGAGCAGCTAGCGCAGCATCACCGAACTTGCGACGAGCCCAGAGCTCACCAGCCTTGATCGCTACAGGGGTGAGCTCAGGTCTTCCTTCTGCCATATCGCCGATGGCATAGACCGAGCCGCGAACACAGTCCTCTTCATCGACTGGCAGCTTTCCATTCTTGAGGGGTTCAATCTCAGCCGGCAGCTGGAGTCCCTTTGTGTCTGGATGACGTCCTGTTGCAAACAGCACGGTATCATACACTTCGGTCTGTCCATTCGAGAAGGCGACTTGAATTCGGCCGTCTTCAGTGCGTTTAAGTTCAGTCGGGGTTGCACCCATGATGAATCCCACGCCTTGACACTTCATAAGCTCCTGTACCTTTTCAGCGCACTGACGGTCGAAACTGCGGAGTACGACGGATCGTGCTGCAACGGTTGCGTCGAATCCCAGCCCATTGAGCAGTCCGGCGCACTCAAGACCAATGTACGATGCACCCACAACGAGGGTCTTGCCAGGGGCGCGCTGGAGAGAGAACAGATCGTCTGAAGTGATAGCAAGCTCAACTGCACCAGGGATATTATCAGGCACAACGGGACGACCTCCAGTCGCGATCAAGACGTTCTTGGCACGAATCAGTTTGCGCTCACCCTTGAATTCATATTCGATGAGTGCATCAGTGGCAGTGCTTCCGGGTGCAAACTTGGCCAAGGCGTTGATGTACTCGACCTTGGCACTGCGGAGGCCAACTCGATATGAGAAGTTCAGCTTGCCGATGTGGTTCTGCACAGAGTCAACAAGCGTTTCCCAGCGCCGGTTGAGCACCTCGGGGTCCTCCTGCGAGGGTGACTTCAACGTTGCGGTATCACCCAGCAGCTTAGGCCCGTCGAGATGGATCGATTCGGCCAGATTCGCAGCATAGTGCATGATCTTTTTGGGAACGCATCCAACGTTCACACACGTACCACCCAGGCCCCAGGTTGTGCCCTGGGTGGAGGGTTTCACCTTGTCAAACAGCACCACCTGAGCTCCTAGTCCGGCAGCCTCTTTGGCAGCGGCCATACCGCCCGATCCGCCTCCGATCACGACGAGGTCAACGGTGCGGATATCGGAGTTCGCGGCTGAGCTGAATGTGCGTGCGATAAGACCAGCTTGCCCTGATGCATTCTGCACGCCCCCTACTAGTGTGATCATCCTTCGAAGCTCTGAACTGGTCATGCATCTTGGGGCGCGGTTTCGCAGCATCTGCGCGGCGGCCTGCTCTGGGAAGGAGGGTGTGGACAGAGCGGCGCTGGTCACGCCACGCGACGCACTGGTAGTGATGCCTCGCGCGAAAGTGTGCTCTATGCGCGCCGCAATTGCGGTTTTCGACCTGGAGAGAGCGATTCTGAGTCGAAAAGCCATTGTAAATGTGACTAGACAAGTTGAAGAAGTGGAATTCCAGCATGTCCATAAGTTGTTGTATGTAACCATTGAGTCAAATTGGCTACCGCACGCGCAGATCCCACCAAAACACCCGCCCAAAGCGAACCCCGATCGACCTCACAGAGTGATATCATCCACCCCTGGCAGGTCTCTCCTGAGTCGGAGTGCGAACTCGAGCTGGAAATATAAGGTAACAGCTGTATTGCTAGTCGGTGTATGCCAGTTTGGAACTCTCCTGGAGGCACTCCAGGTTCGTGCCAAACTCCCCCCGCAGCCAGCTTTTCCCCATTCAAACCTAACACAGTTGTATGAGCCGAGGTTAGCTGAAACCCACGAGCATCGTCTCGCCCACGGCCTCATTTCTCATCAGCATCCTCGTCGCCATCACCATCATCATCATAGTTAGACACCGCCCAGGCCACAAGTTCCTCGCCATACGCCCATGCGCATTCGAGCGATCTCATCCCCGTCGAGTTTGCAATATTTTGCTCGAGGTATGACAAGTCGTAATCAAGGTCCCGATACGCTGCGAAGGTTGGTGGGGTTGCATAGCAACCTTTTCATAGTTGAGCGGCACACCTTGCCTCTGTTTTGGATGAGAGCCCTTCAGAATCAGAGCACCGACGTCGGATGACTGCACATCGCAGTGATACAAGCCGGGCTTGCAGAGTGCTTTCAGTCTGTCACTCAGTGCGAGCCAGCCGCTCGTTTGTGTTCGGGGACAGGATCCGCAGTAGTAATTCGAGTCGTGGATGTTATTGCTGACGATGCCGGTGCGGTTGATGCAGGCGCAGCAGCAAAGCGCTACGCTGCGGCTGCGGATGTCTGACCACAGCTTGTTGGTACAAATTCGGTACAGGCGTTCTGAAATGCGGTATCGGTGACGTGTGAATGAAACTGCACACGAAAACGAAAACGCAGCTGCCTCCACCTTCTCTACTCTCCTTCGAGCGCTTCCTCGGCCAGCACCACGCCGGATCCCCGAGGACCCATACGAGAGAGCGTTCGGAAGTTGAAGTGAAAACTCAGGATTCCGAAATTTAGGACGTCATGTGAGTGGTGTAGCGAGGCTGGATCTCGTGCCTGGGCCGAGTGCTGAATGAGGATCTGCGTTGCATCGTCTGCATGCGACTGGGATAAACCTTTCTACACCCCACACATATCCATGCACTCACTGGATACTGCGTACACCGTCGCAAACCGCAACTTGCGAGAAATATCATGCCGGTTTCGTCACCCCACTTGGTTTGTAGGGTAGTGGGGCCCAGTGCCCTCCCTCGCGGGCGCTTCTCGTGTGTAACCGTCCCTCTACCCTAACTCCCTCGTCTTACTGCCACACTCCCCTCACGACCCACTCAACTGGGCTCCACTCATCGCGCTCTCGGCGTTTCTAGGCAGACGCATCGTGCCGCGTCGTGTCGTGTCGTGTCGTGTCGTGTCTGTGAGCTGGGCTATCCGCGCCAGGTAAGGCCAGGTAGCGTATTCGTGGCAAGGCTTATCTCGTCGCAGGATACGTCGCCGCTAGCGGGAGCTGATCCCAGTTGCACTGCGACTCACCTGGATCAGGTCAGGCGAGTCTGATCCGACATCGTCATCGTCATTGACATCGTCATTGGCATCGCCATTGACATAGTGAGCAATATCGTCATCGACATCGTGGTCGACATCGTGACTTCGTGATTACCATCATCTCCAACATGAGTGCCCCGAGCCGTGCAGCGACCCCTGCTGCTGCTGAGGCTGCGACTGCTGTGACAGACTCCTTGCCCGTGGGTAACTCTAAATCGCTATGGAGCAAGCGAAGACTACTGATCATGCTTGGTAAGGCAATGTACTATCTTGTCGCAACACTGGTGTTGATTCCCACATGCTGTGTCAAATTGGCCATATGGCTGAACAAATTCCGAAGGGAAAGACAGCTCCCCCCGGTGGACCCCACCACGCAACGCAAGCACTCAGTGGCGATTATCGGCGGCGGTATTGCAGGTTGCTCAGCGGCTTGGGCCTTGAAGCGAGCCGGCTACCATGTCGAGATCTTTGAGACGCGTCACACTCTGGGTGGCAATGCCAAGACGGTGGATTGGGAGATCACAACAAATGATCGCCCACTCGCAGCAGCCAAGCGTGGAGGCAACGCAAAGTCGAACAAGGGTGGTGCAGGCGCTGCACCTGCTGACCGTGCCTCTAGCACTTCTGTGATCTCAGCACAGGCACAGGGACAGAGCAACTCAGGCGCACCAAAACTGGTAAGAACTGGTTTGAGCGTGCTTGCATGGCCACCAGAATACTTCCGTAACTACCGTGCGCTCCTGGCTGAACTGGGTGTCACTGCGCAGACGGTCGATCTACCGTTCCTGATTCGAGGCCCGCATGGCGAAAAGGAGTATTGGGACCACTCGAATCCCACCACCAAGTTGCAAGTTCAACACGCTGATGACATCCGCAAGTGGAATGAGATCGTCAGCTTCGTTCGTTCCGTCAATGGTTGGATCCACGGAACAGGCGAAGTGCGCACTCTTTACGGCGCCAACCCACTCAATCCACTCAATTATATCCCGCTGAAGGTTGTCTTCTGGTGGTGGGGTATGTCCGCGAACTTCTGGGAAAACGTGTTCGTGCCGGTGTATTCATCTTCCTTCCTCACCGCCCAACTCGAATACTTACCTGCGATCATCGCGCCTGCCATCGATGACATCATTCCCTTGCGCCAGGCGCCGCGTCTTGACACCTGGGACGAGGACTCCAGTCAAGTCTTCGATAAAATGACAGCGCAGGTTGAGGCGGTTCATCTCGAGGTCGAGGTGCATGACGTGTTTAAGGACCCAAGCACAGATAAGATTATGCTCAGTTTCCGTAAGCACAATGCGCAGGCGGATGATGCAAACGTGCCACCTCCTCAGCCGTCCAAAACGCGCCAGTTCGACCGTGTGATCTTTGCATGCCCGTCTCCAGCGGTGCTCTCCATGCTTTCCAAACCGTCCTTACTCCAGAAGACACTTCTCAACGCATTCACCTGGACCGACGATGACTACGACAACAGTTTCACTACGGGCATTATTCACTCCGACCCGAGAGTCATCCCCGAGGATCAGCGCGCTCACGTGCTCCGCACCTGCAGCAACTTCATCGACGTAAAGCAGCAGCCACCACCGAATCTTGCAGACGCACGGCTGTTTGTTTCCAATTCCACCATGCTGCTTTTCCTTGGTCTTGTTCATAGCCTTTCGCTGCGGCTTGCGATACTCTTCGAATCCATCTCCGAATGGATCAAGATCCGGCTGGATGTTGCCACACCGGCCTCTGCAGGCTCTACCACATTCACTGGCAAAGCCACCCTCAAAGCGCTGTTGGCTTGTGACATGCTCGTTAAGGGATTGGTCGGTGTCAGCTCGTACCTGTGCATCCGACTCCCTGTCACTCTGTTGATTTTGTGGGGCAAGATTCGACAGAAAATCTGTGGCAAGAAGAACAACGG
>Ga0182741_1003857_pt1 | contig 15380 bp, 13 predicted proteins | sample eDN5th37CBELigOP_FD_128874 | JGI IMG/M metagenome (GOLD analysis project Ga0182741, IMG submission 128874) | Enriched Organic Plus compost microbial communities from Emeryville, California, USA - eDNA 5th pass 37_C BE-Lig OP (version 2) (version 2) ...
CGGTCGACTCCGAATCTGCGGTGATCCCGCCGACCACGCCGGCCGAGAATCCGCTCGACCGGTGGGCGACCACGACCACCGGGGCCGCTCCCCCCACCAGCGCCGGGCCGCAGCTCTCGCAGCCCGAGAACCCGCCGGCGGATCCGTACGAAGACGTCCCGGTGGTGGAGATCGGCACGATCCGAATACCGAAGATCGGTCTCGTGCACCCCGTGTACGAGGGGGTCTGGCTCACCGTCCTCGACGTGGGTCCCGGGCATTGGCCGGGAACCGCCGAACCGGGAGGATTCGGGAACACGGTCTTCGGCGGACACCGGGTCACGCACAGCAAACCGTTCCGCAACGTCGATCGGCTCGCCGCGGGTGACGAGGTGATCTTCGACACGCCCACCGGATCGTTCACCTACGCCGTCACCGAGGTGCGGGTGGTGGAACCCGAAGAGGTGTGGATCGTGGACCAGACTCCGGGACACCGCATGACGCTGTTCGCGTGTCACCCGCCCGGAAGTGCGGCCCAGCGCATCGTGGTGTTCGGCGATCTCGTCACCGCGTGACGCGACACGCGCCCCGCGCCGGGGTTGGGAATGTCATCGTGTGCATCCGCCCCGCCTACTTCTACGCCTGAGGACCCGTGGCCGTCGACGAGCCTCCCATCCCCGAACCTGACGCGGCGCTCGCCGACGAGTCCGATGCGGCGGCAGCCGACGCTGACCGTCCTCGACGCAGGATGCGCTGGTGGGAGAAGGTCGTCATCGCGGTCGCGCCGATCCTCGCGATCGCGATCCTGGCGGCCACGTTCATCGGACTGCCGTATGTGGTCTTCTCTCCGGGAAACGCGGATCCAGTGCAGGACGCCGTCACCATCGAGGGCGCGCCGTCGTATCCGCTCGACGGATCGGTGCTGTTCCTCACGGTGAAGGTCACGACCCAACGACCGAACCTGTGGCGCGTGCTTCAGGGGTGGATCGACGACAACCGTCGAGTGATGTCGGAAGACGAGTACTTCGGCGACGTGTCGCGCAAAGAGACGCGCCAGATCGACGACCTCTTGATGGTGCGGTCACAAGATGTCGCCAAGCTCGTCGCGCTCGAGCGACTCGGCTACGAAGTGCCTGTGGTCGCAGCCGAGATCGGTTTCGTGGTGGCCGACGGTCCTTCCGCGGGGACGCTCGAAGTCGGCGACGTGATCGACACCATCAACGGGCAGTCGGTCACGACCCCGGCGGCGGTGGGCGAGGCGGTGCGGGCCAACCCGCCCGGCAGTGAGATCGCCGTCGGAGTGACGCGCGGCGGCGAGACGATGGAACAGGTGGTGACGTCGGGCGACGACGGAGAGGGCCACGCGCTGCTCGGGATCTCGTCGGTTCCGGTGTACGCCTTCCCGATCGACATCACGATCGACACCGGCGCGGTGAGTGGTCCCTCGGCCGGACTCGCCTTCACCATCACGATCCTCGACGAGTTGACGTCGGGCGAGCTCACTGGCGGAAAGACCGTCGCCATGACCGGCACGATCAATGAGCGCGGTGAAGTCGGTCTCGTCGGCGGCGTGCGCCAGAAGGCCGTCGCGGCGCGCCGCGCCGGCGCGGCGCTGATCCTCGTGCCGCTCGGCGAGGAGTCCGAGGCGCGTGAGGGAGCTGGCGACGTGCCGGTCGTCGGGGTGGCCACGCTCGATGACGCCCTCGACGCGCTGTATGCAATCGGCGGCGACGTCATACCTGAGAAACTGGCGGCGTGAGCCTCGATGCAGTCAGGCATCAAGATCCCGTACCATTGCCACTTCGTGCGCCTATGAGGCCACAATGCGCGCGATTTGGCCACGCAGCAACGCACTGAAGCACTGGGAGGCGACGTGGGGCAACGGCGGACCAGCGAGGGCATGTCTCCCGACGAGGTCGCGAGTCGAGCGTTCCCGAGTGCGTTTCGCGGTGTCTCCGAGACCGATGTTCGGTCGTATCTCCGCCGAGTCGCCGACGAGCTCCGTCGACTCCGGGAGCGTGAGGCCGAGCTGAGTCAACGGGTCGCCGAACTCGAGACCGAGTTGCGCGAACCGCGGCCACTCGACGAGCAGCAGCTGCTCGACGCGTTGGGTGAAGAGACGGCTCGAGTGTTGCGGTCGGCGCAGGGTGCGGCCGAAGAGATTCGGACACGGGCCGAGGGGCGGGCGAGCGAACTCGTACGCGAGGCCCAGGAGGAATCGTCCAAGGTCCGAGCCGCGGCCGACCGGGTCCTGTCGGAACGCACGAGCGCCGCGGAGGCGGCGGCGGCCGACATCGTGCGCGATGCCGAGGAGCGAGCCAAGGGCATGGTCTCGGTGGCCGACGAGCGCGCCACCACCATCGTCAAGAACGCCGAAGAGGAGGCGCAACGTCTGCGCGACGACGCCCAGAGCACGGCGGCGGCCGAGCGTGCCGCCGCGGCCGAGGAGCGTCAGCGCCTCATCGCCGAAGCTGAAGCCGAGCGCGACCGGGTCGTCGCCGAGCTGACCGAGCGCCGCGACACGCTCAGTCTCCAGATCGCGGAGATGCACCGCGGTCGTGAGCAACTCATCGAGGCCTTCCGCACCGTGAAGCGTGCCTACGGCGACGCCGTGGGTGCGTTGGCGAAGTTGGAGAAGGCGTCGTCCGCCCGAGCGACCACCGAGACACCCGCGGCGACACCGCCCGAGACCACGTCAGGATCGACATTCCGCTCGACGGTCCGATCGCGACGTCACCCGTCGCCACGGCAAGCGCCGCGTCCGACGACGATGCCCCCGAGGTCGGCGGCGTCGCCGAACCCAGCGCTCCCTCAGATGCATCCGCCACCGAGATGCGTGTGCCGGAGGAAACCGCCGACCGTCCGGCGCTCGAAGTCGTCGCCGAGCCCGAAGCGACCGAAGAAGGGCTGGCTCCGGTCATCTCGTTGAGCGACCGTGCCGGCGATTCCGAGGTCATCGACGACGACTCGACCGATGTGGATGCGTTGTTCGCTCGGTTGCGGGCGGAGCACACCGAGAACGAAGGCGGCGCGGCCGGCGAGTCCTCGAACGGCGCGTCGTCGAAGACCGAGGGTGCCCCGGCGGGATCGGAGCCCGACGTCGACGTGGTCGTGGTGGAGACGGTCACGGTGACCGAGACGATCGAGGTCGACCTCACGACCGTCGAGCCGAAGGTTGGCGCCCGCGCCGACACCGAAGCCGACGAGTTGCGCGCCGAAGACGAAGACGAAGACGGAGACGAAGCCGACCCGGAAGCCGAAGTCGTCGAAGAACTCACGGGCGACGCCCGCATCATCGCGGCGCGCGACGCCGGGATCGAGCCGTCGATCGTTCCGCTGGCGCGCGGCATCAAGCGGCGATTGCAGGACGAGCAGAACGAAGTGCTCGACGCGATCCGCAAACAGAAGCGCAAGCTCAGCGTGGAGAAGTCGGTGCCCGAGCTCGACGAGCACCGCGCCGCGTGGATGGCCGTGCTCGAAGGGCCGGTGACCGAGGCATTCCGTACGGGAGCCTCGTCGGTGGGAAGCACCGTGTCCGAGCTTCCCGACGACCTCGTACCGCATCTCGCCGAGTGGGTGATGCTTCCGCTACGCGAGCGCATCGAGGCGACCATCGCCGAAAGCATCGCACCGGGAGCCGACCTCGACACCTCCGATCTCCCGGCGCGGGTCGGCGCTCGCTACCGCGAGTTCCGGAACCAGGACCTCGATCCCGCCGTCCTCGAGGTGCTCGGCGCGGCATACGCCCGGGGTGTCGCGGCCGGCGTTCCCGAGGGCACGGTGCTGCGGTGGATTCCCACGACGCCCGGAACGTGCTCCGACTGCGACGACAACGTGCTCGAACCCACGGTGGTCGGCCAGTCGTTTCCCACGGGTCAGGCATGGCCGCCGGCTCACCCGGGTTGTCGCTGCGCGTTGGCGCCGGCCGACGATGCCGACGACCACGCGTTCGCGGGCGCGAATCACGTCTCGAAGTGAGGCGACCGAGCCCGCGGCGCGCGTCGCTCTAGGCTCCCCGCCGTGCGAGCGGCCCCGAAGGTAGAACGACGCCGTCCATCGCCGCTGCGCTGGTGGATCATCGGCATCGTCGCGGCGTTGTTGGTCGTCGGTTTCATTGTCGTCCCCCAACTGGCGGTGTTCTTCACCGACTACTGGTGGTTCGACGGTCTCGGTCAGGGCGGCACCTGGCGCTCGTTGCTCCTCGCCCGCGTCCTGCCGGCCGTGGCCTTCATGGGCTTCTTCTTCGTGGTGATGTTCGTCAACCTCGTCATCGCCGACCGCCTCGCGCCCAAGACCAAGGTCGCCGGACAGCGCGACGAGCTCGTCGAGCGCTACCAGGAGCTCTCTCGCCGCTACTCGGGGCGCATTCGGGTCGCGGTCTCGCTCTTCTTCGCCCTCGTCGCCGGTGCCAACCTGGCGAGTCAGTGGCAGTCGTGGATCCTCTTCTGGAACGCCCAGGACTTCGGTCGCGACGACCCGCTCTTCGGTCGCGACATCGGGTTCTACGTGTTCCGCTTGCCCTTCATCGAGACACTGATCAACTGGCTGTTCGCATCACTCGCGATCGTCTTCGTCATCACCCTCGTGGTGCACTACCTCAACGGTGGGATCCGGGTGCAGAGCCCGTTCCAGCGGGTCTCGCCCCAGGTGAAAGCCCACCTCTCGGTGTTGCTCGCCGCGATCGCACTGGTGAAGGCGTTCGAGTACTACTTCGCCCAGTTCGCGCTCACGAACTCGACGCGCGGCTTCGTCCAGGGTGCCACCTACACCGACGTGAACGCCCAGTTGCCCGCGTTGCGTCTCCTCATCGTCATCGCGCTCGTTGCCGTGGTGTTGTTCTTCGTGAACATCTGGCGCAAGGGATGGGTGCTCCCGATCATCGCGGTCGGTCTGTGGGGGCTCATCTCGATCGTGGTCGGCACGATTTATCCGGCGGTCGTGCAGCGGTTCCAGGTCGAGCCCGATGAGCAGGCCAAAGAGCGTCCGTACATCGAGGACAACATCGAAGGCACGCGCGACGCGTTCGGACTCGCCGACGTGGAAGTCGTGGGGTATCCGTACCGGGAGAATCTGACCACCCAAGACATTGATGCGGCGGCGCCCACGCTCGACAACGTGCGGCTGTGGGATCCGGGACCGTTGCAACCTGGGTTCGAGCGGTTGCAGTCGTTCGAGCCGCAGTACGCGTTCCGCGACGTCGACGCCGACCGCTACGAAGTGGATGGCGTGGTCGTTCCGGTCATGAGTTCGGCCCGCGAACTCGACGAGGACCAGATCCCGAGCAAGACGTGGGTGAGTCAACACCTCCTGTACACGTCGGGCTACGGCAGCGTCGTCGCGCGAGCCAACGACATCGCCCCTGCGGGGCCGTCCTTCCTGCTGGGCGACCTCCCTCCGGTCGGGGTCATCCCGGGAGCCGATGAGAACCAGGTGTACGTGGGCGAACAGCTCGCGGGATACGTGGTCGTCGACACTCGGGAAGCCGAGTACGTGCCGGCCAAGGCGCGAGTCGAGGGCGCGCCGGCGCGTTTCGAAGGAGACACGGGCGTCAAGCTCTCGTCGATCTGGCGGCGCGCCTTCTCGGCGATCCGGTTCAGTGAACTCAACATCTTCGTGTCGGATCGCATCACCGACGAATCGCAGCTGCTCTTCCGGCGCGACGTGCGCGAGCGCGTGGCGGAGTTGGCGCCGTTCCTCCAGTTCGATGCGGATCCGTACATCGTGGTGGCCGACGGCAAGCAGCAGTGGGTGATCGACGGCTACACCACCACCACGAACTTCCCGTACTCCGAGGCGTTCAACCCGAGCACGGCGCCTCCCAACGAGCTCTCGGCTCGGAGTGGTCTCAACGGTCGGTTCAATTACGTGCGCAACTCGGTGAAGGCGGTCGTCGACGCGGCCACCGGCGGTGTGACCTTCTTCGTGGTCGACGAGGAAGACCCGATCATCGCGGCGTACCGCAGCGCATTTCCCGACCTCTTCACCGACCTCGACGACGCGTCCGACGACCTCGTCGCGCACTTCCGGTACCCCGAAGACATCTTCCGGGTGCAGACCACGATGTACGCGCAGTACCACGTGCTGGACCCCGACGCCTTCTTCGCCCGCGAAGACCTGTGGTCGGTGCAGCAGGATCCTGAGGCAAGCGACCTCGACGCCGCGGCCGCCGCCGCGAACACGCTGACCACCACCACGGTGCCTCGTGGTGCGGGGTCCGATCGCTTGAAGGTCTCCACTCGGCGGATCAATCCGATCTACCTGATGATGGAAGAGCCCGGTGACGACAGCCGTCAGCAGCAGTTCCTGTTGTCTCGACCCTTCGAGCCGTTCGGTCGGTCGAACGAGCTCACGAGCTACATGATCGCTCGCAATGACCTCACCAAAGAGGAGTGGAAGACCCAGAGCGGCAAGCTCAAGGCGTACGACTTCCGCGTGCCCGACAACGGTGGCAGTACCGAGGGCACGCCGAGTCCGGTGCGGTTCTTCGGTGAAGCGCGTACGAACCCCGAGATCCAGCAGGTGTTCACGCTGCTCGGAAACCGCACCACCGTGCTCTACGGCCAGGTACAGCTCATCCCGATCGCCGACTCCATCCTGTATTTCCAGCCGGTGTACGTGCAGAACGACCAGGCCGGTGGCTATCCGCGCTTCCGCTTCATCATGGCGGGGTACGGATCCACGACCGTGATCCACACCTCGGTCGAGAAGGCGATCCAACAGATCTTCTTCAACGGGCCGCCGCTCTCCGAAGACGAGGCCGAAGACGTCGCCACGGGCGCAGAGGACGTGACGATTCCCGGTGACGATGGGGAGACGCCGCCGCCGAGCACCACGACCGCGGCCCCCACGACGACCGCGCCGGCGCTCCCGGACAACCAGGCCGAGCTCCTGCGTCAGCTCGCGGCGGCCGCCGACGAGTACGAACAGGCCAAGAACGCGGTGCCGGCCAACCTGGCCCGCATTCAGGCGGCGGCCGACGAGATGGCTCGGATCATCGCCGCCCTCGAGGCCTCCGACGGCATCTGACCCGCCGGCCTCGGGGCCGACCTCGAGTATCGGCCGGGCGGGTCAATTGTTACTATCGGCGTAGTGGAAATTCGGCGCGGGCCGGATTCCCGGCACCGCTCCGGTGCGCCGCGAACGCCCCGAAAGGCACCGCCATGGCGATCGAAGGCATCGATCTCGGCAAGTACAAGCTCGGATGGAACGACGGCGATCAGTTCGTCTACCGGCCGCGCAAGGGCATCAACGAAGAGGTCGTCCGCGACATCTCGGCCCACAAGAACGAGCCCGAATGGATGACGAAGTTCCGGCTCAACTCGTTGAAGCGATTCGAACGCAAGCCCATGTTGGCGTGGTTCGCCGACAACATGCCCGACATCGACTTCGACGACATCTACTACTACATCAAGCCCACTGAAGGCGCGGCCGTCAACGACTGGGACATGCTCCCCGAGGGCATGAAGGAAACGTACGAGAAGCTCGGAATCCCCGAAGCCGAACGAAAGTTCCTCGCCGGCGTCACCGCGCAGTACGAGAGCGAAGTCGTCTACCACAAGAACCGTGAGGATCTCGAGCGTCAAGGGATCCTGTTCACCGACATGGACACCGCGGTACGCGAGTACCCCGAGATCGTGCAGAAGTACTTCGGCACGGTCATTCCGCCGGGTGACAACAAGTTCGCGGCGCTCAACAGTTCGGTGTGGAGCGGTGGTTCGTTCATTTACGTGCCGCCCGGCGTGCACGTCGACATGCCGCTTCAGGCGTACTTCCGCATCAACACGGAGAATGCCGGGCAATTCGAACGCACGCTGATCATCGCCGACGAAGGTGCTTCGGTGCACTACGTCGAGGGGTGCAGCGCACCGGTGTACTCCAGCGACTCACTGCACAGTGCCGTGGTGGAACTGGTGGCCGAGCCGGGTGCACACATCCGTTACACGACCATCCAGAACTGGTCGCCCAACGTGTACAACCTCGTCACCAAGCGTGGGCTCGCCAAGGCGGAGTCGCGCATCGAATGGATCGACGGCAACATCGGCTCCAAGCTCACGATGAAGTACCCGGCCGTGGTACTCGCCGGCCCGAAGGCGCACGGTGAGGTGCTCTCCGTCGCGTATGCGGGTGCAGGGATGCACCAAGACGCGGGCGCGAAGATGACGCACGCCGCGCCGGAGACCACGAGCGTCATCGACTCCAAGTCGATCAGCAAAGACGGCGGACGCACCACCTACCGCGGGCTGGTACGCGTGGAAGAGGGCGCGCATCACGTCAAGAGTCACGTTCGCTGCGATGCCCTGATCCTCGACGAGGACTCTCGTTCCGACACCTATCCGTACATGGAGGTGGAGGAGCAAGACGCTCGCATCGGCCACGAGGCCACTGTGTCCAAGGTGGGCGACGACCAGCTCTTCTACTTGATGAGTCGAGGGCTCACGGAGCAACAGGCAACAGCCATGATCGTCAACGGATTCATCGAGCCCGTCACCAAGACGCTGCCGATGGAGTACGCCGTCGAGCTCACTCGTCTCATCGAACTCAACATGGAGGGTTCGGTCGGCTGACCGAGCCCGAGGAACGTCCACGATGACAGAATCTGCATTCACCGCCGACGCGTCGCGGGACCTTGGCGGCCCCGAGTGGCTCGTGCGTCGGCGTGCCGCTGCGTTCGAGACGCTGGCGAACACCACCTGGCCGACGAGCGCGGAAGAGATCTGGCGCTACAGCCGCGTCGACGAGTTCGACCTGTCGGGGTACGCGCCGTTCTCCGCGGCGGAACTGGGCGAGCCCGGCGCGGAGCGCGCCCCGGGTGGAGGGCCAGTCGCCGCGGAGGCGGGGGAGCACGGTGCGTTGGTCGTGGTGCGCAACGGTCGCGTCGTGCACTGCGAGATGGACGACAAGCTCCAGGTGCTCGGCGTCACAGTGTGCGACCTCGCAACGTGTGAACCCAACGGCGTCGCCGAACTCGGATCGATCGCCGACGCATCGCCCGACGCGTTCACCGTGTTGAACGACGCCTTTCTGGCCGGTGGCGTGCTCGTTCGGGTTCCTCGCGGTGCCGTGGTCGACGCGCCGATCGTCATCGTGCATTGGAGTGACGGCGACGGCCGGGCGAGTTTCCCGCGCACGCTCGTGGTCGCGGGGGAGAACAGTGAGTGCAGCGTCGTGGAACGTTTCGGTTCCACCGGTGCGCATCTCGTCGATGCAGTGGTCGAGCTCCAACTGCACGACGCGGCGCGGCTCAAGTACCTCGCGGTGCAAGATCACGGTCCCAAGACGTGGAGCGTCACGCTCCAGCGCGCGCATGTGGGTCGTGATGCGTCGTTGCGATCCAGCACGATCGCCCTGGGTGGCGACTACGCGCGGCTGCGCACAGAGACGCGTCTGGTCGATCAAGGCGCCGACACCAACGCGATCGCCGTCTACTTCGGCGATGGCAGTCAGATGCTGGACTTCCGTACGCTCCAGGATCACGCCGCGCCGCACACCACGAGCGATCTCTTGTTCAAGGGCGCGGTCGAAGACACGGCGAGCTCGGTGTACTCGGGAATGGTGCACATCCGGCCTCAGGCTCAGCGCACCGTGGCCAACCAGACGAACCGCAACCTCGTACTGACCGAAGGCGCACGGGCCGAGAGCATTCCGAACCTGATCATCGAAGCCAACGACGTGAAATGCAGTCACGGAAGCACCGTTGGACCGATCGACGACGATCAGCGTTACTACCTCGAGTCGCGCGGAATCCCGCCCGAGGAAGCAGAACGCCTCATTGTGCTCGGTTTCTTCGAAGACGTGTTCGAACGCTTGCCGGTGCCGTCCCTCGTCGACCGTTTGCGTCATGCCGTGGCGGAGAAGGTGGGCGAGCTGGGCACACACGCGGGTGGTGCGAAGCGCTGATGGCACTGGTGCGCGTGTGTGGAGTGAACGACGTAGCGCGTGACTCGGCCCGCCGGTTCGACGTTGCCGGTCATCGGCTGGCGGTCGTGCGCTTGGGTGAGGGCGCGGGCGACTGGTACGTCATCGGCGACCGCTGTTCACACGCCGACTACTCGCTCAGCGAGGGCGAACTGTGGGTGGACGACTGCGAGATCGAATGCCCGAAGCACGGGTCCACCTTCGATCTACGCACGGGTGAACCGCAGAGCCTGCCGGCGACGAAGCCGGTCCCGACCTATGCCGTGCAGGTGAGCGGCGACGACGTCATGGTGGAACTCTCATGAGTGAACTCGTCATTCGCGATCTTCATGTCTCCGTCGAGCGCGACCTGGGCGCGCCAGTCGAGATCGTGGCCGGGCTCGATCTCACGATCCGGTCGGGTGAAATCCACGCATTGATGGGCCCCAACGGATCGGGCAAGAGCACGCTGACGCACGCGCTCATGGGCCGACCCGGTTATCGCGTCACCCGGGGAACGGTCGAGCTCGATGGTCGCGATCTCCTGGCCCTTCCCACCTGGGAACGCGCCGCGGCCGGGCTCGCGGTCACGATGCAGTACCCGGTGGAAGTGCCGGGTGTTCCGGTCGGCGTGGTCCTCCAGGCGTCGCGTCGAGCTGGCGCGCACGCCGATCTCGGCGAGCGGATCGCTGCAGAGGCGACGCGCCTCGCCGTCCCCGACTCGTTCCTCGAGCGGGGTATCAACGACGAGTTCTCGGGCGGCGAACAGAAGCGGATGGAGACGCTGCAACTCGCGGTCCTCGACCCATTGTTCGCCATCCTCGATGAGATCGACTCCGGTCTCGACGTCGACGCGTTGCGCGACATCGCGACGCGCGTACGGGAGCTGAGCGAAGAGCGCGGCACCGGCGTGCTGGCGATCACGCACTACGCGCGCTTGCTCACGTACTTGAAGCCGCAGTTCGTGCACGTGTTCATGGCCGGGCGCATCGTCACCAGCGGCGGCCCCGAACTCGCCGACCGCCTCGAGCGCGAGGGCTACGACGGCATCGCGGCCGAGTTCGGCATCCGTGAACTCGCGGTCGAAGTCCCCGACCTGGAAGACCCCTTCGCCGACCCGGGTTTCTGACGATCGTCGATCAGCGACTGAGGTCTCCGCGGGGGAGGGCCGTGGGTTTCCACCTCGCGCGATCGAAGACTCCGGTCGGGATCCTCGGCCGGTCCACGCGCTCGGGCCACTGTGCGATCCCGAGTTCTTGCGTCAGCGCTTCGACGAACCCGGCCAAGCGGCTGACGCGCAGCGCGGCCGCTTCACGCTGCACGGTCTTGAAGGAGATGTCGGAGCGTCGCGCGTCCGTATCCGACGTCTCGGCTCGGTGTCCGAGCGCGACGGACTCGAGGTACTGCGAGGCTGCGGTTTCCAGCGCCCCGGCCCGCTCGTGGGCTTCCGCCGCGCGCGCCGTGATGTGAGCCCGAGTAACGATGCTGCCGTCGTGGTACGCGGGATCCTGCGCACACTCGGTGTAGCGGGCCGCTTCGCTTCGATCTCGCTCGAGCTGCTCGGACACCATCCGGAACAGCATCTCCAACGCGATCGCGTCGTCGTGATCCGGCCCCGCGAGTGCTTGCGTGCGGGCGATGATGCGGAGCGCCAACTCCGGCGCGTGGAGTCGCAGCGCGGCCTCGTTCCCACGCGCCCCCGTCTCGAAGGCCAACACTGGGGGAAGGTCGCCGCGAAGCGATTCACCCACTGTGCGCAGCACGCCGGCGTGCAGTTCGTACTGCTGACGTTCCTGGGGGTCCACCCCCGTCACGGTAAGACGCGCCGTCGAAAGGGGGCAAAAGCCGTCGGTGTGGACCTCGCTGGTGTGAGCGAGCGGGGCGAACTCAGGCCGCGGCGGGGGGTGCCGGGGTCGCCGGAGCTGCCGCGGGTGCCGTCGTTACCGGAGCCGCGGTTGTCGGAGGCGCAGGTTGCTCCGGCGCGGGTTCCTCGGCCGGCGGGGCGGTGGTGGGCACCGGCGTGTACGTGACGGCGCGGCGGTCGTCGCGCCCACCGATCACGTAGACCGGCTCACCCACCGACACCAGGTCGAGGTAGTACTCCGAAATGTGCATCGGGATGCGCACGCATCCGTGCGACGCGGGGCGGGTGGGCACGCTCTCGTAGCCGTGTACGGCGATGCCCCGGTTGAAGTAGATCGGGTTGTACAAGCGGCCGAGTGGTGACTTCTCCCAGCCCTTGTAGGTGCGGTAGTACTCGTACCGACCGTTGTAGGTGTCGGCGTACTCACACACGCGTACGCCGGGGTTGCGCTCGTCGACGTAGCAGTAGTGCTCGCCCGAGCCCGACGACACGGTGGTGATCAGCTCCACCTTGTTGTCCTGCCAGAGCACCATCACCTGACGGCCCAGGTCGACCTCGGTACGCGTGGGTTCGGTACCCGGATGCATCGGTTCGGGCCACTGGAAGAACTGGAGCGCGAAGCGCACGTTCTCGTCGATGCGGCCGGTGGGTTCCATGCCGAACAGCTTCTGGAGCCCCTGCACGGCGTACACCGTGGCCTGGCCGAAGTTGCCGTCGATCGGACCGGGGTCGAACCGCAGGGCACGGAGCCGCTCCTGGTAGGCCTGCACCTCGGGACCCGACGCGCCGGAACGCAGCTCGCCGCCCCCGAGCTCGGGCAGCGTCGCCCACGGCGGATTGTCTTCGTCGACGCCCGGGGTCCGGGGGGCAACCGTGGTGGTCGGTGGCGCGGACGTGGTGGACGAGGTGGCCGACTGGGTCACGACGAGCGCGACCTCTTCTTCGGAGAGGGTCCGATCAGACGAACGCGTCACCGCGTAGATGCCCCCGGCCACCAAGGCCAGGGCGAGAAACGCCCCGAGTCCGAGGGTTACCCATCGCAATGTCCGCGCCACGTCGCGCCTCCCCTGAAATCAGAGGGGGAGCCTAATTCGCAGCCACCGCGAAACCCCGGACGCCCGAAGGCGCGCGGGGTGCTCAGGAGTGCGAAGGCGCAGGTTCGGTCGGCGGGAACGACGGGATCTCGTCGGCCAGCGTGGCCAGACGGAGGTCGAGCAGGAAATCCACGATCTCCGAACCGCTCACGAGGTCGCGACGACCGAAACGCTCGAGGGCTTCGTCGATCAGCGTCGTGACGTGCGTGGGGACCATGGCTCCTCCTCGTCCGTGTCCAAGGGCCGCTCTCTCATCGGTCGCGAACCCGTGACCGTGAGGTTACGGAGGTTGCCCGCCGAATGGGCGTCACCCCCGGGAAAACGGTACGGAGAAATGTCGGGTTCGCCAACCGGTGTGCGGCCACAAACCCGCGCGCACCGCCCGTTTCGTCGTGAACGTGTCGACCGCGACACGTTCCCTCCCAGGATCTAGGAGTCGGCGGGGGCGTCGAGGCCCTCGGCGAGCGTGTTCCACGCGAGGGTGGCGCACTTGATGCGTACCGGGAACTTCACGACGCCCTTCAGCGCTTCGAGGTCGCCCAACCGAACACCTTCGAGCGCCGATTCGTCGACGTCGGCTTCGCCACCTTCGAGCGTCGACTCGTGGATCGACATCAGCGCCTTGAATGCACGGATCAGGTCGCGGGCCTCGGCCTCGGTCTTGCCTTTGATCGCTGCCGTCATCATCGAGCTCGACGCTTGGCTGATCGAACAGCCCTGGCCGGACACCTTCACGTCGGTGATCACGCCCGAATCGTCCACGTCGAGGTAGAGCACCACCTCGTCGCCGCAGAGCGGGTTGAAGCCCTCAGCCCGGCGCGCCGGAGGCACGGGGAGCTCGCCGCGGTTTCGCGGCGCCCGGTAGTGGTCGAGGATGATCTCGCGATACAGGTCTTCGAGTCCGGCCATCAGTTCTCCGTTCGGCGGGGGCGCCGGGGTCGATGTTCGCGCACGGCGTGGCGCCGGGGTGACCCGGGCCGTGTGATCACAGTCCGAAGAAGAAGTCGTGCGCGCGGACCAGGGCAGCCGCGAGCGCGTCGAAATCGGCCTCGTCGTTGTAGATGTAGCTCGACGCCCGAGCCGTCGCGCTGACTCCGAGGAGTCGCATCAGCGGCTTGGCGCAGTGGTGCCCGGCGCGAACGCACACGGCGGCCTCGTCGAGGACCTGGGCGACGTCGTGGGGATGCACACTCTCGAGCTCGAAAGAGATCGCGCCGCCCCGCTTGGCGGGATCGGTGGGACCGAAGATGCGGATGCGATCGCCCAGCCGGTCGGTGAGCGTCGCGATGCCGTACGCCGTGAGTTCCTGTTCGTGGGCCCGCACGTTGGCCATGCCGAGCGCGTCGAGATAGTCGACCGCCGCGCCCCAGCCCACACCTTCGACGAATGCCGGGGTACCAGCCTCGAACTTCCAGGGGAGTTCGTTGGGGACGAAGCCGTCGACGCGAACGTCGGAGATCATGTCGCCGCCCCCCATGAACGGCGGCATCGCGTCGAGCAGTGCCTCCGGTGCCCAGAGGCCGCCGATGCCGGTCGGGCCGAGCATCTTGTGCGCGGAGAAGGCGACGAAGTCGGCGCCCCAGGCAGTCACATCGGTGGGCAGGTGCGGGACCGACTGGCAGGCATCGACGAGGACGCGTGCCCCCGCCGCGTGACCGGCGGCCACGAGCGCGGGCACATCGTTGATCGTGCCGAGCACGTTGCTCATCGCGGTGAACGAGAAGAGCTTTGCGTCGCGCAGGAGCGTGTCGAGATCGGTGAGGTCGAGCTCGAATTCGGGAGTGAGCGGAACCCAACGGATCTCGATGTCGCGTTCGGCCGCGAGAATCTGCCACGGCACCACGTTGGCGTGATGCTCCATGTGCGTGAGCACGATCGCATCGCCCGGTTGCAGGTTGGCGCGCGCCCACGAGTGCGCCACGAGGTTGATCGCTTCGGTCGCGTTGCGCACGAAGATCAACTCGCGATGGCTCGTCGCGCCGATGAACGTGGCGATGCGGCGGCGTGCACCCTCGTACGCGGTGGTGGATTCCTCGGAGAGCGAGTACACGCCGCGGTGCACGTTGGCGTAGTGCGTGCGATAGAGCGAGTCCATCGCGTCGAGTACGACGGTGGGCTTCTGCGAACTCGCCGCGGAGTCCAAGAAGACGACGCGAGTGCCGTTGACCTCGCGTTCAGTGAACGGGAAGTCCTTGCGGATGCGGTCGACGTCGAGCATCAGACGACCGCGGTGCGGAAGGTGTCGAACCCGCCGGTCTCCACCCGAGCGGCGAGCTCGGGGCCCCCCGACTCCACGATGCGGCCTTGGACGAGCACGTGCACCACATCGGGGGTCAGGTGTTCGAGAATGCGCTGGTAGTGCGTGATCACGAGGATGCCGAGCTCGGGATTGTCCTTGCGGACCTCCGCGATGCCGGTGGCGACGACGCGCAGCGCGTCGATGTCGAGACCGGAGTCGGTTTCGTCGAGGATCGCGAGCTCAGGGCGCAGCAACGCCATCTGGAGAATCTCGTTGCGCTTCTTCTCGCCGCCCGAGAATCCCTCGTTGA
>Ga0182741_1003862_pt1 | contig 15369 bp, 6 predicted proteins | sample eDN5th37CBELigOP_FD_128874 | JGI IMG/M metagenome (GOLD analysis project Ga0182741, IMG submission 128874) | Enriched Organic Plus compost microbial communities from Emeryville, California, USA - eDNA 5th pass 37_C BE-Lig OP (version 2) (version 2) ...
AATCTCGAGCTGATCCTGTGCGGTACGAAGCTTGGAGGCAGCAACCATCTTCATGGCCTTTGTAATCTTACCAATGGAGCCAATAGAGCGGATACGGCCCTTGACTAGATGCGGAAAAGGATGACAGGAATCAAGTGAGCACATATATATCGGCATTACTGACATCGTTGCCCATGCGCATACCCAATATCACTCGATAATGTCACTAAACGAACTCCTCGAGCCGACAACGGCGAGGCTTTGACAATGACACACGCAATATTCCGACCCAAGGCCTATATATTACAATGGATCGTTGGGCGAACCATCGTAAACATACGCCTAAATACGGCACTACCCATGCGTTCATCGTGGAAAGCTCGCCTTTGGGGCCAAGTTCGGTTCGTTTTGTGCCTTGAGTGGCGATACTTTGAGGGGACGAAACCATGGCAGAACGTGACTGCAGCGCATTATAACGCAGATGATTGTGTACGTACGCTCAGCGAGGGTTGCGACACCACGCTTGGGCGCGGAGGATGCCTGTCGATGTGGAGAACAGATGCGCAAAAGTTGGGGGAGTCGGGTGAGAAGAGCTCAACAAAATAATGCGGTGAGTTTAGAGTGCAAAATGAAGGTCATATATAGGATACATTGCACTAAAAGATACATACCTTAATAGCATCCTGCGCGGGCTTGGCAAGGCGCATAAGCATACGGGAAGAAGCTTGCATGATGCGGCGAAATTGGCTAAAAATAACCCCTGTTTCTTACTCGATTTTACCTCTCGCCTCTTGTCATTTTCGTCGCTTTTCAATATTATCCGTCCTGGCCCGGATTTTGCACCGGCTCATCACACCCATGTTCGTGAGCCCAAAGTCTACCTTTTGTCCGGGGCCACTTCAACGAGCGTTTCAGCCGTTTCGACCGTCATGCAGCCCACATGCGGCAAATATCCCACCTAGGATGGTGATTAGACGACATGAGTACTTGCATTGCAATGCTTTCACACCGCTCTCATCCTGATTCAGCGGCTATCCAAGCTGATATCGGATTTCGGATTCAGGACTGGATATGCGCAATCCAGGGGAGCAGTCAGAATAAGTCGCAAATATTCTTTTGTTGCAGTAGCCTTACTATCTACTGGCTGAGGTGTGGTCATCTCCCGCTTGCACACCCCACCAAGAAAACCATTCTGAGTTTCTGGTCGAGCCCCGATCGACTCGGTTTCGCAGCAAATTCTCGAAGGATCTCAGGAATGGACATGCGTTAGGATCCTCCGCAGGCGCATCGTGATCTTTGTGCAAACTGTCTGCATTGAGTTGTATTGGAGCTGACATGCCTTGATGTGGTTTTATTTCCTCAATGGAATGTGTACTTGGTGTAGATCTTAAGCGGATTCTTCCCACGAACCAAACCTCTGACAACTGGGTCGCTGTGCGTTCCATCCACATACCTCTCTTGTAGACCGTACCCCCTTCGAAACATGTTCTCTCGCGCCCTCGCTCGTGCCACCCAGACCCTTTCTCGTGCTGTCACCGCTTCCAACCAGAGCTTCGCTCGCATCCCTCAGTCGGTTCGATTCTTCAGCGCGGCTGGAGCCTGCTTCACTCTCCCCCAACTCCCATGGAAGCCCGCTGACATGAAGACCTTCATGTCGGAGACTCAGATTGAGTACCACTACAACAAGCACCACCGCAACTACGTCAACAAGCTGAACGAGTTCGCTGAGAAGGACGAGGCTATCAAGAAGATGTCCGTCGAGGAGGTCGTCCAATACTCGGTCAAGAACAAGAACCAGGGTCTTTTCAACAACTCCGCCCAGGCCTTCAACCACACCTTCTTTTGGAACTGCCTCACCCCTAACGGTGGCTTCCAGGCATCCAAGTGCCCCACTTTGGCCAAGAAGATGGATGAGGACTTGGGTGGCGTCGAAAAGGCTCTCAACGCTTTCAAGGACGCTGCTGTCACTCACTTCGGTTCTGGCTGGGCTTGGTTCGTCGTAGACGCCAACGGCAAGCTTGCTGTTAAGGGTTACCACGATGCTGACACCCCCATTGCTCATGGTGAGGTGCCCATCATGACCATCGACGTTTGGGAGCACGCTTACTACGTACGTTAAGGATTGCTAGCCTGCCTTCGCAACGCTTTTCACATCGCTTCAGTTCATGTTGTCTGTGCTGCCTTCCTGAGTTCTTCTCGCTTATCTATTGCCCGCACGCTTGTGTCCCCTCAATCACACTCTAGATTGACCACAAGAACGACCGTGCTGCCTTCGTCAAGCTCTTCCTTGAGAAGATCGGCAACTTCGAGTTCGCAGAGGCCAATATCAAGGCTGCCTTGAAGAAGTAAGCTGGATATCAATCCATAGCATCGCGACCAAGATCCTGGTTTCCGAAATTATCAACATATACCCCCTTGATCATCCTGATCGCTTCATTGAACTCTTCGACATATTGCCACTCCCTTCCTACGTTTCCGGCTCGGCGCTGAGGCGCACACACATTACGTGAATCTCGGTGCTGTGCTGTGGGATTCTGGGAGGTGACCGCTGCAAACTCAAGCAAAATGCCGCGTGAGAGTTCTATTCGGGTTGCTGACTCCTCCATGACGTCCTTGCAGCCAGAATACAACACATACAAAATTGTTTATTAAACTCTGTGGGTATATCCCAATTGCAGTCCGGGTGGCCGGTGACACAAAATACACCATCTACCTAACAACAGGTCTCCCGAGTGTGTCAGGACTCGTGCGTCAAGAATACCAATCTTGCCCGACCCCTGGTGGCTCGTGGTGTGACTGGACAGCTGGATGGCGGGCATCCGTCCTGGCCCGGAAATCCGACTTGAAGCCCAAAATGCATGATGAGGGCGGTGTGGATATGGCTGGAGATGTGCGTGTTATGCGTGTAGATTACGTGCCGAAGGGCTGAAACCATTATAAGACCTCGGTAAATGTATTATACTATGAGTCTATCCAGCGCTTTTGTTTCCCAAACCACTCAGTTTCCACGTTTCTTATCAAGACTCGAGTCTTGTATCACTTCAAGTCCACACTTGCACCGGTTTTACTACCGGCGGTGAGCCACTCGTGGTCTGAGAACCAATCACGACGATAAATTCTGAGCTGTGGGATAATATGCATCGTTCAGGACCGCGCGTGGCCGCACCGGAGTTCACCCGCACGTGATGGCCCGCCCTCAGCACCCCACCGACATGAAGTCTGGGCTGCTGGACGGAAGAGCGTTAAGACACGAGGCGAGGCTGAGAGAGTGGAGGAGGGAAGAAAGCATGTGATCGTCCACCCATCTCCTGGATGTCTTGAAATCTGAGGTCAAGCGGAGACCCTGAGTGGAGACGGGCTCTGAATTCGATACTTTCGCAATTCCGAATCTCGAGAGGATTCGGCTCGCCTGGAAGCAGACACTGCGGCGGCAGCGAGGGCTCCCGACCCGCGGGAATCCATGCCATCATACCTGTCTGCATGCCTGCCTGTCTTCTGAGCCCGGTTCCATGTGGATGTCACCACCGGAGAATCAGCCGACACGCCCTCGCGGTCGCGGTGCCAAGTGAATGTCTGCTAGGAGTCCTGTACAAATGCGAAGCCTACTGAGTGAAATGATGTTAGACGTGTGTGTCACAGCCATGAGTTAGATTACCACAGCAACATATGCATTTGCTGTCCTGCTTCGTTTGGGGATACACATTCTGGTTTGAAGCCTGCGTGTCAGTTCCGGAAGTCCGACTTCAGCTCTCTCATTCATTCATGCAACTCGCTACGCTGCTGCTTTCTTATCCACATTACATCATACCCTTCTCTCACTCAGTGTCGGGAAGTGCCCCCCTTGACCGACCGTCTAATAACCTTGGAGGGGCAGGCCATTTCTAGTGCGACCCAGCGGCCAAGTTGCTGAAGCAGTCGCCGCTCGACCTCTGCGCTTCGACATGTCCATGTCTATCTCCATGTCCGTGCCGAGCGCGAATCTCGCACTCCCAAAACTAGCTCCAGAGGACAAGCCCACCACTAGCGTCACCCCCAACGCCACCGCAGTAGCAAGTGGTCAGCAGATTCAGGCTGACACAGGTGATGGATATGTCTCCGTGCCCACCCAGAGTTTTACCGCTCTCTGCACCAACCTTCACGAGATGTGTTGCAAAATGGAGCACTTCATGCATGAGTTCCAGGGCTTGTTGGCGTCTGGTGGCATACCTGTGCACGCAGACATGGCACCCGCGAATCTCAGGCCGATACTTGAGGCCGCCATGCAACTGCAGACCCAGGCAGATCGGACGCTTGGTGGCATCAAGATGATCAGTCCCGTCGTCGCTGAAGTAAAGACGGTGGATCATGAAGATGACACCGTAAGTCTTCTTGCACCGACTGGGCTTGCTTTGAGGAGCGCACTTCTCCAGCGATTCTTGCATTGGCTTAGAGCACCAGCTAAGCCAACTGCGGCTTTGCTTGCACGGTCCCGACTCCTTCATCCTCATCATGATTTTCCACTGGCCGCGAACCTTTCACGCGACAGTGACGTCCTACATTGCTTTAAGCCCTCTACAACAGATGTTGATAATGTGGTATTGTCCCCACTCCGCAGGTACCAACAACTGGTTCAGGCCGATAGTGCTGAAGGTGGCAGAAGGGATTCATTGCGTTACTTGTTTGGTCGATGCCTCCGGCACTATATTCATCAACTTGTTCTGATGCTGACACCCAAGGTCGCTGAGGACCGCAGACGCCTCCAAGCCATCCAAACTATTCGAGGCGTTGTCCGAAAAGCCTTGGGCGCACAAGTCTTTCCATATGGTGACTTTGCTTTGAAGACCTATTTCCCAGGTTCGCCCCTCGAGCTTTCTGCCTTCTTTTCACGTTCCCAAGACTCTTCTTGGATCCGACGCCTGTCAAACACCTTGTGCTTGGAGGCAGCAGCTCCCATTTCACAAGCCGAACTCGCACTACATCCAGTCGGTGGAAGCGCTACTTCGAGTTCGTCGAGTGGACCAACCGAAAGTGGTGATTTGTCTATCAGCAACGATAAATCGAATGCTGCGACGTTATCACCACCACCACCTCTAACAGCGGCCATGCCAAACAATATCTCCCAGCAGCTATCGAACGGCCCAGCACACGACTTCCATATCCATTCCGTTTCGGTCGTCTTCAAGAGGACGATTCCGAGTCACTTTACACCCTTACAGCTCCAAGTTTCGGAGGCGGGTTCAAGTAACGAATTCAATGCTGGAACTTCAGCACCAGCTTTGAGTGCCTCAAGTCCGTCCGAGCTACCTTCCCAGGAACCGACCTCAAAGCAAATGGCTGCGCCTGCATCTTCAATCCTTCTACAAACCATGAACTCAGCATCTTCAGTTGTCCAAGTGATTACCTGTAAGGTTGGAGATCTACAGGTCAAGCTATATGGGAACCGTGTTGCAGCGCTGAGTTCCACCACATTAGCAGAAGGTTTTGACACCCGAGCTGGATCACATCACCTTTTCAAGCGCTCTCTGTTGCTTTGCCGTATGTGGGCACTTGCGAACAAGCTCCTGGCTCCGAGTGATGATCCAGTCCATCCCGACCAAATTTGCAACCCCTTGTATGTAATGTGGCCCTCCCAGTCTGGAGAGCTCAATTCTGTCTTGGCTTGTACACCAGGCCTTGAAACCAATCCACCCCGATTATTTAATACTTCCCCAGCCAGTAGCAGCGAGGCGGCGTTTCCAGCTTGTGGTTCCGCAGCATCACAGCATTATGATGCACAGCCAGGCATGGCCTTCAACCCTAGTCTTCTTTTCACTGAGGGCGGTTTATCTCCTGCTTTGTTGCGTACGCTTGTATTATTTATTTTTAATGCCCATCATTCCCACATTCGTACCCCGTTTGACTGCTTCATTCTTTTCATTTCATATTACGCGCAGTTTGACTGGGACAAGTACGGCCTGACGGCAGGAGGGCCAGTTGATCTCGCTGCTCTGAGACGCGGCAGTCTAGTGCATGTCAACCCTGCAACTGTCACTCAAGCCCAAACGGCCATCTCAAACGATTCCCTACAAGATTCAATTGCAAAGCTCCTATGTAGTCCATTCGCCATGAATGAATCTACCAAGCACCTCGAAGACGAGATTGTTCGCATGTTAGCCGAACGAAGCACCAGCTTTCCCGATCACTTTACATGGAACAATTCGGAACTCTTCGGCACGCCTTTATTCTCGGAGACAGAGCTACGAGGTCTCGCATCGAGCACGGCGCCATCGTCGGACACAGCGCATGAGGCAGGTAAAAAGCTATCTCCATACTCTCAAGGAGCCACGCCTTCAGGCGCATCTAATGAGCCTGGCGGACTGCAGGGACTGCAGGATGTTCAACCGTCTGGTGGCAAACAAAAAGGACGGAGCCGTGGGAACTCTGCATCCTCGAATGCCGGCATGGGCATCGTGCATCCCCCTGAGACTACAACCACTAGTGGGGGTAACTCAGATGGGGTGTCGAGCGCCACCTCAGCGGGGCACAAGCAACAGCAGCCGCAACAGCAGCAGCAGATGGGTGGTTTGTCGGCACTCCTACGTAATGCAGCTCCGAAGCATGGCGAGCTGTCATCCGACCAGAGCCAATTAGTAGTCCAGAACCAATCCTACGGCGCCGAACTTGGCTCACCTGAAGCATCAAACAAGTTCTCTGTCGTGGCTAGTAAGCCTTCGATCTCAGAGACTGCGGATGCTCTTGGAAACGACAATTTCAGCCACTTACTCTCAAACTCGGCCTTCCATTCACCGCAAATGGAAGGCTCATCTCGATTGGGCCTGATGCATAACGAAAGCAGCCTGAACTCTAGATTGAGCTTGGGGATGCGCGACAATTCTTCTCTTTATCAGCCTTTCGGTCTATTGTCCGGGAATAGTAGCTCCGTCCCTGAGCCACAAGGATCGCTGATGTTCCCAGATCATTACGGCCTGAGTTCATCGCTGCTTCACGATTCGTCGCTCCTCCAGTATAACACTTTGGCGTCAAATCCAACTGACTCGCTGCTCTCGAACTCACTCATTAGCGACCTGCAGAAGCCGATGGGGCTGCAGTTAGATTCTACACCCGCTACACAAACGCTTGAGAACTCCCTGAATATGTCCACAAGCGTCACAAATTCATCATCAGTATGGAATCCACTACCCAGTGCAGAGGGCACATCCCTAGTGGCAATCGCTTCAGTTCCTGTGTCCGTCGCACCGAATGAGCAAAGCACGAAGCCCAATGGATCCACCAAGGCCGGAAATCGAAGCGGGGAGCCAACCGCTCCCGCGACTCCACTCCAAGCCCGGCGTGCATCCTCCGGTTTACCTCGGAATGGAAGCAATGGCCCCACACCTCAGAACTCGAGCACGGCCTCATCACTAACCCCATCTCAGACCCCGGTTTCGGTTACCTCCTTACCCATTAGTCCGCTGGCTTTGTATACTCAGTTCGTGGTAATCGATCCATCCGACCCTTCCAACAATCTTGGTCTGTCCGTATCACGCGCTCACGAGCCCGTAGTTCGTGTTGCATTCGCACGCACCTATTGCAAGATCCTCCGTCTTATAGCGGCCCTGGAGGCATTGGAGAGTTTCGAGTCCAACGCTGCACATGAGAGTGGTACAGAGCAAGAAGATGTACTTCGCCTCCTCCACGCTTCCGTACATGAATGTATGGTGCAACTCTTTGGACATCATGTTGCTCACGTCGTTCAGCATCGGGCTGCAGCCAAGTCCTGGATAACCTACAAAGACAGAGGGTTATTTGGGAATGTTTCGGGAGCGAGTGATGCACCCAACATGGTTGACTTGAGTGCACCCGTCGCAGACGTCGGCGTACCGGTTGACCTCGAAGTAGAACCTGCACTGAACAATCCTTCGCAGGGTTTTGGGGAGCGAGATGACGCTGAATCTGTTGCCACATCCGCGGATAGTGAATACCAGCCCAAACATGAAGACGTGCTTGACGGACAATTCGACACCATGCTTGCGAGTGTGCAGCAGGCTCGCCAGTTTGAACTACCTGACCTGGCAGAACGTGATATTATCGAGCTTGTGCGCCGCATTCTCCTCGAGCGAGGCTCGGTCCCAGTTGGTCGAATGGGCTCGCTGCTCCATGGCTCCACTAACAATCACAGTCTCTCTGCTATGCTAAAGGAGCATTATGGTGGACTGAAGCGCTTCTTGGAGATGCATGACGATATTTTCCATGTTGGCAAAGATCACCCGTACAATCCGCATGTCAGTCTTGTTTCCAAGGACCCATTGCCACCTAGCGGTACACAGTTTGATACAGCCACTGGAAATATGACCATCTCGGATGGCACGGTAAATGCTACAACTGATGCACCAACCGCAAACGGTAGTTTCCAAACAGGAGGTATACCACTGTCGACACAGGATGTACTTTCAACCAACGATAACTCTGCACCTGCGATCCCGCGCGATTCCACCAGTACTCACATCGCATCCACTGCCGAGTACAGTGACTCTGCCCAAGTGGCACCTGCGAAAGCCGTCCCGTTTGTGTCGGGTCACCCAGGTACCGGTACAAGTGCAGGTTCTCTCTCTACTCTTCCCTCATCACCATTGGTAGCTCATAACCCGTCAGTAGCGTCGACTCAGTATGGCTATGTGACACAATCGCACTTAGTGCAGCTTCAGCAGAACCATCCAGGCGCAGTTTCACAGCAGTCAATTACAACCTTGCCCCTGACGAGCACAAGCACATCGCCTGGGACAGCTCTCGCGACCATTCGGAGTAGTTCAAGCTCCACAAATCCAATGCTGAATGGTCCCCCTGCCCTTAGTGATGCACTTGCCACAGCACTTGCGGCAGTAGCTCGTCCAATTCAATGGCGTGCTCAGTTACAGCCCCAGAATCTCATTATCGCCATGGACTGCCTCCGAACTCAGATCGAGGGTAGGTCCTGCCCACAACGAGTCTCAATCGTTGACTTCGAAGGAAGACTGCTCTACGACCGCCTGGTTCAGCCGGTAACTCCAGCGCTACTTGCCTCTTTCCCGCATGAGAACATTGAGTCTGCTCCATTTGAAACGGTTAGGCGAGACGTAGAACAACTAATCCATCGCCGCGTCCTAGTCGGATATGGTCTGTTGCAGGACCTGACGGCTTTGGTCCAGGTCCATCCAAAACGCCTATTGCGAGATTTGTCGCAGTGTCGATTCTTGACCACCCAACGCTCCATTCCCTTCCACAAGTTGGTTCAATCGCGTCTCAACATTTCGATCCGCAGAAATGGACGTACGACGATCGAAAATGCTCTATATTCAATGGCTCTATACAAATCTGTGGCCCTGGAATGGGAAGAGGATCTTATCGCAAAGTCGGCCGCAGCAGCCGCAGCAGCGACTGCAGCTGCTGACGCTCGACAGAATCCCACAATAGCACCCACATCCACGGCACTGCCTGGGGTCAATCTCGGCCCCGTGCCCAATGCCCTGAGTCAGATGCATGCACATGCGCAGGCTCAATCAATGCAGCAGCAGAGGCCCCGCGCTCGGTCATCGTCAGCTTCATCGTTCGTTCCCCACCCAACGGCGACTCAGGAGCTTCACGATCAAGACGCTTCATTGCAGCTCCTGAAACTTCCCTCACAGCATCAACCCCAGCTCTCTCAAGCGGCTCACTCGCAGGCTTCGACCTTCCAGCCTGCACAGCACCAACAACAGCCGATTCAGCAATCAGGTGGAGTCCTGGCGTTCCAAGGCAGGACACCGAGTGGCACTTTCCATATGTATCCACAGTCTGCGTCGGTATCGAATGTTGCTAACACTTTATTGCCACAGCAACAGCATCAACAACATCAACAGCATCAACAGCATCAACAGCATCAACAGCATCAACAGCATCAACAGCATCAACAACATCAGCAGCAGCAACATCAGCAGCCACAATCGCAGCAGCCGCTTCAACACCAGACCCATTTTTCGTCCCCCTCGAATCAGGTATCAATGTCGCTCAGCGGTAGAGCGACTACGCCGCACCTCTCAACTACCTCACTTGCTGATTCTCAGATCGTCCAGCATATGCACCACTCATCGCAAGCGCTCTATTCTGGGTCCGGGTTATCGACGATGTGGTCGCACTCGTCTCTAACGTCTAGCCAGCCTTTCGAATCACCTATGGCTCCCAACACAGTTTCCAATCAGGTGAGTGCAATGCAGACGACATCTCAGCAGTCATCTCAGTTTGCGACAATGCAGAATCTCACACAGCCTGCCCCACAGACTCAACTTCATGCCCACTCCTCGAATCTGCTCCAGTACTCGTCTCAAGCTCAACCTCACTCCCTGCACCAATCTCACTCGGTCACCCAACCGATACATTCCATGAACTTTGACGTTTATGGCGCACAACCTGCATTAGCTTCGACAACTGCAAGTACCTCTGGACATGAGTTAGTGGGAGTCAACTCGGCGCAATCGCAGTCACTAACAAGAAACTTGGGGTTTTTTGATCCTTCCCTGTACATGTACATGGCACCTGGCTCACCATCGCAAACAACCTCGCGTATTTTGCCAACCAGCATTCAATCCCCTCCAGAGTAATTAGTACTACTTGCGCCTAGTTTGCCATTCTAGGGCAAATGATACCCAGACGGGGTAACAAAGTATTACGAACGTTGTGTGGAGCAGCTCGCCTCCTCTTCTTTTGCTCTCTCGTGTGTTTTGGTTTGCATTTCCTTGCTCTGATGACATTTAGTGGCTAAAGGCGACGCGAATAGTGCAAGCTTCGCAAGTCATGCCGTCACCACTATTTTCTACGTTCCACAAGCGCGTTGCTTGGTTTGAAAGCATTTCAATCAACCCAACTCGCTCGCTGAACAATGCTCGATCTTGCCAGACGGCATTTGATTCTGTTTATTCCCAAACTATCTGTTTCTGATGTGGTCCTGCGATGCGTGATATTTGTGTTTCACACAGCCCGGTATTGCATACCTTCCATATCACGCTGTTCCAGTGCCACCACGAAAACTTTCGTTGTTAACCCCCCTGTCCTGATATTCGCTCGGCCCAAGCCTATTGTTTCAACCACACCCTTTGCATTGTTCATCTCACTGGATCAAATTTGAGTGATGTTTTTCCTCACCTCTTTTTGTTCAAAGTCATCCCTATACTTACACACCTCTCTTGCTCTGTGCTATTCTACAACCAAACTGTTTATTTGTCTGCTATGCGTTTCTTTGGTACGATTGACAAGGGGATCGGATCGAGTTCGCTGAGCTTGACCAGTCCAAAGTCAACTACGATCCGAGTAATACCTACTCTCCACACCTATCACGCATATGTATTCATGCCATTAGTGCATCACTACCACTATTGTGATAAGGTCTTGGGTCGTATCTGCTTGCGCTTTCAGTGACGTTGTCACATTTGATTGTAGTCATATCTTGACAATATAGATCCATCGTTGTAATGCCCAAGCATGTAGATTATTGGATTAACTCATCATCCAACCGCAGCACTATCAATTCAATTTGCTTGGTCAGTCTCGCGTGGTGCATCCTCAGCTCTCACCCGCTCGCAATCCCGCCCGCGCAAACCGAAAAATCGCGAGTGGGAGAGCGGAAAAATTGGGTTCAAATATCACACATCGGTAGGTCGGATTGGGAGCGATTGAGCCAAGGCCGCGCCTAGGCATCCTTGACATTGGCTAAAGGACGCGACAGGCTTGATATATCTAAGGTCAGATTCGTCAGACCCCAGTGCACCCTAGCTACATATGCAGTCATCCACGAGTTATGACTCCAACTCCAATCCCGCCTTGTTCACACCGGCCTACTCGCCCAAGGAGGGCGGCTGGATGCGGCCCGGTTTGTATTCTGTACGTAGTCTTCATGCTTGATTGATCTGCACCTCCGGGTTGGGTGCCTTGAAACTCGCCCACCTACATCTTAGCCTAGGGAACACTCGATCGACATCCCAATCCTAGGAGCTTGACTCACACCTGGCTCGCGTTGGCCACCTTCGCGTTGGGTCCACATCTATTCACTATCTAGCCTCATCCACCACCGGTCCCAAGCTTCATTCCATCTCTGCCGATCAGTGATCTGATCCCCACGGCATCGCGCTGGAATCCCGCCGTGCCACCTGCCCATCCAGGCATTCCAACTCCGACAACTGCGAGACCACTCCATCCTGAATTTGCACGCGCCGAGGCCCTCCTTGCGGATGATCCCAAGCCCAATTCTGCGCAGCCTCACACATCCGCTCGGCATCTGGCAGCGCAACAGCCAAGTCAGAGACTGCCCACTTCAGATCCATCCTCCGGCTCAGCCCAACAACCCAAGGGTCCGCATCCTTCAGGTCTTCAGGCGACACACCCAAGTGCAACTGGTGCCTCAACGGTCAAGAGGATTCCTACTTCTTCAGGATCAAATCAATACGTCAAGGCCCCGTCGCAGGAGCAGCAGCAATCTCAGGCTGCAGCTAACGTGTTTCATATTGGTGAGGGTCACGCAGCGAAGCCAGTGGAAGTTGTCTACAGCGCCAGCAGGCTCGTGCCGACGAGCCGTCCAGACGAGCAAGACAGGCCTGAGAAAACAGAGGGGACCATTGGTGGTCTGTACGCCCAAGAGGAGTCACATTTCCTGAGACGAAAACACTCGTCTAACAATTTGCCTGATGGACAGATCGCGTCGGTTTTGGGAAGGATACCCAACATGAGTGTCCCTCCTGAGACTCGCATTAAGCAAGAGTACTTTGATGTCAGCAAGCCCGGGCTCATCGATCCATTTCTACGACCAGATACGAAATCAACCGCGCCGACCGCACGAGCAGACAACCATCCTGCATCAGCATCTGCGAGCGCAGACATACTAACTTCAACTCTTCCACCGGCACCGGCACCGGTTCGACCTGGAGCTAAGGTACCTCTTCCCAAGGCACCGCAAGATAGGCTCTTTACCATTCTCGAGTCAGCTCGAAGCACGGCCTCAAGTGATCGCTTGGCAAGTACAACCGGGACTCAGACGCAGGCATTGTCTCCGCAGCATGGGGGTCGAGTCATTCACAGCCCCCCTCAACAGCGACAACAGCAACAGCAACAGCAGCAGCATCAACATCAGCAACAGCAACAGCAACATCAACAGCTACAATCAATAGCGACGCAATTTGCAAGCGATCAGCGACCTCCGCTGCCGCGACCTCCTACCAGTCGAGCTCAGCCAACACCCGCTCTATCCCAATCCGCACCCTTAGCGCAGACATCACCCAACTTCAGCACATCATATCAATCATCGTATGCCGCACTCCAAGCCCCGCGGTTACCCACAGAGCAGCACAGTCCACAGCTCCCGGTTTATACGTCTCCTCCTACAATCACCAACTATGATAGTTCGGCCGTCGCCGCAAGCTTGAACTACGACCACCTCCTCGCCGATGATAAGCCGCAAGCCACCATTCCACGACCATACCAGGGTCTTCAGCGTCCAGCAACGGCAAGAGAAGCATCAAGAAAGCTGATTAACGACAGTTCAGCGTTCACAACTGCAGTTTTCTCGGAAAAGGTTGCCCGCGACGATAGTGCACTTCAGACCCGGCCAACGCAACCGAAGGAAGAACCTAGAAGATACGTCGCGCCCCCACCCGCACCCGAACCAGTAGCTGCCTTCCAGAACGACACGGAGACCGTCTCACAGTACGTTCCGGTGTCGAGCGTCCCACAACCACCGCCACAACCAGAGAAGCCTCCGAGCGTACGCAACCAAGTGGTACCCTTCGGAAGTAGTGTATCTCATCCACATACCGGCTTAGATGATGCGCCTAACTTGTTTCCGCACCGTGGCATTCAGATCGCACTGCTGCCTCAGTATGAGTACGAAGTGACAAAACAGCCGACGCATGATGAGATCTTAGCGTCATTGCCTCCGCCTGAGTTTCCTCACCGGGTAGGAGGTGGCTACATGCCTGTCTATGCAGCAGAGCAGGAAGCCGACCTGCCGCAGAATCGTCCCATCCCTCGGAAAGAGGTCTTTTCGAAGGTTGTTCCGAAGCGCGAATACCCCGTTCCTTCAGCGAACGCACCGACGAGAGTCGTCCCACATGGACATTCCCATTTTAATCTAGAGCCCAGCTTCGCAGAGCCTGAGCGCGCCTTAAGGCAACCGATCCCGCGAACTGAGACGGGTGAGATCGATGTGGAGAGGCTCCAAGGCCATCCTGATTTCGTCACTCGAAGCGACATCGCGAAGACACAATTGAGTGAACACCATCTTCGTGCTGGAGGTGCACATGATGCAACCTTCACATCACTGAATCCGCACGACCGGAAAGAATACTACGATGAGATGTCAAGGCCTCATCCGCGTCACGCGAGCGTTAAGTACAGCACCATTCTCGCCATGGAAGAACGAGAGGCGCGCGAACGAAAGGCCGAAGAGAAGGCTCGCTCGCCCAAGCCGGTGTGGAACGCAATCCATGATAATCTCATCGATCAGGCCTACGGCATCGATCTGAACTCTAGACGTCACGGTGGTGGTGTATCAGTGCAAAATCGAGCTTCTGTAATCGAGCGTGAAAATCGCACGCTAACTGAAAAGCCCCTAGCACCGTGGATTCTGCCTGCGGCTTCAGATAAATCCGCTGGCGAGGCTTCATCAGATACAAGGCCTGCCACACATTACGCGAACGTCGCTCCAGGTGCGGCAGTCGTTACAAGCCCTGAGCTTGCCCGAATCATTAAGATCGCAGACGAGCTGCGTGCGGACAGGTATGTCCCGATTACACCCACCGCCTTGCCAGGCTATCCGAGTAGTGGCTTGCAGTCGGGCGAGGAGTGGATCACGCGCGAGTCAATGAAAGATACGCCAGTCTCAAGCTCAGTGTTTCAATATGAACTGGTTCATGGACGCCTTGATGAAGCAGAACCAACACAAACCACGTTCACAACAGCATCTCCGTCAGCAGCCGAATTACTTCTAAGTGGCGGTGTGGTGCTTTCTAATGATGCAAAGCGTGTGCTGCGCGCTCGACCCAACCATGCGGTACCTGGCCATCCAAGTGGGGCCTACGACCCCGTTGATAATCGCGGTCGAAAGCAGTACATGGGTGCACCGATTGGAGGTGGCGATGAGTTTATAGGTGTACCCGCGATCGATGCCAATCCCAACCTCGAGAATCGTCTGAGCGAGAATGCTAGGGCCCGAAATCGTCGCGTGGCGATGGCAGCAAAGCTTGAACGTGCCATAGCAAAAGACCCACGATCTCAAACTGCTCGCGGACGAGAAATCTTAGCGGGTATCACAGGTGGCTTGCTGCGTGGCGGATTAGGTGGTGGCGGTGGAAGTGGAATCGACTACGGAGCAGTGATTCGGCCCGATGTTCCATCACATCGTGAGAATCCGCATTACAATGTATACATGTAAGT
>Ga0182741_1003865_pt1 | contig 15361 bp, 17 predicted proteins | sample eDN5th37CBELigOP_FD_128874 | JGI IMG/M metagenome (GOLD analysis project Ga0182741, IMG submission 128874) | Enriched Organic Plus compost microbial communities from Emeryville, California, USA - eDNA 5th pass 37_C BE-Lig OP (version 2) (version 2) ...
GTCCGCACAGCAGGAGATTCATCTGTTCCATTCGACGGCCGAGTACAGCCAGGAGGCCATCGCCAAGCTGACGGCCGATGCGGCGGCCGCGGGCGTCCACCTGCATGTTCTCTACGACAAGCGTGACGGTCGCCTAACCGGCGAGCGCATTCGCGCCGCGGTGCCGGGCTGGCGCGAGGCCAGCATCTGGTTCTGCGGCCCGCCCGGCTTCGGAGAGGCGCTGCGGAAGGACTTCGCCAGCAAGGGGCTGAGGGTGAACAAGCGCTTCCACCAGGAACTCTTCGCCATGCGCTGAAGGGCGCCTTCACCCAATGCCGGTCAGCCTATCCCTTCCTGGCTTGGCGAATAGGCAAATTTGGATCAGCTCTATCAGACGGGTGCGCCCTGGGATCTGCCATGGCCTGCCGACGCTCACGGTCAACAGGAACTTTGCCGATTGTCCCGCTTCAAGCTTGGCAATTTTGCAAGAATGCAATTTCGCTTTCGTTATAAAATGTAATAACGTAATAGTAAGTTTGCATTTCTAGGTGACATTGTTGAGGCGTTGAGCCCTTGCGCAAGGTTTCTTCCCTGGACCAGTTGAACTGGCGATTTTCGATGCGGGTCCTGCTGCCGGCCGCTGCGAGTACGACGGCTGCGCTGGCACTCGCCGCACTTGCCCTTTTCTGGGCGGCCCGGCAAGGCGACACGATTTCGATCGCTCGCCAGCAAAGGATCATCGAGCACGGCACGCGCGAGGTTCTGAGCGAACTGGCCAAGCAGCAGGAAATGGTTGTCGGAAGAAACGGGAGCGCTCAACCGCTCAGGAAACCCGGTCAGGATGAAAAGTGGCTCGATCCTGATATCGGAAGCTGGCTGCACGTCACCTTTGGCCACGATCACACCTACATCCTCGACCGGCACAACGAAGCGATCGCTGCAACGATCAACGGAGCCCGTGCCGAACCGGGCGAATATGGGAAAATTCGGCCGAGCCTGGAGGATCTCATCCGCGGGCTTCGCGGGGATGTCCGCTCGTCCCATTTCGGCCATACCGAGCGCTCCGCCGCCGGTCCCTCCGTGACGACAGGCAGGGCCGTGTACGACACGCATTTGCTCGAGCTGCTCGGAAGGCCCGCAGCGGTCAGCATCATGACGATCGTTCCCGAGAGCGACAAACTCCAAATCGATCCCGGCGGTGAATTCCTCCTCGTCAGCGTTCGCTTCCTTGACGGCACCTTCCTTCAAGGTCTCTCGCAGCAGAATCTCATCGACGGATTGCGATTCACGACCGTCAGCAATGCAGCCGAAAATGAGGTCGCGGTGCCTCTCAAGTCGGATGCGGGGCAATTGATCGGCTTCTTCATCTGGAAGCCGCAACTGCCCGGCACGACAATCCTTCGCGTCATCGGCCCGAGTATTGTTGTCGTCTGTGTTTTGATCATCGGCGTGATGGCTCTTCTGGCGCGCTCGCTTCGGCATTCGATGGCCAAGTTGCGGAAGGCCATCGCAGGGCTGCGTGCCAGCGAGGCTCAGGCCCATCGTCTGGCATTTCACGATGCTCTCACCGGCCTGCCCAACCGCGCTCTGTTCGATGACCGTCTTGACCAAGCATTGGCCGATCTCGGTTCTGGACAGCAACTGGCCGTGTTGATGCTCGACCTCGATCGGTTCAAGCATGTGAATGACACGCTCGGCCATCACGCGGGTGATTGCGTCGTTCGTGAGTTCGGCAACAGATTGTCCGCGCTCCTGCGCGACGGCGATGCGATCGCGCGGCTGGGCGGCGACGAGTTCGCCGTGGTCCTGTCCGGCATCGCTAGGTCAACCGATGTGGAAGCGGTGTGCGAGCGCATCCTCGACACAGTTCGCCAACCGTTCGAGATTCTGGGCCGCCAGACATTTGTCGGGGTCAGCATCGGCGTTGCGTTGGCACCTGAAGCGGGCTCGGAGCGTGTCGAACTCATGCGCAAAGCGGATATCGCGCTTTATCAGGCCAAGGCCGAAGGGCGCGATGCCTATCGCATCTTCACAGCCGTGATGGACGAAACCGTCAAGGTCAGAAGCACGATCGAAGAGGATCTTCGTGCTGCTCTTGTGACCGGCAATGGCCTGACATTGTTCTATCAGCCTCAGGTCGACGTGGACGGACAGTCCATCATCGGGCTTGAGGCGCTGGTCCGGTGGCACCACCCCACGCGCGGCATGATCGCTCCCAATCAGTTCATCCCGATCGCCGAGGAAACAGGGCTCATTGCCCTCCTGGGCGAGTGGGTGCTGCGCCAGGCCTGCCTGGCTTCGAAGCGCTGGCCGGACCTGACGATCGCCGTGAATCTTTCACCCGTGCAGTTTCGCTCGGCCAATCTCGCTCAGCGCCTGATCGGGATCGTCAGCGAAGCAGGAGCGGATGCCCGTCGGATCGAGTTTGAAATTACCGAAAGCCTGCTCCTCGACGACAGTGAACTGTCACGCTCGGCTCTGAAGATGCTCCGACGGGAGGGATTCAAGATCGCCCTCGACGACTTCGGAACCGGATATTCCAGCCTGAGCTATCTACGCCGCTTCGAGGTGGACAAGATCAAGATCGACCGCTCCTTCGTCCAACATCTGGGGCAGCAGGATGAGGCGGTGGCCATCGTCAAGGCCATTGTGACCCTGTGCCATGCCATGGGTCTGACCGTGACCGCCGAAGGCGTCGAGACCGAAGATCAGAAGCTCTTCCTCACGCAGACCGGCTGCAGCGAGATGCAGGGCTTCCTGTTCTCCCAGGCGCTCCCCGAGGACCAGATCGGTGATCTCCTGAACAGCCTGCGCCACAGGTTGTCCCATCCAACCGGCCCTCATCTCAAGACGGTCTCCGGACGCTCGAAGGCAAAGATCGTGGCCTGAAACCGACTGTGACGCGTTTCGCCCTATCAGGGACCGCTAATACGGCGCAGCCATGAGCTCAGACACTGCGCCCGGCCTGGGCCGCGTCAGGATCTGAACGCGCCGTCCATCGGGGAATTCGATCGTCCGAAGGGTCATCACTTCAAGGCCGGAATTCATGCCATCGCGGATCTGCTCCGCCCGTGAGCCTCTTCGGACCTGCCCGGCATAGTCCCGACGCTGAACCGACTTCCTCGCGCGATCGCTGCGAGCCGCCACGGCGCGGGCGCGTTGACGCGTCTTTGTGGCCGAGGTCCCTTTCCGCGACACAGCCTTCGAAGCAGACCTTTCATCCTTCGAAGCGGAGGCCTCCCGCGCGGGCGGGGCTTTCGTTTCTCCGCGCGTGCTGGCTTCTGTATGGGCCGCAGCCGGTGAAGCCGGTGAAGCCGGTGACGTGACGTCGACGGGTGCTTGCGCAGGTGAGGAAGACGAAGAGGCCGACCCCGCATCAGGAGGCGGGTCGACCCACGGCCGAGCCGTTTGAGCCTGCCCTGGCGATGCCGCAACGAGAAGAAACACAGCCAAGCTCGAACCGGCGGCTCCTAACAGAGGTGTTCTCATAGGATCCTCCCAAATTGATGAGGAGGGAACGCTTGCCGATCCCAGCTTGGTTCCATGGTTTCAGCAAAGCGCGCAGCCACGTGTCATCGCGCACGGCCGAGTTAATGCCCAATGGCGAACCGCGACCTCCGGAGGCCTTCAGCAGCAGCTGCTTGTGCCAGCTCCACGTGGACCGAAGCGACGGTAGTGTCATCCAGCTCGGCCGATATGTGCGGCCGCGCCTACCATCGATGACGCTCCTCGCGAAGAACACGAACGACACGTTGCCGATACGTGCGGTCCCGCACCGCCACGCCGGATCCATCGCAGTATCAATGATCATGGAGCAACACCTCATGCCCGATGCGGTGACTGCCATGACCACGAACGCTATCGCCTTTGTCCTCGGCATCCTTGCGCCGCTCGCTTTGTCAGGCTGGCTTGTATTCCTGCACTGAGAGGAGCCGGCGATGAAGTCCCTCAGCACCGCTTCCATGATCGAACGGCGTGTTCGACGCATCGGAAATCCCGCTGCTCCACGAACTCTGTGATCGCCCCGTCGGGCCAATGGATGGAATAGACCATGGAGCAAGAGAAGGACCGAGCCTCGCGAGCAGCCACGGCCGCCGCCATCTTCGCCCTGTGTTGGACCATCGGCGTTCTCTACCTGCCGCTTTTCCTGCGCTGAGCAGCTGCGTCCAGCGCATCTCGGCCGACCTGCGATCGCATCGACCACTCATCGCCATTGCCTGAAGCCGTTACCATCGACTGCGGGCTTTTGAAGATCAGGACACATGTGAGAGTGCCGCACGGCCCGGGGGCAAATTCAGGCACGAAAAAACCTGCCAAGTCGTTGACGAGGCAGGCTAACGTGATGGTAGCGGAGGAGGGATTTGAACCCCCGACACAAGGATTATGATTCCTCTGCTCTGACCAACTGAGCTACTCCGCCCCAGGCCGCTGGGGCGAACCCCGCGTCAGGCATGCGCGATATAGGGAAGTTTGGGGGTGAGTGTCAAGAATGAGGCGCGGCCTCATCGAAGAATTTGTCGGGCTCATGCAAGCGAGCCCGTTTCCGTCTACGGAGCAGGCCAAACAGCCAAGGCGCATGTGGTGGGCCCGGCTCCTGAATGGATGCAGCGAAGGCATGTCCCCTGATCCCGGGGAACGAAGAGCTGAGGATGATTCCGCAAGCTCGGGCGAAGACGCGGAATCCTGTCTTATGGGCCGGAACGGGGCGTGCTGCGGCCCCCTACCCTTTCGATTTCATGCGCCAGAGCTGGAAACCTTCGCTGTTGATCGCCTGCTCGATGGCCCGACGCGAGAACTTGTGAGGCGGGGCCTCACGGGCGCTGAGGGTGCCTGTCAAACCCCAGGGCCCGTACTTGGCAGGCAGCTTGCTGCCCGATTCGTCGCCGGCAAAGGCATGGAGATCCTGCCGGGCCTGGGAAGAGAACATGAACAGACGCATCGTAATGACTTTCGTGAATGAGTGCAGAGACTTGAGACCTATATGTAGGGTGTCTCCGCCGAAAGTCACCTCCAGCCGCCTTCACAGGTGCATGGGAAGCGAGTTGTCAGGCCCGCTTCCTGATCCGCATCAGCTTGAAGAAGCCGGCCGGGAAGAGGGATCGCAGCTCGATCACCTCCATCTGGCCGGTGCTGCGCGCCCAGTCTTCGACCCGGGCCGCCTTGAAGGACGAGCTCCAGCCGATGGCCTTGGCGAGGGGCGCCGCCATTTCCTCGAGCGCAGCGATCGGGCCGGAGGGCTGGCCCCAGTGATTGGCCAGCACGATCTCGCCGCCAGGCTTCAGCACGCGGGCGAATTCGGCAAGCGCCACCTCGGGTTCCGGAACGAGGGTGATGATGAACTGGGCCGTGACGGCGTCGAACGTCTCGTCGGCAAAGCCCAGGCGCGTCACATCCATGACCTGCAGGCTCTTCACATGGGACAGCCCGCGCTTTTCGACCTTCTCCTGTGCCCGGCGCAGCATGTCTTCGGACAGATCGACTCCATGAACCTCGGCAGTCCCCGGGTAGTAGCCCAGGGAGAGACCGGTGCCGACGCCGGCTTCCAGCACCTTGGGACCGCAGGCGACCGCGGCATTGACGGCGGCGCGGGCTGCCGGCTCGGTCAGCTTGTCGTACACGAGGTCATAGATCGGCGCCCAACGCGCATAGGCTTTGCGCATCAGAGCCGTGGTCGCTCCATCCGTCATTCGGGTTCCTTCAGAGGGATGCCTCAGGCCGCAGCGGAGGCGGCTTCGGCAACAGCGCGGGCGATGGTGCCTCCGCCAAGCACCCGTGCCCGCGGAGCATCGCTCTCATACATGACACAAGCCTGGCCGGGGGAGACCCCATCTTCCGCCGACAACAGCTCGACCGTAGTGACGGTTCCGTCGGACCGCAAGATGGCCGGGCGCGGCTCACGGGTGGAGCGCACGCGGACGGCCACCTCCATCCCCTGCTCTCCAAGGGATTCCAGTGGCACGTCGCCGAGCCAGTTCACATCCGAAATCATGATGTGCCGTGTCGCCAGGGCTTCCCGCGGGCCGACCACCACGCGCGCCTCCTTGGCGTCGAGGCGAACCACATAGAGCGGCTCGCCCACGGAGAGGCCGAGCCCTTTGCGCTGGCCGACCGTGTAATGGATGATGCCCTGGTGGTGGCCGAGCACGCGGCCGTCGATATGGACGATCTCGCCGCCCTGCACCGCGCCGGGCTTGAGGCGCTCGATCACATCGCTGTAGCGCCCCTGGGTGACGAAGCAGATGTCCTGGCTGTCGGCCTTCTCGGCGACGGTGAGCCCGAACTGGCGTGCGTATTCGCGGGTCTTCTCCTTGGGCAGCTCGCCGAGGGGAAAGCGCAGGATGTCGAGCTGTTCCGGCGTCGTCGCATAAAGGAAGTAGCTCTGGTCGCGATCCGGATCGGCGGCCCGATGCAGGGCGCGACGCCCGTCGGGCAGGCGCCGGCTTGCCACGTAATGGCCGGTCGCCAGCACGTCGGCGCCGAGCTCCTGCGCGGTTTCCAGCAGATCCCGGAACTTGATGGAGCGATTGCACTCGACGCAGGGGATCGGAGTCTCGCCGGCAAGGTAGCTTTGCGTGAACCGGTCGATCACGGCCGCGCGGAAGCGCTCCTCGTAATCGAGCACGTAATGCGGGATGCCGATGGCCTCCGCCACGCGGCGGGCATCGTAGATGTCCTGCCCCGCGCAGCAGGCGCCTTTGCGGTGTGCCGCTTCGCCGTGGTCGTAGAGCTGCAGCGTGATGCCGATGACGTCATAGCCCTCCTGCTTGAGAAGAGCCGCCACGACGGAGGAATCCACGCCGCCCGACATCGCGACGACGACGCGGGTCTCGGCAGGAGACTTGGGAAGATCCAGTGAATTGAGCATCGTTCCATCCAGAGGCGCCGTTCAAGGCGGCGCACGGGAGGGGCCAAAGCCCTTCTATAGCGATGGCCGGTGAATTCTTAAAGAGAAAGCTGCCGCAATAAGCCGGTGTTAACGTTTATGGCTAAGCTTAGGCACACTCGTAACCGCCTGGACGGGCTTAGGAAAACATTAAGTCCCGCCCTTTAGGTTCGATCCTTGTCAAAGGTCGTTGAATTTTTGTGTGAGCGTATCATGACCGAACCCCACCGCCCAAGGGTCAAGTATGTCATTGGGCCCGATGGCAGTCCGCTGACGATTGCCGACCTGCCGCCTTCCAGCACCCGCCGCTGGGTTATCCGCCGCAAGGCCGAAGTCGTTGCCGCCGTCCGCGGTGGTCTGCTGAGCCTCGAGGAAGCCTGCCAGCGCTATACGCTGACCACCGAGGAATTCCTGAGCTGGCAGATGTCCATCGATCAGCACGGCCTCGCCGGCCTCCGGACGACCCGCATCCAGCAATACCGGCAGTGAGCCCAGGCTCAACCGCGAAACGGGACGAGGCGCTGCTCGCAGGAAGCGGCGCCTTTTTTCTTTGCCGCATCAAATCCTTAAACCGGGGAGCGCAGCCGTTAAGGTCTTCCTAACCATAGCTTGGGCATAAATCCCTTACTCTCTACTCAGATAGGTACGAATCGTGCTCAGCGCCCAGGACATGCCGGACCAGCAGGCTTCTCTTTCCTCGAACACGAGTCTTCCTCCCTCCCCCGCCGCCGATCAAACGATTGCGGCGCTGCGGCGCATCCTGGTCGGACAGACCATCGCCGACGTGGAGCGCCACCTGATCCTGGATACCCTCAACTATTGCCTCGGGAACCGCACCCACGCGGCGCGGATCCTCGGCATCTCGATCCGGACCCTGCGCAACAAGCTTAACGAGTATATGGAAGCCGGCATTCCCGTGCCCGGCCCGGGCCAGAAGCCCCCGCTGGCGGCCTGAGGGCAGAATCCCTGCACCGGGCCGAGGACGGCTCGCACGGTGGAGAACAGGTCCCGAGAGCCTGCCGGCAGCAACTGCCAACAGAACTATTGATCGGACGATGAGAGCGGCGGCGGCGGAACGGCACCGCTGTCGACGGCACCCCGCGTCCGCCACGCCTGGGCAAGGCGGGCCCGCTCGAAGAGGAGCACCACCACGAGCGACATGGCGAACGGGATGAGAAGATAGAACAGGCGGAAGATAATGAGCGCCGCGAGCACATCCGCCTTGGGAATGTCAGGCATCGCCGTGATGAACACCAGTTCGAACACCCCGAGGCCTCCGGGCGCGTGGCTGACCAGAGCCGCCGAGAACGACGCCAGGAATACGGCGAGCACGATGAGGAAGCTCGGCTCGAGCTGGGCCGGAAGCACGAAATAGATGATCCCGGCAGCACCCAGCAGTTCGAGCGGGGCGGCGATCAGCTGCCGCACCATGATGGCAGGGCGCGGATATTCGAGCTTGGCCTTGCGGATCACCAGCGGCGGCAGGTGCAGGATGGAGCCCACGACATAGAGGGAGACGAATGCCAGCAGCAGGATGCCCACGCCCCGCGCCGTGGCCGGATTGGTGAGCGCGGACGGCAGCAGGTCCTCGAGACGATAGAGAAGTCCCGGATCGATCGTGAGGACCACCCCTCCCAGCAGGATCGTGCCGAGCCCGAAGGTGAAGGAGCAGAGGGCCACCAGCACCGCGATCTGCGCCGCGCTCAGGCCCTTCGACGTATAGGCCCGGTAGCGGACCACGGCGCCCGAGAAGACCGAGGCGCCGATGTTATGGGACAGGGCATAGGTGGTGAATGACGTCACCGACACGAAGAGCCAGGAAATATGGCGCACGCCGAGATGGAGCAGCGCGATCCGGTCGTACCAGGCCAAGGCCGCGTAGGCGACGAGGGTCGATGCACCGGCCAAGGCATAGCGATGGGGAGGCACTGCCGTCAGGCTGTCCCAGACGTCGTCGAGAGACATACCACGGAGTTCACGATAGAGGAGCCAGATGGAAACGACGACCGCTACGAGCCCGATAATGGGCCAGATGAACTCACGCACTTTCTTCATCGAGACGGCCGGCTCCTTTGCTTGTCCTTCTGTGCCCACAATCCATTCGATCCGCAAGTGAAAACGGGTTCCGGCGATTGGACATAACGTCCGATCCCGTAAAGGCTTTCGACATATTACCGGACCACCTCTTTCCCGCATTGCGTTTCAGGTGGGCTCATGACACATCGGCGATCGCATTGTCTGAACGGAAGGCGGCCTCATGACCAATCCGCGGATCGCGCTGAACCTCGACGGCTACACGGATCTGCCTCCGGGAAAGATCGCGGCCGTGGTCACCTATCTGGAGATGCGATCTCCTCCGCCACTCTCCCCGGCGACCTTTCGGAACGAATGGTCGCTCCAGCCGCTCAACGGGGATCGCGACCGATACAGGGTTCTGTATCGCCGGATCGGCGAACCGTGGCTCTGGTTCAGCCGCGTGGTCATGCCGGATGCGGAACTGGCCGCCATTCTCGGCGACCCGAAGGTGGAAGCCTATGCCCTGAACGACGGGACGGGCGACATCGGCCTCCTCGAACTCGATTTCCGTCCGGAGAAGGAAGCCGAGCTCGCCTTCCTCGGCCTCGTGCCCGCGGCGATCGGCCGGGGCGCCGGGCGATTCCTGATGAACGAAGCGATCCGCCGGGCCTTCGCCCGATCCATCGACCGCTTCTTCGTCCATACCTGCAGCCTCGACTCCCCGGATGCGCTCGCCTTCTACATGCGCTCCGGCTTCACGCCCTACCGGCGCGCCATCGAGGTTGCGGACGATCCGCGGCTTCAGGGTTTCCTTCCGCGCGATTGCGCGCCCCAGATTCCGGTGATCGGCTGACGGCAAAAGAAAAGGACGCGCCGGGCTTACGTCGCGTCCCTATTCACATGCTCGATCGTCGGCAGGATCAGGCGGTTGCGCGCAGGGCGCGGACCTGGCCCACATGGCTGATCGCCGGATCCAGGCTCCGCTCGCTGGCGCGCTCGCGATCCTCCAGGCTCTCGGCCCGCTTCAGCTCCTCGAAAGCCTCGCCGAGCCCCGCCTTGGCATCGTCCAGCTGAGCGTGAAGGTTCTGAGCCGACATGCGAAGGTTGTCCCGCCGCTGGGCTGCGGCGCGGGCATAGGTTGGATAGGCGAAATGGTTCGGATCGGTGATCCCGGCCTTCTGCTCTTCCGCTGCGATTTCCCGGTCAAGGTCAGCCGCCATGCGGTCGAACTCGGCGATCATCATCTCGATCTGCGCCACCCTCCGACGTTTCTCGTCAACTCGAAAGCGCTTGAGGCGGATGAGCGTATCCCGCGACTTCATCTTGATTCAACTCCACACGTCGCTGTTTCACATGCCCGCCGGATCGCTCAGTTATCCGTGAGGCGTGAGAGAGCATCGCTGATGGAAGTTGACCGTTCCTTACCGACGCGCACCGTTCTCCCGGGAGGGAACAAATCACCAACCTATCCCGAAGGGCCGCGACGACGGCGCGAGGCTTGCGTCAACCTTTCGTTTACCGATTTCGTTAAGACTGCCTCTGTCACGTCTGCTGTCTCGCGAGAGCGGCAGGCAGGTGCAGGCGAAATCCTTCGTTTGCAACGGTTTGGGGCGGAGCGGCGAGGTTCCCAATGGTCATCCAGAATCCACAGCCAAGACATGGCGGCCGAGAGATCGGCCCTGCCGTGGCGTTAAGCGCTTGCATGCAGGAATCAGGGTTTGTTAACCATTCTGAACTAGCGTCACGAATCAGTGCAAAAGGGCATCTGCCGCTGGCCCGGTGGTGGATGGGTAGCCGCAAGCTACACGCAAGCTCCAGGGCATGGGCTGGGGAATAGACATGCGCGTACTTCTCATCGAAGACGACAGCGCAACTGCGCAGAGCATCGAACTGATGCTTAAGTCCGAGAACTTCAATATCTATACGACGGATCTCGGCGAAGAGGGCATCGACCTCGGCAAACTGTATGACTACGACATCATCCTTCTCGACCTGAACCTCCCCGACATGTCGGGCTACGAGGTGCTGCGCACGCTGCGCGTCGCGAAGGTGAAGACGCCGATCCTGATCCTCTCCGGCATGGCCGGCATCGAGGACAAGGTGAAGGGTCTCGGCTTCGGCGCGGACGATTATCTGACGAAGCCTTTCCACAAGGACGAGATGGTCGCCCGCATCCACGCCATCGTGCGTCGCTCGAAGGGCCATGCGCAGTCGGTGATCACCACCGGCGACCTGGTCGTCAATCTCGACACCAAGACCGTCGAGGTGAGCGGCTCCCGCGTGCATCTGACCGGCAAGGAATATCAGATGCTCGAGCTGCTTTCCCTGCGCAAGGGCACGACGCTGACCAAGGAGATGTTCCTCAATCATCTCTATGGCGGCATGGACGAGCCGGAGCTGAAGATCATCGACGTCTTCATCTGCAAGCTGCGCAAGAAGCTCGCCAATGCTTCGCAGGGCAAGAACTACATCGAGACCGTGTGGGGTCGCGGCTATGTGCTGCGCGAACCGAACGAGTCCGAAGAGCGCATCGCGATCTGAAGCGACGCGACAGCAACGACACGAAGAGCCCGGCACATGCCGGGCTTTTTTGTTGGCAGCGCAGGAATGTGAGCGACTGCGAGGCGCGATCTCGCAGGTGGCATTGCCCTTCACTCTTCAGGCTCACGACCTCGTCGGTCGGGAGTACCTCATCCTGGCCCGAGAGATGACGGCAGGAAGTCTGCAGAGCGATGATCCCGCCATCGCCACCTTCGTCTTCGTCCTGTTCGCATGGATCCGAGGAGCGGCGTGGCTTCCGTTTCAAAGGAAGCGACACCTGCTGAGAACGAGCGCTTCATGCATTCCGGCGATTGCGGGTTTCGCAGGCAACGCTCGACGGCAATGGCCGCGCGAGGTGCGTGAGGCGGAAGGCCTTGGATCGCCCGGCGCCTCACGCTGCAATCAATCTCACATCGTCGTCGACGTGATCGTCACCTCGTCGCCGTGGATGGCAAAGACGACGTTCATGTTCGAGGCGCGGGCCACCATGCCGGCGTAGTAGATCTGAATGCCGTGGGCATCGACGGTGCCGGTTTCCGAGTTCCCCGCGAGGAGGTCCTGCGAATGGGCGGGAATGCGGGCATTGAGCCCCTTCGCCTTGATCGTGAAGGCACAGTTCTCCGCATCGCCCGACACCGTCACGCTGATGGCGCCGCCGCGCGGAATGGCTGTGATGGCGATCATGACCAGGTTGAGGAGCAGCTTGACCCTGTTCTTCGGGAACAGGAGGCGCGGCGAGGCCCAAGTGAAGCTGATCTTGTCGTCGAGGAAGAGCCCGCGCGCCACCTGCTCCGCGTCGCCGAGATCGATGGAGGCTCCGGCCGATCCCGCAGCGCCGAAGGCGAGACGGGCGAACTGAAGGCGGGCGGAGGCCTGGCGGGCGCTCTTCTGGATCAGGTCGAGCGCGAATTCGCGCATGGACGTGTCGCTGTCGTCCTCCAGGACCTCGAGCCCGTTGACGATCGCGCCGACCGGCGAAATCACGTCGTGGCAGACGCGCGAGCAAAGAAGGGCGGCGAGATCGAGCGAATCAAGGGAGATGGTGGCCATAAGGGCTCCGGATAGTCCGTAAGTTCAGCGGTGGATTCATGAAATTCTGAATTTCAGGACTCACGAATACAGCCAAAGGGGAAAGAGAACGTGAACCGGATACCCGGCTACGAGTTCTTTGGAAAGAAGACAAAAGAGATCGACAGGTCTTCGCAGAACAGGCACACATTCATCATGCGCCTCGATGACTCCAATCCCGACGACATAGCCCAAAGGCTGGCCCCGATCGCCTCGGAGGCTGCCCGCCTGCTACGAAGCATGGAAAACGCCCTGATCGACAAGCGGATCAAGGACGACGGAAGCCCGACCACGGCGGCCGATCTCGCTTCGGAACAGCTCATCATCCGCCGCCTGAACGAGGCCTGGCCCGGGATCCCGATCATCGCCGAGGAAACCGCGAGCACCGTCCAGGCGGCCGAGTTCTTCTTCCTGGTCGATCCCCTCGACGGCACGGGGGACTTTCTCAACGGCACGGGGGAATACAGCGTCAACATCGCCCTGATCCGGGGCGAGCGCCCCCTCGCGGCCGCCGTCGCCGCCCCGGCCATGGGCTCCATCTGGATCGCGGGCACGCACGCCTGCACGAGCGCCATGCCGGCGGAAGGCGGCTCCGCCTTCGCGTGGCGGGAGGTGAAGGTCCGGCGTGCGCCCGAGGACGGGCTCGTCGCCCTCGTCAGCCGCCGCCACGGCGACAGCGCCACCGAGGCCTGCCTCGCCGCGCTGTCCATCGGCACCCGGCGCATGACCTCCTCCGCCCTCAAATTCTGCCTCATCGCCCTGGGCGAGGCCGATATCTACGTGCGCTGCGGAGCGACGATGGAATGGGACACGGCCGCGGGCGACCACATCCTCTCCTGCGCCGGCGGCAGCGTCGTCGGCGCGGGCGGCGCGCCCCTCACCTATGGCCACCAGGAGCGCGGCTATCGCAACGGCCCCTTCGCCGCCATGGGCGACACCTCCCTGGCCCGCAAGCTGGACCTGCCGGCCGCGGCGGCCTAGGCATAGGCCCCGCAAGCGGACACCGTTTTCTGCGGCGTTGCTCCGATGGTGCGCGAGCGCGGCCCGACGCGCCAGGGCTGTCCTTGCGGAACTATGACGGCGCTTGTACAGAGATTGTTAGGGTTGATGCCCGTAAAGTCGGAGTTCGATAGAAGCTTTCCGGCTGACCTGTGCCGGACCGTCCCCCTGTCTCTTACGAGGAGATAGCCATGCGCTCCCGCATTTTCCCCGTTGCTGCGGCGGCCTTCGCGGCCCTTGTCGGCGCCCTCCCCGTCCAGGCCTCGGCCCAGGGCGTCCAGCGCGCCTACGCGACCAATCCGGGCGCTCCGAACTCCTTCAACTCCAACGAGCTGATCGAATCCGGCCACCAGTTCTTCGGTTCCGCCTCCCGTGGTCTGGCCTCGGTGGTGGAAGAGGCCGTCCGCCGGTGGGGCGAGCCCAACGGCTACATCCTCGGCCAGGAGGCCTCCGGCGCCATCATCGGCGGCCTGCGCTACGGGGAAGGCAAGCTGTTCACCCGCAATGCGGGCCAGCGCAAGGTCTTCTGGCAGGGCCCCTCGGTGGGCTTCGATTTCGGCGGCGACGGGGCCCGGACCATGATGCTGGTCTACAACCTGCCCTTCACGGACGCCCTCTATAAGCGCTTCGTCGGCATCGACGGCTCGGCCTATTTCATCGGCGGCTTCGGCGTAACGGCCCTGGCGGCGGACGAGATGGTGCTGGTCCCGATCCGCGCCGGCGTGGGCGCAAGGCTCGGCGTCAACATGGGCTACCTGAAGTTCACGCCCGAGCCGACCTGGAACCCCTTCTAGCGGTTTCTCGCCGGCGCCTCGGGCGGTGCCGGAGGCTGGCGCCCCGCTGACACCGACCGCGCTCTCCTGTTCCTATAGGGAGGGGCGAGGGCCGGGTTGGAACGTCAGGGCGCTGCGTCTTGTCCTGTCGATGCGCAGACAACGACGACGCGTCCCCTCTCCCTGATCCCGGGTGTTCCGAAATCGGCGTTTGCCGCAAGTCGGGAACACCCAATCTGGGATGGCAGAGGCGCAGGGGATTCGGGCCATGTCATCTCCGGACATGACGCCTCCCTCACCCACCGCGCTGCCGCGCGCCGGCCTCTTCCGCCCCGAGTTGGGTGTTCCCGGCTTGGGCAAACCGGAACTGATCTCGGAAACGTCCGAGATCAGGGAGAGGTGAGCCGGTGCTTGACTGGCTTTCCCGCTCACCCGGTCCCCGCAGCCCCTCCCCGCAAGGGGGAGGGAACACGCGCCTCATTCGGCACCCGATCACGAATCGGCTGCGCCGTCCGGGCTGACACCCTCCCCGTCATCACCGGCCTTGGGCCGGTGATCCCGATGCCTTGCTCGCTGCCCTCATCTTGGACGCATCTTGGGCGGCTGGCTCAGGAAGCACTGGGGAGCCCTCTCCCCCCTTGTGGGGGAGAGTTGGAGAGGGGGGGTGCTGGCGCTAGACCCTCGTTAGCTAGCGCTCACACCCCCACCCCTGCCCCTCCCCGCCGCCAGTCGGGTGTTCCCGACTTGCGTCTATAGGGTCCGATCTCGGCAACAGCCGAGAGCGGTGGGGAGGGAAACACCGCCTCATCCGGCCCACGATCCCGGATCGGCTGCGCCGTCCGGGATGACACCCTCCACGTCATCACCGGCCTTGTGCCGGTGATCTCGATTATGTGGGGCGCGGCGCTTTTCCAATCGGGATGGCCGGGACAGGCCCGGCCATGACGCGGGGAGGGATAGAGGGTGGGAGGCGCAGAGTGCCAGCCTGTGGACAATGTTCCTCATTTGTTCTTGACACGGATGCTCATCTGAACTATGTTGCATCCATCCCGGCCCGACGAGGGGCGCGCTCGCGAGGCGTCGCAAGATGGCGGGGCGGGGA
>Ga0182741_1003866_pt1 | contig 15360 bp, 11 predicted proteins | sample eDN5th37CBELigOP_FD_128874 | JGI IMG/M metagenome (GOLD analysis project Ga0182741, IMG submission 128874) | Enriched Organic Plus compost microbial communities from Emeryville, California, USA - eDNA 5th pass 37_C BE-Lig OP (version 2) (version 2) ...
AGTTGCGAGCTCAGCTTGTTGAAGTTGAAACGGGTCATCTCTTGGGTCACTCGGAGTTGCAAGGATATCATCATATCCATACAGCACCGAGTGGCTGAAGCCTCCATATCCTGCATAGTCAGCTGTGTCACCATCTCCCAAGAGTGATGTGGGCTCTTCATCCTTCCTCTCGAATGTTTCTGTGCAGGCATTCATTAGGCCATGCTGACTCTGCTGCCGACTGTGCTGTCTTCGGTGTTTCTGCTTTGTTTCTTGACTTGGTTGGAAAGGCGAATGCGGATCGTCATCTGCCTCGCAGTGAAGCATTGTACTCTTGACGACTCTAACAGCCTCTTGTGTGTGCTCGTGTTCAGAGTGTGTCCCAGGAGCAAAGTTCTCTGAGACGTCAGCCTACCAGATCAGTTGGTCCTCCTGTCTATCTCCTAGTCGCTATTTTAGTGACCGCTCCGGGTGACCATTTACGGAGGCCAATATAATATGCTACTCTACTATAGCTGGGCTGGTCTATCGTGTTCAGGTGCCCGGATATGCCTGATTTGTTAGGAGACGCGCGGCAAGAGAGATTCTACACCTCTGCTTTTCCCCGAGGATCTCGAGGCCTATTGACTAATAAACGCTGTTGTGGTGTAAGAGACTTACTGGAGAGTCCGACTGTTGCCGTGTCGACACGCTTCACTCGCGTTGTCAGCTAGAATTTCGCTTCGGAGATTAGTCTCTCGCAGTGAAATCCACATCTCAAACTCTCCATTTCCACACCCCCGGGTCGGAAATGTCCGAGAGGGTTTTTCGCTCACCTCTGTCCTGTGTGCTGAGGCCGGGTCCCAAATGCGGGGCAGGTCTATCGGGCTGTATCCATAGAGCAGCAGCTAGAGAGGCAGCTGGCGGCTCCTCCAGTCCCAACAAAGCCGCCTTGTCGCGCTCGTCGCAGCGAGAATGCAGCACTGGAAGCCAGGTTCTGGAAAAATCTTCTGGGCCCGATCCGGGCCAGGACGGATAGGGATTCGAAATTTGTGGCTGAAGTGAAGTGCTTCGTTTCACGACTCTTTGGTGGTGAATTGCGTGTGAGGACATCGAGGATCAAGTGTGGGCCCCATCCATATGGGTGCAGCGGTCCGTGCTACACTTTTTGCGCACGGGATACGCCACCCCTTTACCGAGTGTATCTCGCGAATCGCCTCCTTTTCTCCTCGCTGATGAGGACCTCGGTTTCCGTCCCGCTCCTGAGGACCCGAGGCGCGAGTTTCCGTCCTCGCACCCGCATAATAATTCCCCATTATGGTTGCTTGCCTCGGTGTCTGCGTGCGTGCGTGGTGGGACGTCACCCCAGCGATGCGTATCCGTGCAGATCGGAGGAGAAAGCCTCGTCTTGCGGGACTGAAGAGTTGAGACACGGCACTCGTGAGTGCGTGTGCGGCATTGGTGTGTTCAGGGGAGTGCATATGAGTAATCCGATTCATGTGTTGCTGTCTACTGATCCATCTGCCACATATCTTCTTGCGGGTGCCGCAGGGCGTAGATCAAGTCACCACACGGTCACACTCGTTGGCCAACGAGGGTATAAGGCGCTTTCTTGACTCTGCTTGTGTGCGCGCAGTGCGCTGTGACAGCTCTCTACACCACCTTTGACATTTCTGATGTGTGAACCCGCTTGTACAATACGCTCATTTCGAACACTCTGCTATCCGTGCCACGAACAAACAGATCTTCGATAACCACACAGCGGTATCTTTGGATATTCTGCGTGCTGTTATTGCTGTTGATCATATACAACTTGCCAGATGAGTGCAATTGAACACAAGAACGCGGGCAATAAGGCCTTCCAGGAGGGCGACTACGAGAAGGCAGTGGAGGAATTCACGAAGGCGATCGAGCTCGAGCAGAACCATGTCTTCTACAGCAATCGCTCCGGTGCCTATGCTGCTCTGAAGAAGTACGACCTGGCGCTTGACGACGCGCAGAAGTGCGTATCACTCAAGCCTGACTGGGCTAAGGGCTATTCACGTCTGGGTGCTGCGTACCACGGTCTCGGTAACTTCGAGGAGGCCGAGAAGGCATACAAGCGTGGCCTCGAGATCGAGCCTAACAATGAGGGCCTTAAGGAGAGCCTTGCTGAGCTCCAGAAGGCTCAGGCTCGCCCTCGTGGCAACCCTATGTTCAGCAATCCTGCTGTCGTCGCACAGATGATGCAGCGATTGCGTGAGAACCCCAAGACTCGCGAATACCTCAATGATCCTTTATTCCTCCAGAGCCTCAACGGCTTCATGTCCGGACAGCTCTCGCCTAATGCATTCGCAGACACTCGTCTTCAAACCGCTCTCGGTGTCATGCTGGGCATTGATGGTATGAAGGAGGGCGAAGATGAAGAGGAGGTGAGCCCTGCAGCCGCAGCGGCGAATGAACAGGAACGCCAGCGTGAGGCCGCTCTTGAGCAGATGCGCCGTGAGCGTGAGCGCCAGCTCAAGGAAGAAGCGGAGCGCCAGCGCCGCGAGGAAGAGGAGCGCCGTGCTGAGGAAGAGCGACGCCGCCAGGAAGAGGAGGAGGCGGATCCTGAGCTTGCGCGTGAGAGGCGTGAGCGTGAGGAGCGCCGAAAGCGCGCCGAGGAAGAAAAGGCCTTGGGTAACGACTTCTACAAGAAGAAGCAGTTCGATGAGGCCCTGCAGCATTACAACAAGGCCTTCGAGATCGATGACACAAATCCTGTCTATCCTCTCAATATCTCTGCCGTTCACTTCGAGCGTGAGGACTACGACGCTTGCATTCAGGCCTGTGAGCTTTCACTCAAGGTTGACAGCAGTACTCGAACTCGCCTGACTCCTGAGCAGAAGTCGCGTGTTTATCTCCGCCTGGGCAACGCATACTCCAAGCAGTCTAAGTGGGAGAAGGCAATCGAAGCCTACAAGCGTTCCATTCTCGAATTTAACTTGCCTCAGGCCCGTGAGCAGCTCCGTAAGGCTGAGCAGGCCAAGAGAAAGGCAGACGAAGAGGCTTACCTTGATCCTGTCAAGTCTGAGGAGGCCAAGCTCGCTGGTAATGAGAAGTTCCAGCAGGGACAGTATGCAGAGGCTATTGCATTTTACAACGAGGCCCTTAAGCGCAACCCAGATAACTACAAGGTGTACAGCAACCGTGCAAATTGCTTTGCAAAGCTTGGTCAGTGGGATCGTGCGCTTGAGGACTGTGACAAATGCCTTGCCAAGGACCCTGCCTTTGTTAAGGCATATATTCGCAAGGGTAAGATCCAGCACCTGCTCAAGCAATATCCTCAGGCGCTCTCCACCTTCCAGAAGGGTCTTGAGTATGATCCCAACAATGAAGAGCTGCTCGAGGGCCTCATGAAGACTCGACAGACTATTTCAGAGTTGAACCGTTCCGGTGAGGTTGACCAGGAGCGCATGGAGGCATCGCTTCGTGATCCTGAGGTTCGTGCCATCATGATGGATCCCATCATTGCTCAGGTGCTTCAGGATCTCAAGGAGAACCCTGCATCCGCACAGAATGCACTCCGCGATCCTACCATTGTTGCCAAGCTCGAGAAGCTCGAAGCCGCCGGTATTGTTCGCTTCGGCTAAAGTTGAGGCGACTTACCTCGATCGAGGACATGCCGTACATTGCCCTCGAGTGTTGAGCGACCAAACATCCGATCATTCTTTTATGAGTATACGCCTGCTGCCACCTGTAAATGCAGTAACTCAAGTTCATTGACTGAGGGCTATCTACGTCTGGAGGTGTCTGGATTCTGCAATCTTGAACTCTTCTCTATTTATTATTTTTGGTTCACAATCGGTAGTGTGAGCGAGTTGTTCACAATGAGTATTGTGAGCTAGACTTCCTCTCAGGATTGCAGTATTCCCAACATGCTCGCGGACTTAGCTAGCCACAGACACGCGAAGAAATAAAACAACGTTTGGTGAATCAGACTTCCACATTGGCGATGCCTTGGCTGACCGAAGCTATTGACAGTTTGTGACCTTTATTCCCAAATGCCAATGCATTCGTGAGAGACGTTGAGGTAACTGGGACTAGTTTCTAATTATAAAGCTGGGGTGAGGATGTACGTGAGCGTGTACTTGATAGAAATATGACGAAGCAATGTGCAGTGTAGAGATGTGTTGGATAATAACACTAACTTATCCAACCGCTACAGGTCAATCTTGAGCCGTTTCCTCAGCTTCTCACAAGATGGAGTCTTCCTTTCCGTAGCTGCTTGAAGTGCAGCCGCGCGGTACTCTGGAGGCTTTTGCTTTGCGTCTTCGATCGCTTTCTGTCGTTGTTTCCCTTCAAATTCGCATGATTTCCGAAGAGCGCTGATGTACTCCTCTTCTACCTGAGCCTCGATCTGTGCCAGTGATTTCGCGTCGCGACCATATGCATAGTCAAATTGCCTACCCACGAAGTAAGATGTTCCCATCGGGGTAACGCGCTGAATACTGTGAATGTTGGTTTGATGCAAGGAGAACGGGGTTTGCCCTGTTGAGCTATAACTACTTTGACTCGCCGAGAGAACCATGGAAAACAACAAAAGAGCTAACAAAGGCAAGAGATGCAAAATTTGACCGAAGAAAGTTGCGTTGTTGCTGGAGTCTGCCGTGGTACCCCTTCGGTATTGACGTCGAGTCTGGAACTGTGGCTCAAACTCAGCATGCATACCGCGGAAGAGCCCGCCGGTGCCAAAGAACATTCTGAAAAACTCCTCCTCAGGTGATTCCGCTCGATAGCCACCCATGCCACCGGCATAGGCTCGACTGGTCCGAGGCAGAGGAGTTTGACCGTCATCGGATCCTGTTTGATCATAGATTCTGCGCTTGTTGGGGTCGCTCAGAATGCCATACGCATGCGTGAGCTTTTTGAACATTTCTTCTGCTTCAGGGGCTGGGTTTCGATCAGGATGATATTGTAGCGCTAATTTTCGATATGCTGCTTTGATTTCGGCTTCAGTCGCGGTCCGTGAGACGCCTAGAATACTGTACAAGTCTTTGGACGACGGGTTAGGGGCTCGAGTGGATTGGCTATTGGATGATTGCCTTTGCTCTTGCTGGCTGTGGTTTGTGGATGATTGCCTTTGTTGGTGAAACTGATGTGAGTGTTGTTGTTGTTGCTGTTGCTGTCGTCGTATATTCTCCTGATAACTGCTCGAGGACGACGAAGAACCATACTCAGACCTAGTCTGCTTCGGACGCTCTGGTTCTGACTCCCGTGAAGACTGTCTGGCACGCTCCGCGTGTCGTCGTCGCATTCCACCCTGTTCATCAGCCTCTGGACCAGCCTGCTGCGACGAGTAGCTGCTGCTACTAGTGCTGCTACTGCTGCTGCTGCTGGCACCGCTCCGAGAGTTCCTAAGCTTCGCCTCAACCTTTGACAGCAAATCCGATGCCGCAGCGGTGTCGTAAATGTCGAGCGAGCGCTGCAACAACGCCTTCGCGCGTTCCCAGTCCTGCGCTCCGCAGGCCGCTCGCGCGAGGTCACAGTAGTGCCGAGCCTCGGCCAACCTGGGGTCATCCGAGCTCATCTTGGCTGGGTCCGCTCTAGATTGGTATATAGATGCAGGTCGCGTTTCATGTAGGTCAGTATAAATCTCATGAAAACCCAGGTATTCTGACACGATCGTAGATTCACGCCGCGATATATTCATCGTAACTAAGCAAGAACCTCCCAAATCTCGCGCTGAGACATTTTCGACGCTTTCACGGTGTACATGAGGTCTGGAGACACACTAGTCATTCTTACAGTTGTAGCACACTACATATGAGTCTCTCACCAGTTTTACAGCGACATACACGTCGAGATCCCGAGAAATCGCCTCCCCAAAACTCTACCTATTCACCGACTTTTTTTCCTCATCAGCGGTCTTTCCGGGCCAGGACGGATGCAGTGCGGAGTTCGAGTGACGTCGCAATCCACGCTGCGCTAGTCGCCACCGGGTGAGTGCCGAGGCTTGAGCTGACACGGGACGCTACGCCACATCGGGACCTTCGCACGTGCCCCATTATCTGAAGAGCTGAGCAATCCAATCCAATCCGTTGTTAGAGAAGGAACATACTTTATGACAGGTTTCTACTTAGCAGAGTTCGCTGCCGATCGATTCTTCGCGCTGTTACCAGCAGGGTGTGCGTTAGCTGCGTCAATCATATCATGCTGCTTTGTTAACTGCGAGCTAATTCACACTATTTAAGCAACCAAGGTGGTGTTAGCGTCGTACTACACGGGGAAGAAGAGGAAGGAGGGCGGAGAGCGATGAGATATGTCCAAAGGAAAACAGAGCGTGACATGCCCACCGATGAGTATTCATTGCAGGTATACGCCAAGTGCATAGCTTGCGAAATCAACTTACCTTCCAGTTGGGAGGAAGGAACTTCTTGGTCTTGTAGTAGCGAGCAAGACGGTGGATACGGGACTCGATAAGAATGAGACGGAACTTCGAGTCAAGATCCTGCTTGTTCTTGGAAAGGTGGTTGCGGATGGTCAAAGCCTTCTTGATGAGGTGGTAGAGGTCCTCAGGGATCTTGGGAGCCAAGCCGTTAGCCTTGAGGATGCGGAGAACCTTGGTGCCAGTGACAGCCTTGACGTGAGGAACACCGCAGGAGTCTCGGAGGACAACACCGATCTGAGAGGGGAAAAGACCCTTGCGAGCGAACTTGAGGATCTCGTCCTTGACGGTGTTAGCCTCAGCCTTGGACCAATAAGGTGCGGAGTGGCGGTAAGGGCGGGCAGAGCGGGAGATACCCTTGCTATACACGTGGAATAGATGAAACGCGAGTCGGGAGCAATCGATGTGAGCCAACACTTGTTAACGCGCGTCTTTCTGTCGTGCTGCGAGCGCAGTGACCGAACCTACTGGACCCTACGCGAGCGGTGGTGCGTATCTCCACAGAGCCGCTGCACGATAGACTCCACAGCAGCTGCACAGTCTTCAAACTGCGTCGTGAAAGTGGTTAGCGAGGGTGGTCCTCTCATGTGACGTTTACGTACCCCGGAGCGTGCATGCGACCCATGTTTGCTTGTTAGAAAACCGAACGCCTAGATGGAAGCAAATGTGGAGAACCATACGCATGTGTCAGAAAGGGGATATCGTACCTGTAACCCGGTGAATGGGACTCACAAGGCACTCTCTTCGGCATTTCCTACCAGCTCCAGGCTTTTCGACCACTTGTATCGGGGGTGCGGAGTCGGCCTGGCAAGGCATAATACCGGCGCAAGGTGCATTACGAGTGTCAGATGGCCATGCAGGGGGATAATCAGCGCCACACGAGGTGCAAACGGGCGAAATTCGCGTAAAACATACCTGTTCGAACTCTTTGAACTCACTCAGTCAGAGGCCCTGCCGAGCCGCCGAGGTTCCAAAATTTGGAACCAGGTTCCAAACGGGTTCCAAATTCGGTCCAAACTTTGGAACCCGGATCCAAATTTCGAATTTTGAAATCCAGCCTATTTCCAGGCCAGGACACTTGGCACAATCCAGTTGCTTGCCTGCAGCTGGGAGAAGCTGGGTCGTGGTCGCACTTGTGCACTAGGTTTCGGGCTCTCCAGTCGGAGAGCAACTTGAATATGCTGTCTGTCATAGAATGCCGCCTCTGTATCTCCACTTGGGACTGCCATGCCCTCGAGTACGAACCTGAGCCCGTAGCGAGAGTAGGGCAATGATTCCATTGACTGGCTCAAAGAACCAGTAGATACACCATGCAAGATGTCCTGATGTTCCCAACAGGGTCCCAGTCAGAGCAACTTTCGCTCCTCGCCCGAGTTGATTCAATCTCGTGAAGTCGACAACCCGTGCAGATGCGAATCCGGGCCAGGACGGATATGAAGAGCGGGCATCAGGAAGTACATTTTCGCACATTCTGTATCTTGTGTGGTGACAATGGAGACCGAGAACAAGCGCGAGAAGATCGCAAAGCTTGTCGAGATATGCCCTAAGAAGGAGCTTGAGAAGCTTCGAAGGCATGTGAGGCGCGTTACACATCACCAGAAGGGCCTTGTACTGAAGAACTTCCGAAAACGCATCAAGCGTGGCGAGCCCAAGGAGGCCGATCAAGACGAGATGGAGTATATCATGGTAAGTCAACGGGACATACTTAATGAACGCATTGTATCTGTTCGACGGCGACGGGTGACCTTAGGAACTCAGGCTACGATTTCGGTCGTAACTCGGGCTTGTGGCTTTCCTGACGGTGTTTTGTCCTGGAACTTACCGCGTATTCGCCCCATTGTGCATTCGCATGTGTGGTTGCCACTTATAGACTTTCTCGGACGATGACCTTAGTGAGCACGTCTGGAAGCGCTATTTCCTGCTTGACCCGTCTCCCTTGAAGATCACCGTCCCACCGTCAGAGAAGGTGACGCAGGAACGAGGCAAAATTCTTGCTGAGTTGATTATTCATGGCAATTTTGTCCGCGAATCATGCGGTGCGCTTCACGCACAACTCAAGACAATCTGTGAGCGACATGAGTGGGAGAAGAAGAAACAGGAGAAGAAGCAAGAAGCACTAAAGCTTCGAGATCAGAAATCGACAGAGAGTGCAGAGGTAGCGGGGGCATCCAGCTCTACCAAGGCTCCAGCCACCACCAAGGCGCAGAAGGGGGACACGAAAAAAGACAACTCTTCCAAGTCAGTCGCCACTAAACGCAGGTCTGACACCACTTCGGATTCGGATTCCGATACGGACTCAGACTCAGATACCGGATCAGATTCGGATGCTATGACAGATTCGAAGCCGTCTTCAACCAAGGCTCAACCCACAGAAGTACCTAAGACTCATAAGCCAGCGAAGGCTGCCGCAACGGAGCATCTCGAAGAGAAGCACTCTAGGGACGAGCACAGCAGTGATGACGAGAGCGAAGGCAGCGGTGACAACAGTGATGCCAGTGAAGACGACAGCAGCGACGCTGAGGCGGACGAAAAGGATGCATCTCAGGAGAAAGATGGTGATAGTTCTGACAAGAAGCAAGCCGGAGGCAAGATTTCAAGGAAGAATCAGCTCTCTCCTGAGGACTACAAGCAAATGCGAGAAGAAGCGGTGCTGAAGAAGGTATACGAGAAGGTGTCTAAAGCGAAGATTATCCGCGGCGTTGTGACCCGAGTCGAGCCCTATGGCGTCTTCGTATCGTTTTACCAGAACGGAATCCTCTTGCGAGGACTCTGTCCAAAGAAGGACTGTATCCCCTTGGTTACACAAGAGGCCAAGGGCTTTGACTTCCGCTCATTTGATCTCACCAAGTACAAATATTCGCGAGGAGATCGTGTCATCGCGTGCGTAACCGACGTTAACTTCGAGGAGAAGAAGATCACCTTATCGTTCCTCAACGAGAAGTTCAAGGAGGACATGCACCACCATATTCCAATTGCCACGCTTACTGGCGCACCAACTGAAGGAGACAAGCGGGTTGCACCTACAGATGTCGCAACCTCGCAGTTTATTGGTTCATTGAGTGCAACACCTCAGGAGAGTCTTGAGGAATCAATCAGGAAATCTTTTGCAATCATCAAGCGGCTTTCCGCGTCGAAAACGACGTCAGGTGGTAAGAACCATCTTGGCCAGAGAGAGCGTAAGCGTTTGAAGGCCGAGTTCTTGTGCATCGATTACGAAGATGAGCAGGGTCGACTGCGCCGCATGAAGGAGCGCAAGATCAAAATGCTCATGAAGCGAGGTATGACGCGTGAGCAAGCCGAGGCGTCCTACGCCGGTGAAGAGCGCCTGAAGAAGGAGCTCAAGATGTTCGGCCTGGATGACAAGCAGGCTCAGCGTCCAGGAGACACGACTTTCGAGGAACGTGAAAAAAGGAGGAAGCTTGACGAGGAGTTTAAGGCGTCGTTAGTCAAGCTCAAGGATGATGATGAGGAAGACGGCACCAATCGAAAAGCTTCACACTTCACGGCTAACCATCCGTCCAAGGGAGAGAGCAATGAAGTTCGCCTTGGCACACGACGTCCAAGAGAGTCAGGCAATCACAATGAAGAGCAGGACCTGAGCAAGCTACACCCATCTTGGGCGGCTAAACTCAAGGCGGAGAAACCAGCAGTGTTTGCAGGCAAGAAGGTCAAGTTTACATAAAACCCAAGATCACATCACCAGTCTTGTAACATTCGCTTGTGTATGGGTTGACTATTTTAGCGAGAAATGTCGTTCTACGGGTCTGCAATAGAGAAGATTCTTTAAATACAGAAGAAATAACCAACAAAGATAGAGAATACTTAGTAACCGCATGCAGCTTCAAGCTTCTCATATGCATTATGCAGGATGGTGAATACGATCTCAGACTCAACCTGCTGTGCAAGTGGCAAACCCACAGTCTTATCTGGGTGATACTGAGCCATCGCCCGTCGCATGTTACGGCGAAGGGTATCCAGATCTGGCTGCGTACCAAGGCGACATCGTGGATAGAACTCGTTGAGCAACTCAACGGGTGTCATTCGAGCAGTCATGCGAAGCAGACGAGGCTGGAGATGCTCTCGCAGACGGTTGCGCTGCTCTTCCTCTGCTTTGGCGTTCGCATTCTTGGCCCTGAGCTCATCGTAACGTTGAGCGACACGAGCCTGCAATTCGCGTTCTTGGCGTTCTTCTTCTTCCCTCTTTCGACGCTGCTGGGTCTCGGGACTAATAGCGCTCTGATATCGCTTCCTTGTGACCGTGTTCTTACGAGCCGTCATCACGTGCTCGAACACAGTATGCTGACCACGAACTGGAGTCGAGGGGATGTTCACGGAGTCGAAGCTCGAGGAAGCTTCGCTCGCGGCTGTCGCACGAGAACTCGACCTGGACGCAGCACCTCCTGAAGACTTTCGAGTGTGTTTTGGAGTTGAAGGAGGCTGCTCTGGGTGAACCGGCTGAGGAGCTGCAGTGGAGCTGTCAGCACCAGCACCAGCACCAGCGTCAGAAGTCGCTTGACGCTTGCGACTCATCATGCGATCTGCCATAGGAATCTTGATTTCTCGGCGTGGCTTCTGTGCCTGCGATTCCTCAGTCGACTGTTGTGGCTGAGAATGTGTTGTTTCCTCAGCAACATCAGCAGAGTATGACGAAGCCTCTGGTTTCTGTTGCTCTCGGCGCTGACGAGCAGGTGTTCTTGTTGTGTTCTGCGATTGATCTTGTGATGCAGATCGGGGATTGACGCTTGCGTACGCACGAGGAGTTCGTGCCGTGAAGGAGAATGAGGAGCTGGAGGCCGAGGATTGAGCGGGTGTGGGTGGGACCTGGGGTTGAGTCGAATGGTGATGAGAGGACTCGGCCTGCTGCTTCATGTTCGACTTTGCCGTCACCTGGTCAGCCAGACGGGCAAGCGCTTCACGCGCTCGTGCCAGTTCTGCCTCACGTTCTTCAATTTCCCGCTGAAGCCTCTCACGTTCGAGAGCCATGCGCTCCTCCTCCTCCTTTGCTCGCTGAGCTTCTTCCTCTTGGCGGACTTGATCGAGCCATTCTTGCTCGATCCTATCTTCCGCTTCACGAGCTGCCTCCTCTTGCATCTCACGCACCCTCTTCATCGTGTCGCGAAGTGTCTTCTCTCGGCGCTGCTTCAAGATTGATGCAGGAGATGGCACGCCTCGCAGTCGATGACGCTTCTCCATTTCAGCCAGTCGTGATCGCTCAAAATGGCTGGAAGGTGCGGGGCCATACTTCTTGAAGTCTTCAAGTCCCATCTGAGACAGGCTTGCAGATAGCTCAGACATGGACGAACGCCGTGAACGCTTAACAACCGGCTTAACAACCACGTCCTCAGGATCTACCGTTGATGAGCTCGCACTTGCGTTGCCAGTGCTACTGCGATTACTGCTGACAGTGGCACCTGACTCAAGGTCGTCCCCGTGACCGCCAAAGTGCCGACTTGAGCGACGACGCCTCATGCCAATATCGTAGCAGTAGGCAAGGTCATCCCTCTGCATGCCAGGGATCGTCGATTCGACCGTCATGATGTCTGATGGCGAAGCTGGGCGTTCGCCACTCCCACTCACGCGGCCAGAAAGAGGAGCCGGAGTCTCACATTCAAGTGGATTGTATCGGTCCAGTCGTCGCAGACTTCGTCTCGGCTGGAGCTTCGTAGCCGTTGGAGTCTGCAATCCAGGTCCAGACACACCAACGGTTGGTGCGGCGTTCGAGGCAGTGGACGCGACTGCTCCGGCTGAGGGGCCCGCAGCCGACGCAGATCCAGGCATCGTACTCTTTTCAAGTCCCGTCAACGACTGAGCCACGCCCTCCGCCCCATGAGCCTGCGCAGAGAGATCCTCTGCAGGTACGTTGTGTTCCAACGGCCGACTCGACTGTGCGAGTGGAGCGGGCTTGGTGGACCTAATGGACTGTAGTGTTCGCTTGATAGTTCCAGCAATAGGCTGCAGGGTCTGGACCTTGCCCAACCTAGGTTCAATCCCTGCAACTCCGCCGGGCTTGGTCACAGACGGGCCCACGGAAGCCATCGCGTTGAGCCTAGGAGGCAGCATCATGCTTGAGATTGGGCCACCGCGTGGTGGCTGATACATGTGTTTCGCGGGCGGTATATTCTCAGCGTGTGATACGGTGCTCATACTCCTAAATACTGTCTAAATCCGCGTAGCAACACCTCGCCCCGGTGCGTAATCCGCGCTGGAAAGGCTCTGTCTCACTGCTGGATTCACTGGAACGCAGATAACGGTCAGTGGGTATTCCGGCCCCCCCTTTCCTGACATCCTACCTTTTGCCGAGCCGAGTCAGGCCGCGCTGCCAAAGCGGTGAACGAATGTGTGGTGACCACGGGGCGGGGTGACGGAATACCCGCTCAACCACGGGGAAGTGGAAAAAAGGGAAAAACTGGAGTGGAGAAGCAAGGGTTTAAAGCAAGATTTGGGGTGCTTGGGTGATTGTGACGTGTGTGGTTGTGGGTTATTGCGAAAGATGCTTGTATGGAGTATTCACTGATTTATAATATGTTCCGTAAAACCCTGTGCACGATATAGAAACACTCGACAAACATGTCTCGCGCCACCCTCCCTTTCGAAGAGCCCGTTCCTCGCCAGCCCTCCAACGCAGGTGCTGCCAAGAAGGGTGACTGCTACATCATGAAGGGTCGTCCCTGCAAGGTACGTATTGTTATTTGCACCAGCGCTTTTGCCCACCACGCCTCTGCAAGTGTGCTATATATTGCCTTTTAATCCCATTTTTTGCGGCAACTCAGGGTCCGGAACCCGACTGACGGAGGTGCGCAAATGTGTATTTCGCGCGGTGGGGGCGTGAATATCGTGGTCCGAGTTGGGTGCCGTTGCAGCATGCAACATGTGCTGTTGTAGAGTGCGATAGATCTTCACCTCACTCACCCGTGTCTCTCGCAACGCCTTGCTTTTTATCTTTTGCGCGTGTAGATCCAGGACAAGTCCACTGCTAAGACCGGTAAGCACGGTTCCGCTAAGTGCTCGATCACTGGTATCGATGTCTTGAACGGCAACAAGATCATTGAGTCTGCTCCTTCCTCGGCTTCCATGTGGGCCTTCCAGCCCCGCAAGCTCTCCTACGAGGTTGCTTTCGTCTCCGAGGACGGCACCTCCATCTCCATGCTCGATGAGGATGCCAACGAGATCGTCTTCAGCGTTCGTGAGAACAGCGACCCCAACGGCTACCTCCCCAAGATCCGTGAGGCTCTCAACGCCGGCCAGGTCGTCACCATCTTCCTCCTCTCCGCTCCCGTTGAGGACTCCAGCGCTGATGACCAGGTCCGCACTGAGACGATCATCGATGAGTTCAAGGCTCAGAACGCTTAAATTGCCATGACGCATGTCCAATCGGATATACGCACGGCAATGTATGAACCCTGCATGTTGCATGGATGTTCCAACGGCCTAGCGCCTTGGAGTAGTCTTAGGGGCTGTTGGATGGGAGGCCTTCAAGGTTGGTGTCTTGAATCTCGCTAGGATGTGAAGAATGCTTCCGCCTGGTGGGCTGGCACTGGCGAGCCAAACCCGTTCACAATACTAAGCTACCACAAGGTACCGAAGGCATCCATGACGAAAGCGAGCGAAACATTTGTCGATTAGTTCGTCTCACTAGCAACCAAACTGGGGAGCAAACAGCGCTTGAAGGGCGGAAACAGACAAGGCAATGGTGAGAAATTTACAACGACTACCACCGGAACCGTGCCTGTGAAGGAGTTACATCACTAGCAAGACGAGGTTAAGCTGTTCTTTTCCCATACTTGTCAACGAACCCATTGAGGTCGTTCTGTTTGCTTGTAAGGTGGTTTGTCAGTTAGGAGAACACAAAACTTTTAAAAACTCAAAAAACACAAAAGATAGAAGAAGTGTGCTTGCGCGGATGGGCTGTGACTGGTGCGCAACTCAAGCCCGCAACGCATTGTGAGACTAAAGAAGAACGAGCAACTTGTGTACAAGGAGTGGCATAGCCAACTTGTATGCACACGCACACCGATCTCGCGACTTCCCAAGACAGTCACTCGTTGTGCCGTTTGTTTACCGTCGACTGTTTTCGGGCCAAGCACATAGCAGCACAGGAGTCGTGCCCAGCGATGGTGTTGCGGTTTTTTTTTGAAGTCAAACAGGACATGCTCCCGTTGCACGTCTAAAGCAGCGGTGTGGGTATTATCCTCGAATCGGTCATTTGACTTTGGCCCGAATGGGTTGACATCGTCATGTCGCACGAGTCACCCATTGTTGACACAACATTATAAAACACATACAAGCTCACATCATTGCTTGATTGAACTCATGGATTGTAGTCGTCGATATGTCGGAGCGCGAGTCGCAGGCTGAGGGCAGATTTGTTAAGAGAGTCATGCGTTTCAGTTCGACGGTGTCACATCAAGCAAGCAGCGCTAGTCCAGACTGAAGAACAAGCTAGAAGCCATACGCGATAATACCCGTTCACTCACATACACTCGCCAGTTATAAACATTGCGGCTAACCTATCTAGTTCGTATTCAATTCAAACGGGATTTCCTCTTTATTCAAGAGTACCAGCTTTCGGTGCGGATAACCTATGTGCGAGTGCGCACTCGTTCATGACTGAAGTAAGAAGCGCGCACACACACCTTTCACCTAGTTGTCGCTTGTGTACAAAACAATCAATTTAGGCATCCTGGCCGAAGGTCTGGAGGTGCTTGATACCCTTCTTGAGGGTCTTAACGCGGCGGCTCATCTGCTCCTTGCCCTGAACGAGAGAAGATTGGGTGCGGCCAAGGATCTTGCCATAAGCGTTAAGCTTCTTCATCTTCTTCTTAGCAGCCTCGAGATCAGCCTTGAGCTTGATGGACTTGAGGCGCTTGACAATCTGACGGCGCTGGTGGGACATACCATCGATTGCACGGTTGATGGTGTTCTGGTTGATCTTGGTGGTGGTGATCTGACCCTCAAGCTTCTTGAGAGCCATCTGTGCGACCTTGAGCCACTTGTCG
>Ga0182741_1003871_pt1 | contig 15345 bp, 4 predicted proteins | sample eDN5th37CBELigOP_FD_128874 | JGI IMG/M metagenome (GOLD analysis project Ga0182741, IMG submission 128874) | Enriched Organic Plus compost microbial communities from Emeryville, California, USA - eDNA 5th pass 37_C BE-Lig OP (version 2) (version 2) ...
AAATCAAGACGTTGATCGATCGGACTTTTGGCTTGACCTTCTAGTGCAGGTATCCGTCGAGAAATGATTGGAGCAGGAATTAGATTGGATGTGCTCGCATCTAACTTGAATCCGAAACTTGCAAAGCGTGCTGACGAAGCGAATCCGGGCCCCTCGATTGGAGCAACAGACTCTCCAAAGGCAAGTAAAAGCGATTGCCAGAGTCCGATACTAGGAATTGCATCGATTGTCGCCGAGAAGGCTGCTATGGGCGCATCTCTAAGTCTCCAGTCTGACCTCGCACTGCGTTTCTTTGGTAAGAAGCCAAACCGACAGAACTCGGACGGACGAGGCTTGGCAAGGGTCACAGAAGTTGTGGTCGTCGCAGGGCTTGTACTGGAAGAGGGAATCGCCTGAGCTGTTGATTCAGCGCCTGAGTCAGAGGCCGTGCTCTCTCCTGACTCGCCCAAGCCAGCTTCATCTAACTCCGCCTCTGTATCTGGAACTTCATATTCTCGGTTCTCAGGAACCGTCACGAGTTGTAAATCCCGTAGGTTGTTGCACGCAATGTGTAACGTCAAGAGCGCTGGAAATGCACCTAGTGGATGGAATGGCAACTCATTGGCCGAAACGTCGAGGGAGTTGAGACAGACGAACTCGGCCAGCTCCTGCGGGTCTTTGGTTACACTGGTGAGCTTGGGTTCGGCTGCGAGTAAGACGGCATGCCGGACGTCTTCGGGTAACGCAGCTCCGGTAGCCGCGAGCAGACGGTATCCGTCTAGCACCGTTGATCGGCTCTGTGCGATACGATCCCGAAGAGCCGCATACTGGTCAGACAGTGTCGCACCATCGTCTGCGGTTCCAACAGCAGCGCCGTAGATTACAGACAACGAGAAAAGCTCGTTCGGTGGGACCATTTCGTACATAAACGCACCTCGACTTCGCTGGGCGATGGATGGCTCCCACGGCAGAAGAACTGTCGAGCGCCGTTCACCCCTTGCTTCTCCTGTGCCACCTTCGGTTTCCTGGCCATCGGGCTCGACGGTGTGGCTCGCCTCGAGCAAAGAGGGATCGTGCTGGTCACGGGCATTCACATCGATGTAGAGATGCTGAGTGATCTTCTGATGGCTCAAACCCAGCGCTTCGAGCGAGACGTCAGGCCGTAAAAAGCGTCGAGTTGTGCCCAGGGCCGACCTGAGTTCGAACGTGAGTTCCTCTGGTACGGGGAAGAGACAGTAGAGCTCAAATGCATCGGGCGAAATACCGTCGCGGGCCTGCACAGCGAGCTTGACCTGCCAGATGGTCATCTGCTTGTGCGCGATGATCGTATCCATCCTCTCTCACTAGTAACCGTCGTTCAAACTTCCAAGCTGGTGTACTTTGGAGGAGATTTGAGGGTCTTGCCGCACGGTCTGAGAAGATTTACCTGCGCCTGCAGGGCTGTACCGCGCCTGGCTATTGAATTCAATGTTTTCCTGGTTGACGGCACTTGGTCCTGCGTCTAAACAAAGAACATGAAAACGTTGCTCCCAGAATGCCAGTTTGTTTGAATACCCATGTTGCATTTGGATCTTTGAAAAGGAGATGATTTATTTCGATTAAGCATGTTATGGAATAATGTTATTTCACATTATCTCCCACATCACTCTCCTGCACCTCCAGAAAACCGAAGAAACCGACTCTTCGGACCAAGACTAGAGTACCCCTCGTGGAATCCTGTGTCTAGATCAAGCTACCATGTCGAGTGCGGAGAAAAAGGTCAACAAGGTGTGCCTCATTGTGATCGATGGTTGGGGTATCGCACCTGAGAGCCCCACAAATGCCGTGACCGTAGCCAAGCCTGAGAACATGACGAGACTCCAGAGCCAAGAGAACCTCGCGGCTACAATGGACGCAAGCGGACTGGCCGTTGGCTTGCCCGAGGGTAACATGGGTAATAGCGAGGTCGGTCACCTCACTATTGGTGCTGGGCGTGTCAATTTCCAAGACCTTGAACGTATCAACCAAGCGATCAAGGAGGACACGCTTCGTACCAACCCCGACCTCGTGAAGCTGCTCGAGCGTGCCAAATCGACTACGGGCACGCTTCATTTCATGGGTCTTGTCTCCGATGGCGGTGTTCACTCGCACATGAACCACCTCAAGGAGCTCCTGAAGATTGCCAAGGCGGCGGGTGTTCCTCGCACCTTCGTGCACGCCTTCGCAGATGGACGAGATACCGCTCCCAAGAGTGCTGCAGGCTACATCACCGACATGATTCAGTTCATGGAGGGCCTCGGCTATGGCCAGCTTGTTACGGTCGTTGGCCGTTACTATGCCATGGACCGTGATCGTCGCTGGGAACGCATCGAGATTGCGTACAACTCCCTTGTCGGCAATCCTTCTGAGGCAGCACGAGCAACTCAAACCTACGTCGCTCCTAGCGCGATTGTCGAGACAATCCGTGCCAAGTACGAGGCCAACGAATCCGATGAGTTTCTTAAGCCCATCGTTGCTGTGGATGCGTCCAATCAGCCGATTGGCCGCGTTCAGGACGGTGATACCATTCTGTTCTTTAACTTCCGTTCGGATCGCATGCGCCAAATCAACAGCGTGTTTGGCATGAATCAATTCCCCTTTGCCAAGTACGATGATGAGGGCAAGTCGGACGTCCTCCAACGCCGTGACCTCTACGTTGCTCAGTTTACTCAGTACGATGCGTCGTTCACGATGCCCGTCCTTTTCAAGCCTCTGAACATGCGTGACGGTCTTGCTGAACTCGTGTCAAAGGCCGGCCTTCGCCAATACCACGTTGCAGAGACTGAGAAGTATGCCCACGTTACGTTCTTCTTCAATGGTGGTATTGAAGCCGCATTCGATAAGGAGGACCGAGAGCTGATTCCTTCTCCCAAGGTCGCAACTTACGACCTTCTTCCTTCCATGAGCGCGATGGCGGTCGCTGACGCGATGGTCGCAGCACTCGGTCGTAAGAGCGAGACTAACCCAGACGAAAGCCGCTATGCATTTGCTATGTGCAACTTTGCTCCACCGGATATGGTTGGTCATACTGGTGTTCTCGACGCAGCAGTCACTGCGGTTCAGACTACGGATTCGGCCATTGGCAAAATTGCCAAGGCTTGCCAAGAGAATGATTACACTCTCATCATCACCGCTGACCACGGCAACGCAGAAAAGATGGTTAATGAGGAGACAGGCGCACCTCATACCGCCCACACGTCCAATCCAGTGCCCTTTGTGATTCAGCTCGCTCCTAGCCTCGCTCAATCTGAGGAGGCTCGCCAACATTTCGGCAAGATTCGAGCACATGGTGAGCTCGCCGACGTTGCTCCTACAGTGCTTGAGCTGATGGGCATTCAACCTTCGCCTGAGATGACTGGTAAGTCGATGTTCGTTCACTAGACTGGATCCACCCTGACCCATTGGACCTAGAAGTACAAGTCTTGGAATTCGAGAATGCATACAATATACTACATACATCGGTTTATTGTTGGTGTGAAGACGGGAGACTCGATTAGTAGGGCCGGTTCGTGCCTTTTGTGTTTCCAAGCGCCTTCGGCTTGGGGCTACCGCTCGGTGAGGTCACGAGTGAATATGCACTACCGGTTGGCGTGAGGTTGCTCAACCCTGTTATTTCTTCAGTAGGGATTTGTGCCAGTACACTCGCGGCCTCCAGAGTGCGTTTGAGCTGAACGGACTCTACATCTGGACGGAACTTCCATTCGTTGCCCTGTCGACGAGACACAACCTGGGCCACACTGCTTGTCATGCTGGCAGAATCCTTACGATTCGCTTTCCTTTTGACCACGAGGTGTGTAGCCAGGTTTGCCAACCGAGCTGCGCAAGGACCTACCTTGTTCAAGTCGACCTAATCCATTTCCGAATTCATCCCAAACGGCGACTACCCTGTCATGTCCACAGGATAGCACAACATGCGTCGAAACCAATGAGCTGCGCACGATCGGAATTCGGACGAGTCCAGGCCCCAATAACCCAGACGATCCTGAGGGAGAGTCATGCCCTGCTCTTGCATGTGAATCATTTACAGCTGGGCTCCCAATTGATGGTGATGCAGTCGCAGCCGCAGCGGCCGCAGCTGGTGAGACGTATGCAGTGCACACCGTCACTTGCGGGCAATTCTCAATCGCCGTCAGGTCGCGAATTGCATCCATATGCGCCTGCCAGACGCGACGGAGAATTACGTCGCCTCGTCCTAGTCCTGGACCAGCCGAGCCAAAGCCTGACACTGAAAGGTACGATCGTTCGCGTAAAGCGGAGTTGTGGTAGCGCTTTGCATAGGTCGCGAGCAGTTGGTGCCGAGTCACATGTGTGGGCAGATGAAGGGTCTGTCGATATGGGTTGTATCCTTGGTGGGATTGCTGGAGCATCTGCTGTTGCTTGTGCCTGATCTTAATGTCTGCGATGATACTGTGTGTCAGAGCTTCTGTGTCGAATGGGGTGATACCCCATCGTGAAATTGCTGAGGTGATGTCCCAGATCTTGATGACACCATCCAAGTCACCAGTAAAGAGCAGAATAGATGATACTTCGTCTGGTTTGCTTTCCGTCGCAGTCTGTGACTGAGAGCCGAGCGCTCCACTGATGCTCGTCAATGTGTTTGCACCGGTCGAAGAACCTGGTGCTGTAGGCTTATTGATCCATAGTGCAGCAGCGCTAACCGGAACGGGGGGCGGGATCGGCGCGTCGGCTTCCACGTGGGTATTGGCTGAGTCCTTCTCACTTAGCTTTGATCCTGTTACACGAGCCGGTCCCACTCGACCAGTCGTAGAATCATATGGCACATAGGCATCATTCACCAGGCGAATCAAACAGCAGCCGGCCGTATCCACGGCTGGGGGCACTGCCCACAGCAATACCTGACCTTGGACGTCGGCCGACAAAAGAATAGGATAGGGCTCGAGGAACACCAGGGTGATAATTTCGGAAAGGTGAGCAGCGAGCACGCCGACTGTGGCATGCGTTGACAAGCTCTGCAGCACAATGCCACCCTCGGCATTTCCACAGGCTTGCAAATCGAACATGACACTTGCTGCGGCAGCGGTAAGCGGCCCCAACCAATCGCGCTTGCGGATGACGAAGCCACCTGAATCATGACCGGTCGTGGGTGCATTCGACATCCTCTCGTTCGATCCCGGGGCCGCTGCATCCGCCGCGAGCTGTTGAGATGTCACGCCCATCGTGCCCGCTGTGGCTGGGTTATGCGCCAGGAGGTACGTCCACCCCTTGGAGGTAACAACGGACGTGAGGCCGGTTGGAATTACGTTTCCAGGCGCAGGAACAGACACGAGTGTGTTGGGATTAAGCGGTGTCTGATCGAGTGTATCGTTGGAGAAGGTAGAATCAGCAACGAGTACGGTTGGGATGATCGATGAGCGGACTCCACCGACTTCCGTGCTCAGGATGATTTCGTCCTCATCAAGAGAGTTCTCACCACTCGTCGCAGATGCGAGCGCGGCAGCTGAGGCCGCAGCGATCAAGGTCGAGAGGAAGGCCTGCTCAGGGTTGGACGGCCGGGCCTTCTCAGACTCTTTGGAGGTTGCAGGAGTCATTGCTCGGTTTGTAGTTGTTGATGATGCTGCAGCCGCTGCTGCAGCTGCCATGGCAGCAGCTGTTGCTGCCTCTGCTGAGGCAACACTACTCCTGCGACGCTGACTTACCTTCCCTTTGATAGATTCCAGCAGGGATTCTGTGGCCAAAATAGCATGCTCTGCGGCCAAACGCTGCCTTCGCAACGTTTCTGTGTCTGTATCCTCGAGTAGTTTGTTCCACTCCTGCTCATCATTGTCGTTTGACTCTTCTTCGTCTTCGAATTCCTCGTCGATGCTTGCCTCAACACTCGCCTCGATCTGAGCTAGGGTGACAGGATCAATCACCTCATCATCGACCGTCCACGAGCGTCCTTCGGCCTTCATCGCCGCTTGCATGGCCTCTTCGACCTCTTCCTCAGCTGGCTCCTGGTCAACACCAATAGCGGCGTTCTGGGCCACAAGCTGCGAGTAAATACGTGCTCTGAGCGCTTCTTTCCTCCTGTGTAGGGATTCCCGTTTGAGTTGCCGCACTTTCTCATCGAACTTGGCCTTCTTAGCCTTTGCAAGTCGCTCTTTCCAGGCCTGGTAGCGTTGCTGTCGCTTAGCCTCGCGTTTTAGCAGTACGGTTTGGGTCAAGCTGGCTCGTCGTGCCATGCGCTGCAATGACTTGGTCACTCTCTGAGACTCTTCGGATACGACTCTGTATCCCAGATCGAGGGAGATGTCAATATCATATCGATCGCGCTGCATGGCTGCAGATGCAGCAGCTGACACATAATCCACGTCCTTCAGATTAACCAATGCCGTCCGGGTTTGAAGGAGTGCAGCTGTGTGTACGGTTGTGGAATTAGGGTCTGACAAGTCACCCAAACTTGATCGGCCACCGAGTGCGTTCGGGTTGCCCTTTGTCGGCGAGTCTCCAGACCCTGCCCATTCATCATCGTCATCAGGGGTAGCAGCGTCCTTGCCAGCCGGGGAGACGACCCCTGTAGATGACTTGGTTGCGACTGATGGTACATCCAAAAGGGGAGGAGTGGACGAGGGCATAGTAAGCTGGGTTTCACCGGTTGGTGATTGATCCGCTTTGATCGAAATGGCCGCAATTCCAAGTCCGGCTGCCTTGACGACGTCTGCCGGGAGTACACCGGTTAGGCTGGATGTCGCGTCTAGAGATGAACTTGTCGTGGTCGCGTTGACCAGGGGGGACGCACCAACTGGCGCACCTGGATTTGTTGTGCTAGCTACAAACGCTGCAGCAGAGGTAGCCGCAGCGACTGCCGCGGCTGCGGGGGCGGCCGTTGGCAGCTTAGCTGCTTGTGTTGGCAAACCATTCGCAAGTCTTGACGAGAGAGCCATGGGGCCACTCCCAGTATTGCTCGCCAGAGTCGTGGCGGCTGTGACAGTCGTTGGCAGCTTCGCAAAGGAATTTGGCATGTCAGTCGGAGGAGCTAATGCAGGTAGAGAGGATCCAGTGGCCGTGAGCGAGCCCGATCTTCGTAGAATGGCACCGCTGACGCACGCGATCACCGTCACCATTCCACCGGCGTCTCCCAGTACGAGCTTCTTTTGGCAAGGTGCCATGCTCATACTGATGATTTCCGAGTTGGTCACGTTCTTCAGCACGCGAGTTTGTCTGCCAAGCACAGCATCCCAAACGCGGATGTTTGTGCCACTGCAGGTGAAGATGGAACTAAGATCCGAGCAATACAATGCCTTGACAGTGGGCTTCGCATCCGCAACCTCACTGTCGAATTCTGTGGCCGTTGCATCGTCGTGGCAGATAATGCGATCTGTGGCCGAGACCAATCTCCGATGTCTGCCCATAGTTGTGAAGGATCCAAGATGCGACACCCGCTGGCCTCGCTCGTTTTCAAGGTAGATCGTTTGGACGCAACTGAAGGTCCGCGTGTCCCAGAGCTTGATAACTCCACCAGCGTCTGCGGTGACAATCTGCGCGGAATCAGGAATTGATTCTACGCTCACAATTGTGTGAGGCGATGACAGCGAGCAGATTACACGATTTGTGAACGGATTCCAGACATATGCGTTGCGTTCGTAACCAGCGGAATAGAGGAGATGCGCAGGGGCATCATAGGCAAGAGTGTGGACGCCGTTGCGATGGGCACGCAGAGTATGCAACACAGCTCCTGTGTTGGGATCTCGCACGAAGATACGCGTGTCCATACTAGCCGTCACTAGCTGACCAAGGTTGGGTAGCAGTTTGAGCGCCGTAACAGTATCTGTGTGTGCTTGTGCTCGGTTGGCAGAGCCTGAGTACGAGGTGCTGCTAGGGGTGCCTGCCGTTGAAGAGACGTATGACCCAAACGAACCTAGCAGTGAAATGCTGCACAGTGGTTGGTCGGTGTCAGCGGAGTCGGTCGTGTACAGCCGCCGGGGTTCAATACAGCTTAGGCGGTGGTAGTTGATCTCATGAGTAAACATGCTTGCAGAATAAAGGATGTGATTCTGTTGATCCCACTCCATTGCCGTTTGAACTTGTCTGCAAGTCCAGTCGATATTTCCAAGGTGCGCTGCAGCGAGAGCTCCCTTAGTGTACCCTGATGTCAGTGTTGTTACAAACTCGGACTTTGCTTGACTGGCATTGCGATTAGCAGATGAAGTCATGGGGGTGAACACGCTCGTGGCGGAGGCGGGATCAAGGCGAATCTTCGTAAATCCGTGACGAGCATCCCAAACCTTGATCGTATGGTCCTTACAGGCTGTGGCCAGCCAGCCAAAGTCTGGGATCCCAACCATTGCACTAACCTCGCATTGATGGAGCATCTGCTGATATTTGCTGGACCCGGTTTCATAATTCAATCCCAGCATAAAAGCCGAACTCGTCATAGGTGTGACAGAGGAGGCACTAGTCGATCCAGAACCTCTGCGTCGATCTGAACCGGGTTTCTCCGCTCCTTCAGGCTTGGGTAGCACCATACTGGATGAGATCTTGTACTTGGTCGAGACCTGTCCTGTTGCTGTGCTGACGACGGCGACAGGTTCGAGGGTCTTTCCTCGCAGAACTTCAAATGCGGGAAGACCTTGTCGAGTGCAGACCAGCGAGTCTGTATCGGCCAAATACATGACACGATCGATGGGAGCGTCGTGTAGTCGCACAGACATACCCGAGAGCGCATACTCTTGCTTCGCGCCTGGGTGAACTCCCAAATCAACTCCAATACTGGGGGCAACGCCTCGGCTCGTTTCTGCGTTCAGGCCTGTCTCAATCACGAACGAGCTTAATTCCTCCCATCTGAGGTAGTTATCACTGTCCACGTCAACGGCAGCGAAGCAGGCACAGAGCGCTGTGCTCAGTGCTGTTTCGTCATGCTTATGACCGATAAGTTGATGAACTAGCTTGACAAATTGAGGTAGTGTTAGTCCTCGTGTTCGAGCTACAGGGTTGGACGTGAATGCCCTGTGGAGCGCGTCCAAAGTTGGAGGGTCGAGAACCTGTAAGAGACTGAGGGGCGCCCGGGCTTTCCGTGAAGCATCCTTGGCAGTCGCAGACAGGCCCTCGTCGTCAGACGACCTTGATTTCTTCTTCAACTTCTTGTCGTAGAGAGTTTCTAGTCTGACACCATCGACTGCAGCTCGATCGTCGTCACCGTCCGAGCTCAGTTCGTCCGTGTCCAGGTCTTCAAGATCATCATCATCTAGACTATCGTCATCGTCATCCATACTGTCATCATCAATGTGATTAGACCCGGAAAGGAATCTATTTCTCCGACCCGACTTACCGCGCCGGTCCATCTCTTGACTGCTCGTCATGCTTGTACCCTGACTTCCTGATGCCGATGCAGATGAAGCCGCACCCATAGCCTTGTTGGAGATCTTTCTCATCTCCTCGAGCACCTGTCTCGTGTTCGGGATGCCATAGCTCCAGTGGCTGCTCGAGTTGATCTGCTTACGAAGCGACCGATCGAAGCACTCGCGGTAACGGCTGACGGTTTCCAGAGGGTAAGGTTCCAGTCTCCTCTGGGCACTTGTGCTTCCAGAATGCTGCCCAAGCGAGCCCCTTCTCGGTGCGCCGGCAGATAGGCTCAAACTGGCGCTGGCACTCGTGTTCAGACCGGACGACCCCGTGCCGGGCGGTAGCGAAACCGCGCTTGCCCCTGAGCTGATCAGAGATGGTGAGGCTCTGTACTCCCTCGACATGGGGTGAGAGGCAGGCGAGTCGGGGCGGGCGGAGATTGCTTCGAAGCAACGCGCTGTGCCGCGGGACACACGATTCAGATTACTTGGCTCGTGGCTGCGGCGGGGCGGGGGCGCGAAGCGGAGGTGGATGAAGCTGGAAGCAGGGCAGATCAATTTGGGTTGATATTTCGTGGGTTTAGGACAGCATCACAGAATCATACAAGGGTTAGGTAATATAGCGTCGCAGTGTCCATCGAAAGCATATATCGACACTTCTTAGCACCCTACAGGACCTCCTATTTCCCCTACCTCTACCACAATGCACTTTGAAACGGATTCCACGGTTAAACTTGGGTTTTCTGCGTCTAGCGCGGCATTGGCAGGGCTTCTAGCCGCGAGAGCCGGCGCATCCATCGTCACCTGGCGTCGTAAACGCGTTGACAGTGTGTGGCACCAACCTGTATCTGGCACCTCCCTCAACCCGCCAGGTTTAACTTTCAGAGGCAAAGTCTGAGCATTGGAGCAGATGAACAAGTCTCGTGAATGCGGGGTTGAGGAGGGAGAGGTCGCGATCTGGTGCTCCATCCAAGTCTCTGACAGCATCTCACACTATATCCGCCGACTCTTACCACATCTAGATCCCTCGGAGCACTTGAAACAGACGAGTCCGTCACGGAGTTGCGGACGGTTGACTGGTTCGAAGGATATACGCAACGCGAGCACTAGTGTGAGGCTAAAAGGGCATTTGAACGCCGAATTGGATCTCGCACAGGACACCCCCGCCGGAAAATCCAAGTTCTATCACACACGGTGAGATATCGACGTGACCTCTGGCACACCCAAAACATGAGCTACGACTTCGACGACGGCGACGACCGCCGTGGCCACCGCGACGACGCTCTGACCAGGGCCATGTTCGGTGAGGTACGTGGCATGTCACGCCGCTTCGACTTCTGTTGCGGCTGCATTTGCTTACCCCGCCTCAGCCCTCCGGCTCGCTACCTGGCTGCTGGCTTAAGATCGGCTTGTGACTCGAGACTCTGCGTGGACGTGTTGCATGTATTTCGCGCACCCGATTGATGTTATGTTCTCGACACCTCACTCCTATCCAACTTTAGAACCGATCATTCCAAGTTGTAGAAAGCAAACTGGACAAGAGCAAGGTCCGTATCAAGGACAAAGCCGACCGAGCTACGGTCGATCAGGTGCTTGACCCACGCACACGCCAGGTCCTCTTCAAAATGATGCGAAATGGTGTCTTTAATGAAATCAACTCATGTATCTCTACGGGCAAGGAGGCCAATGTCTACTACGGTGCCTCAGACATTTGGGGTGAGGTCGCGATCAAAATCTACAAGACCTCAATCATGGTGTTTAAGGACCGCGATCGATACGTTTCAGGCGAATTTCGTTTCCGTGGGGGCTACTGCAAATCCAATCCTCGTAAGCTGATTAAGGTTTGGGCTGAGAAAGAGATGCGCAATTTGAAGCGTTTAAATTCAGCTGGAATTCCTTCTCCAATGCCCATCATTCTCAAGAACAACGTGCTGGTCATGAAGTTCCTAGGAGGAGATGGCTGGGCAGCACAGCGGCTCAAGGACGCACAGCTCAGCGCAGACCGATTTTCAGACTTGTATCAGCAGTGCATTACACACATGCGTACCATGTACCAGGTGTGCCACCTCGTCCATGCTGACTTGTCTGAGTACAACATGCTTTACTACGACAAGACGCTGTACATCATCGACGTCTCACAGTCAGTTGAGCATGAGCACCCGTACGCGACGGAGTTCCTGCGCATGGATTGCAGAAACATTAACAGATTCTTTGCAGGAAAGGGTGTGCTGACCTTAAGCAACCGTGAGTTGTACACATACATCACTCTAGATGCGAGAATCCAATCCCCTGATGAATACTTGGACCAGGCACTAGAGGCTGCTAAAGCCCGTGAAGAACGCGGTGGTTTGACAATCGACGAAGAGGTCGATGAGTTAGTTTTTGAGCAGGCTCACATTCCAAAGAGCTTGCAGGAACTTGAGGACCCCGAGCGCGACCTTGAACGTGCGCAGTTGAATTACCAAGGCGTCGTTTATGATGCCATTCGATCCATGGCCATCCATGACATGCCAGGCAGCAAACCAAAGAAGCCCACGAAGATCAGTGACTACGGCCCAGCGAACCGTCCCGGTGCTGATGCCGATGATGAGGATGACTCAGCTGGTGAATCCAAGAGCGATGATGTATTGAACGCTGCAAGCCATGGGTTTGTGCCCCTAACACTCGAGCTTCTACGAAAGAATAATCCTGAATTTGATCACCTCAGCGATGACGAAGACGAAGACGACACAGATGATGAAGACGAGGATGCAGAAGAAGGTGGCGAAGAGCAGCTGAAATCCCGAACCTCCAAGAAGTCTGTGAAGTTTCAGAAACGCGACAAATCTGCAGGCGATCACGAGGACGACGACGAAGAGGACGGCTCCGAGGACGATGAAGACGATGGAGACGACGAAGATGAGGACGAAGACGAAGAGGGTGATGGCATTGAACTTACTGAAGAGGACATCTTGCGTGAACTCGCCGAATTGCAAATCACCGATGGTAAGGCTCCGTCAAAGACGAAGCTAACGCGCGAGGAGATGAGAGCTCAGCGGAAGGCTCACAAGGCCATGGTCAAACAAGAGAATCGAATCAAGCGGGCAAACAAGATGAAGAAGAAGGAGAAGCAGAAGAGAATCAAGAAGACGAAGCGGAGATAAGCTAGAACGCATTCCGCTCATCGTTTTTCCCTGAGTTCTGTATTAACCCCTGGGCTCTCAGACGCGAACTGCTCCTTTTAGCCGGATGTGGTTATAAAAGGGACGAGTGCCCTTGTTAAAGTTTGCATCGAGGGAAATGCTTGAGACACTCCGCGTCTGGCTTACAAAACGCCATTGTATGACTGATAGAGGATGCTGGGGTGATTGCGACAACACGTACGCACCCAAATTGCATGCCCAATATGCAAGTCCACTGTATACTTGGGATATCTCGCTCTGGTCGGAATACAGCTGCATCACAGGTTTTCTACTTTTGGTAGAAATATGCTCGCTCCGAGTGTGGAAGACACTCGGGATGGACCAGCTGATAGGTTTTCGCAACTCCGGCAATGAGTTCACATACACCGCATGCGCAGTGGTGTTATGATGATATTCCAGGGGGGAGTTTTATTCCTCGATTCAACGGCTAGCTTTCTCTGGGACCGGGGAGCTGGTGTGCCCAATTGTATAAGGTGAGGTGGTGATGGAGCGAGCGTGGTAGCCCCAGAACAAACTGCATTAAGTACGGCATAGACACTGCAATCGTTGTGCGGTGTCAAATCCCACCCACACTCCCCGCCCAGCCCGCACGCCCTCGCCAAAGCCACCCCACCAAGCCCGTCCTCCAACTAGCCGTTTCACGTTTCGCGTTTTGCTCAGTGCGGAACGGGGTAGTTTCAGGGCTGGATCTCCCGTGATAGTGGTTCACTTGGGCTAGAAATTTCGCGCACGCCTCGTATCAACTCGCCTAACTCACCTGCATTTTCGTTTTATACACTCCCCCACCCTTTCACCACCATATACCGTGATTTTCCAACTTGTTTGCTGAAACGCTGAATTCCCGACTGGACCTTGCCCCACGCGGCTGCATGCGCGTTGCTCGGTGACCAAATATCCCTGTCGCGTCCCCAATCCAGTCTGACACGCACTGGCGTCTAGTCCGACGCGCCGTGTGGACTCCGCCTATCGCATCGCATATATACGTCTACCAAGACATCTGTCTCCCCCTGAGAGACCGACCGATATACTCAGCCAGGCCAGGCCAGGCGCTTGAAGTGTGTTGGCCCTGGCGCGCAGACATACCATTGCCAAGACATACCTGCGTCTACCCAGGATATATTCCAGTCGCGCACCCAGGCTAGGACAATCTCCCAGGTTTCAGTCGTAACTCACGAGACGTTTCACACTCAGCACAACACAGCACAACACAGCACAACACAGCACAACACAGCACAACACAACACAACACAACAGGATGAGCACACCCGCCAAGAAGCGCGCATCCGGTGTGGCACTCTCATCCGCTACTGCAACTGGTATGCAGGTGAGCAGGACTGCCTCTGCCTTCTCTCAGCAGGACTTTGCACAGCCTTCCGTCCGCCGACTCACTCTCCAGACTCGCACCTCTACGGGAGGGAACTTCGCAAGGGCCCCTCCCTCTCCAACTCCTTCTGAGAACGGCCCTGGCACAGGAGAGCTCTTCGCACTCCCTACCGTTCCGAACTTTGCACCTGATGAGGCTTCACATACCACAAGCAGCAAGGTTAGGCAAACGCCCTCTAAGCGTAACAGTCTTGTTCCAGAGTCAGGGCTGGGCGCTCCAGGTGGAACGACAACCAGTTCGTTTGCCAACAATCGCCGAAGACACACCTTGGCGAATGCTGCTAGTGCTGTTGCAGCGTTGCCAAAGTCCATTGCACAAACGCCGCGCCACTCCAATGTAAGGCCTTCCACGGCGGTGCCAAGTACTCCTGCCCAACAAGTCCCTTCGACTCCCAGCACTGCTGTACTTCAAACCCCCTCGGCCACGGTCGCCCAGACTCCCTCACTTACACGCCAGCAATCAACTTATTCCGTCACAGACACACCAAGCAACCACTATGCTGCCTCTGCAGCTGGAGGCTCGGCACTATCGTCGGTTTCGGACGATCGCATCAAGGTCGTCGCGCGATTGCGCTGTATCGCGCCTGAGGAGCCCCGAAGCGCGACATGTGACATGGCCACGCTTGTGCACGTCGATTCCGATGATACTATCCGTGGCCAGCAACGACAGACCTTCGCATACGACTATGTCTTTGGTGAAGCCACACGGCAACGAGATGTTTTTGACGTCGTTGGCAAGGATTCAACCGAACAAGTGATGAATGGCTTCAACGCAACCATTATGGCATACGGTCAGACCAGCTCAGGCAAGACGTATACCATGCGTGGCCTAACGTCTATGACAGGAAGCCCTGAGGAGGATGAAACCGCTGGTCTCGTTTCTCGCTGCGTTTCCTATCTGTTCCAGCGAATGGATGAGGTGTCCAAGGCCGAGTCAGGTGTCACCTTTTCCTTGACATGCAGTTATCTCGAGATTTACTGCGAGACCGTCTATGACCTGCTTGCACGTGAGGACAATACCGCACTCACTGTCCGATGCCGAACCAACCCAGTTTCAGGCTCCAAGAGCTCGAATGCAAACTCAGCAGCATTCTATGCTGAGGGCTTGACCGAAGTCCAGGTTAGCAACCTCGATGAGCTCGGTGCTGCAATCCGCTGTGGTGATGCTCGACGACGCGTTGCAGCGACACTACAGAACGAGCGCTCCTCGCGTTCACATGCAATCCTGACCCTGACCGTGCGCAAGTCCGTGCCTTCTGTCATTGAAGGAGAAGAACCTCTCGTCTATGTTAGCAAGCTGAATCTCGTGGATCTTGCTGGTTCTGAGAAGCTAAACGTGGACAAGGCACTGGAGAGCAAGAAAATCAACTTGTCCTTGACGATTCTCTCCAAAGTGATGCATGGCCTCAGCCAAGGTGCTTCGCATGTCGGCTTCAGAGAATCTGAGTTGACCAAACTGTTGGCTGATTCACTAAGTGGATCGGCCAAGACGACTCTCATCG
>Ga0182741_1003872_pt1 | contig 15343 bp, 15 predicted proteins | sample eDN5th37CBELigOP_FD_128874 | JGI IMG/M metagenome (GOLD analysis project Ga0182741, IMG submission 128874) | Enriched Organic Plus compost microbial communities from Emeryville, California, USA - eDNA 5th pass 37_C BE-Lig OP (version 2) (version 2) ...
CCGCTGCGTCCGGCCACCTCGTGCGCGGTCCGCAGCACGCGCCAGAAGTCGTCGGGCAGGGGCTGCCAGCTGCCAGCGGCGGCGCGGTTGTAGCGGCTGATGTCCGAGGCCGGCTCCCAGGTGCTCATCTGCGCGACCACGCGGTCCAGCTGCGCTTGGATGCCGGCATGCAGCGGGTGCAGGTCGCGGTCGCGCGGCGCCACCAGCTTCACGCTCCAGGTGGTGCCCATGGTGTGGCCGCCGAGGGCGACGATGTCGGGAGAAAGCATGGAGCGCGGGGCCAGGGGCGGGTGAAGAGGAACGAGGAGAAGGTGGAAGTGGAGGCCGCTCCTGCTCCTGTCAGAGATGAAGGCGACAAGCGACCTCCGCCTTCGCGTGGACGGCGGAGCGCAGGGAGAGGAAGAGCGCCGCCGACGCTGCCGTGGCCTTTACCCGTTCCTCGCTTCCCTGCGCCCGTTCCTGCTTTACTGCGGCAGCACTTCCAGCGTGGCGACGTAGCTCAGGCGGCGCTGGCTGGCCTGCGGCGCGCTGGCTTTGTCGTCGGTGGTCGAGGCCTCCAGCCAGTACATGCCCGCTTCCGGCCAGGTCACCGTGAAACTGCCGTCGGCCCCGGTGGTCGCCTTGATCTCGTCCTGCGCGTTGCGGTAGCGGGTAGCGCCGCGCACGATCTCCACTTCCAGGCCGCTGGCGGGCTTGCCGTCCACCATGAGCTTGAAGGTGGCCTCCTCGCCGGCGAACAGGTCGTTGGGGTGGGTGACCGGCACCAGCTCCAGGCCCTTGCCGATGGCGGCGACACTGCTCGGCTCGCCCTTGGTGATGAAGGTCTCGACCCGGCCCATGCCCTCGGTGACCACCAGGTTCTGCGCGTCCTTCGGAATCTTGGTGGCCAGGTCCTCCGGCGTGGCGTTGCGCAGGAAACCGCCGCGGGCGCCGCCCATGCCGCCGGCGGCCGGCTTGTCCCTGGCCGCGGCCAGGCTTTCAGGGGTGTCCCAGCGCGCGGACAGGCCACGGTTGACGTTGGCGATGCGGTAGGTGCCTTCCTGCGCCAGCGGCACGTCGAACACGCTGCGGTACTTGCCGGTGGCCGGGTTCTGCGGCTGCAGGATGCTGCCATCGGGCGTGGCGATGGTGACGTTGTCCAGACGCATGGCCACGTGGTCGGGGTAGTACAGCTGGTTGGATACCGCCGCATCGACCGTGACCCAGACATCGTTGCCGGCGACCACGGTGGACGAGGGCAGCAGCCACTGCTTGTGGGCCACGGCGGAGAACGGGAGCGCGGCGGCGATCAGCGCGGCGAGCAGGGTGGTGCGTTTCATGGTGTGTTTCTCCTTGTCCGTAACTCAGGGCTTGGTGGCGAGAGTGACCAGGCCGAGCTCGCTCTGGCCCTGGGCGCTGCCGTTGCCGGCCTTGCCCTTCCACTCGAAAGGAATCTTCAGCAGCTCGCGGCCGCCGACTTCGCGCACGGCCTCCACCACCAGGGTGTACTGGCCGGCGGGCAGGCCGCGCAGCTGCGGCTGGCTGTCGCTGAAGGCCAGCGCGTGCCGGCCGGCCGGGCGGGTCGGGCCGGTCACGCCGTCCACCGGCACCTGCAGGGTGCGGCCGCTCTTGCGCCACCACTGGCGCAGGTCGGGCAGCCACTTGGTGCCGTGGCCCTCGGCGTTGGCCGTCTGCTGGTACCACACCGACAGGTTGGCCACGGACTTCTGCGCGCCATCCTCGATCCACACCGCCACGTAGGGACGGTGGTACTCGGCCACGTTGAGCTTGGGGATCTCGACGTTGATGTCCAGGCTTGCGGCATAGGCCGCCGGGGTGGCGGCGAGCAGTCCGCTCAGGGCGATGGTCAGGGTGACGCGCATGGTGCGACTCCGTAGGGGAAGCGTGGTCAATGGATGAGGAGCAGGGCGATCAGCAGCGGTATCAGCACGCCCAGGCCGACCAGCGGCCAGGTCATGCGCCGCTGCCGCGCATGCAGGTGCAGCAGGAACAGCCCGGTGATGCAGAACACCAGGCAGGCCACGGCGAACAGGTCGATGAACCAGCCCCAGCCCGGGCCGGCGTTGCGGCCCTTGTGCAGGTCGTTGAAGTACGACACCCAGCCGCGGCGGGTCTGTTCGAACTCCACCGCGCCGGTTTCGCGGTCGATGCTCAGCCACGCATCGCTGCCGGGGCCGGGCATGGACAGGTAGACCTCTTCCGGCGACCACTCCGCCGTGCGCCGGCCGATGGAAACGTCCAGCTCGCGCGACAGCCAGTCAGCGACCCGGGCTGGCAGCGGTGCGTTGCCGTCCTCGTGCGGCGCCGCCAGCACCTGCAGCAGTGGCGCCGGCAGTTCCAGCTGCCGGGTGGTCACCTGCGGCTTGGCCTCGATCTTCGCGGCGTGGTTGAGGGTGATGCCGGTGGCGGCGAACAGCAGCATGCCGACCAGGCAGACCGCCGAGCTTATCCAGTGCCACTGGTGCAGCGTGCGCAGCCAGAAGCCGCGGCTGGCCTGCTGCTGGACGAGATCGGCGGGAGAGCGTTCGGCGGACACGTGCATGGGGCGGGGGAAAGAGATGGAATTAGAACATTGATGAGAATGATTCGCAATTTGTCGCGGTCTGCGTGGCCGCGGCGCGCCGCAGTAGACCCGCCCCGGAGAGGAGGACGGGCCGCCACAGTGCCGGCCGGATCAGAACCGCAGGTTCAGGCTCACCCAGACGCTGCGCGCCTTGTCCTTGTTGTTGTAGTCGTCCTCGAACAGCACTTCGTTGGCCACGTCGCCGTAGATGCCATTGCCATTGAGGTCGTTGAACGAGGCCTGGTAGGTCGTGAAGTCGCGGTCGAGCAGGTTGTTGATGCGTGCGTTGATCGTCAGCCAGCGGGTGGCCTCGAACGAGGCGCCCAGGTGCAGCACCGTGTAGTCCTTGTAGTACAGCTCTCTGCCGGTGACGGCGCTGATGCCGCGGTAACGCCTGGAACGCGCTTCGGCGGTCAGGAACATGCTGAAGCGGTCGCTGGCCTGCCAGTCGAAGGTGGCGTTGGCCATGTGCCGGGCGCTGTTGCCCAGCGGCAGGCCCTTCTCCGCGCCGCTCTTCTGCTCGCTGTCGGTGAAGGTGTAGTTGGCGCGGAAGCCGAAGGCCTCGCTGATCGCCCAGCGCCCGGCCAGCTCCGCGCCCCGGATCACCACTTCATCGATGTTCACCGTGCGGCTGCTGTTCGCATAGCCCAGGTCCGCGTACTCGCCGCTGCTGGTGCAGCTCAGCGCCAGGCCGGCGCCGCAGGGCTGGCTGTCGATCTTGTCGTCGAACCGGTTGTGGAACAGCGTGGCGTTGAAGTTGTGGCCCTGCGGGTGCTGCCAGTAGACCGCCAGCTCGGTACTGGTGCTGGTTTCCGGTTTCAGGTCCGGGTTGCCGAAGAACGGCGACGTGCCCTGGCCGCCGAAGCCGGTGACGCCGTCGTACAGGTCGGTGGTCCTGGGCGTCTTGAAGCCGGTGCTGATGCCGCCCTTGACCGTCCACTGCGCGCCGAGGGTGTAGACGCCGTACAGGCGCGGGCTCAGGTGGTCGCCGAATACCTCGTGGTCGTCGTAGCGCAGGCCGGCGGTGAGGGTCAGCGGCGCGCTCACCTTCCAGTTGTCCTCGACGAACAGCGACTGCATGTGGTGCTCCTGCTTCAGCCCGGGCGTCCCCTTCTCGGTGCCGAACACGCCATCGGTCAGCTCGCCGCGGATGACCTGCGTGCCCATCACCAGGGTGTGCTCGCCGGCGGCCTGGAACGGGACGTCGAGCCGGGCGTCCAGGGTGTACTGCGCGCTCTCCAGCGTGCGCTTGGGCCGCGGCAGGAAGGTGGACTCGGCCAGCGCGCGGCGCTCGGCCAGGCCCATGCCGGCATACGGGCCGGTGCCGTCGATCATCGCCAGCAGCCGTTCGCGCTCGGCCACGGTGAACGGCAGGGTGCGGCCGTCGTTGTTGGTGGCCACGTGCGCCAGCGAGATGAAGCTGTTGCCGAAGTCCCACTGGCCTTCGTGGGTCAGTGCCCAGGCGTCGCGGGTGAACGCCTGCGTGGAGCTGTAGCCGACGCGCGGATCGGCGCGGCGCGCCCAGGTGCCGCCATTGGCCTGGCAGGCGCTGGCGTTGGCGCCGGCCGCGCCACGGCAGAAGCTGGAGGCGCGCCAGACGCTGTTGATGTTGTCCACGGTACCGACCGGATATTCCTCCACCCCGCTGTCGTTGATCTTGATCCTGTTGTCGTACTCCTGCCGCGAGGTGTCGTAGTCCAGGGACACGGTCTGGTTGTCGGCCGGCATCCAGGCCAGGGTGATGCCGCCGGCCTTGTTGGTGTTGTCCACGGTCTTGCCGCCGCTGCCGAAGCCCAGCGGACGCGTGTGCAGGCCGCCGGCGGGATCGGTGGCCGGCGCGTACGTCGGGTTGGAAGCCTTGCGGTCGTACCCGCTGCCGCGCGCGCTGAGGTTGAGCACGCCGGGCAGCAGCGGGCCGGTAAGGAAGAAGTCCACGGTGCTGTCGTCGCCGAACTCGTCGCGGGTCTCGACGGTACGGGCGATGCTGGCCGAACCGTGCCAGCGGTCGAGGGTGCGCCTGGTGATGATGTTGATCACGCCGCCCATGGCATCGGCGCCGTACAGCGTGGACATCGGGCCGCGGATCACCTCGATGCGCTCGATCGCGTCCAGCGGCGGGATATGGTTGAACTGGTTGCCGCCGAAGTTGTTCGGGTAGATGTCGCCGTGGTTGTTCTGGCGTCGGCCGTTGACCAGGATCAGGGTGTAGTCCGAGCCCATGCCGCGCATGGAAATGCTGCCCTGGCCGGTCTTGTCGCGGGTTTCGCCCACGTCCACGCCTTCCAGGTCGCGGACCGCGTCCAGCAGGGTCATGTAGGGGCGCTTGGCCAGTTCCTCGCGGGTGATGACGGAGATGCTGGCCGGCGCGTCGGTGACCTTCTGCTCGAAGCCGGACGCGGTGACCACCACGGCGTCCAGCGTCGCCGGTTGGCCGGACGGTGCGCCGGATGCGTGGGCCTGTATCGACATCGCCGACAACAGCGCGAGGGTGAGGGAAGCGCGCGCAGCGGGCGCGCGGAAGCGATGGCGCAGAGCCATGGGATGACCTCGGAAACGAAAGGGAAGGGCGCACCAAGCCGGTGGCGCATGCGGACGCCACGGCAAGAGCGTGAAGAAGAAGGCGCGCCGCGGTGTCGCGGCGGAGGGTCAGGCCGCCGGAGGCGCCTGGCTGCGTTGCAGCCGCCAGCCTGCCGGCATGGCGCCCGGCAGCGTCGGTGTACCAACCGGAACGGTGGAGCGCGCGACGAATGCCTGATCGACCGCCGCCGGGCGTGGCGGGACCGGACGGCTCCAGGCCGCACGCGGCGCCTGCACTGTGGCCCCACGGCGGAGTTTGGCCGGATTTTCCCGTTCGACGGATTCGCCCGCCGGGCTTTCCTCGCCACTGGCGGGCGCATGGGTGGCCGCTCCGGCCGTCGCCGTCTGCAGGGCGCCGCCCGGCCAGCCGGGGGCCAGCAGCGAAAACACCGCCAGCAATACCAGCACCTGCGCACGCAGGCCTGCGCGCAGGTGCGCGAAGACTGACAGGCGAGATGGCTGGAGCAGGTGGTGCACGCGAATCCCCGTTGGCGGACATCGGCCGGACCGGCCAGTGTCATCGCTCAATTGTAGTTGGGATTCGTTATCTGATGCAAATAAGAATTTGTTCCATTTGGACTGGTGCGGACCGACCCGACCGTGGGACGCTCAGACCTCGGCCCATTGCCGCAGCAGGTTGTGGTACACGCCGGTCAGCTGCAGCACCGCGCCGGCATCGGCGTCGTTGCGGCGCAGGGTTTCGATGGACGTGTCCATCTCGAACAGCATCCGCCGCCGCGCGTCGTCGCGGATCATGCTCTGCACCCAGAAGAACGAGGCCAGCCGCGCGCCGCGGGTCACCGGCGTGACCTGGTGCAGGCTGCTGGACGGGTACAGGATCAGGTCGCCGGCCGGCAGCTTCACTTCGTGCTCGCCGTAGGTATCGCTGATGACCAGCTCGCCGCCGTCGTACTCGCCGGGGTCGTTGAGGAACAGCGTGCACGACACGTCCGAGCGCAGCTGCTCGCCCTGTGACAGGTTCATCACCGCGCCATCGACATGGAAGCCGTAGGTACCGCCGCCGGTGTAGCGGTTGAAGCACGGCGGCAGGTATTTCAGCGGCAGCGCGGCGCTGAAGAACAGCGGATTCTTCGCCAGCGCGACGAGAATGGCTTCGCCCAGCTCGCGCCGCAGCGGCGCGTCCTCCGGCAACTGTTCGTTGCGCTTGGCCTGCGCGCCGAGATGGCCGACCGTCTCGCGGCCGTCGGTCCACTGCGCGGCGTCCAGCCTGGCGCGGAATCCGGCGACCTGTCCGGGTGTCAGTACGTTGGGGATATGCAGCAGCATGTGGATTCCTCAGCCTGCGAGATGGGCGACCAGTTCCCGCACCTGCGGATGCGGTGACGAGGCCAGCTCCGGGACGATATGGGCCATGAACGCGGGGCTGCCGTGCGCGAGCGCAAGCCGCAGCCACTGCAGCGCTTCGTCGAGCCGGCCTTCCTGCAGCAGGATGGAAGCGTAATTGGCCTGGCCGCGGAAGTCGCCGGCTTCGGCCGAGCGCCGGTACCAGTCCAGCGCGGCCTGCGGATCGCGGGGGGTTTCCAGGCCGTCTTCCAGGTGGCGCGCCAGCAGGTTCATCGACTTGGCGTGGCCCAGGTGGGCGGCGCGGGCATAGAGCGCCAGCGCCTGGCGGCGATCCTGCGCCACGCCGCGGCCGGTGGCGAGCAGGTTGGCGTGGTTGTACATGCCCCAGTCCAGGCCGGCGTCCGCCGCGCGGCGGTACCAGACCGCGGCCAGCGCGAAGTCGATGGCGGTGCCCATGCCCAGTTCGTGGCAGCGGCCCAGCATGTTCATCGCCATCGCATCGCCGTTGTTGGCCGCGGTGGCGTACCACAGCAGTGCCGCTTCGGCGTCACGCGCGACGCCCTTGCCTTCCATGTACATCTGCGCCAGCAGCAGCTGCGCGGCGACCTGGCCGCCCTGGGCCGCAGTGCGGACATCGGCGAAGGCCGCATGCGGGTCTGCGCGCAGCCGCGCGGCCAGCGCATCGGCATCGAGGACGGGGCGGGATGACTCGGACATGGGTCGTTTCGATCGACCTTGGCGTTGAAGGGAAGGCGGGCCTGCCGGAACACGAAAACGGCGGCAGGAGACCTGCCGCCGTCCATGTCGCCTGGATCAGAACCTGACGTTGAGCGCCAGCGTCGCCGAGCGCCCCGGCGCGATGCTCGCGTAGTGCGAGGCATAGGCCTTGGTGAAGTAGATCCTGTCGGTCAGGTTCTGCAGGTTGAGCTGCAGGCTGATGTTGTCCTGGATCGCGTAGCTGGCCATCGCATCCCAGCGCGTATAGCTGGGGATCCATTTGGTATTGGCCGCGTCGCCGTACTGCTTGTCGACGTAGCTGGCGCCGCCGCCGATGGTCAGGCCGAACGGGAAGGCGTAGGTGGTCCACAGCGTGGCGGCATGCCTGGGCGTGTTCGGGAAGGCATTGCCGTTGTTCGGCGAGACGATCCACACGCCGGGCGCCGGGCAACCCGTGCGGCTGGGGACCGAACAGACGTAGCCATTGTCCTTCAGCTCCGAATCCATCCAGGTGTAGCCGCCGGCGACGTTCCAGCGGTCGGTGATCTGACCGTTGAGGCCGATCTCAACGCCGTTGATCGCCTTCCTGCCGGCGTTCTGGGTGCTGCCGTTGTCGATCACCACGCGGGCGTTGTTCATCTCGGTATGGAAGATGGCCGCCGTCAGGTTCAGGCGGTTGCCGAACAGATCCCACTTGGTGCCGAGCTCGTAGTTCTTCGTCTCCTGCGGCTTCAGGTTCTGGATGGCGGCGCTGATCGCATCGTTGCCTTCGCCGCTGTCCATGCCCGGCGGCGTGGACGAGGTGCCGTAGGACAGATAGATGCTGCCGTTCGCCGTCGGCTTGAACACCACGCCGGCCTGGTAGTTGAGGAAGTCCTCGCTGTTGCCCAGCACGGTCGGCGCCTTGCCCGCGACCGGCGTGACCTGCTCGGTGTCGTAGTCGTCCCAGCGCAGGCCGAGGTTGACCAGCCAGCGCGGGCTCAGCTCGATGGTGTCGAACGCATACACCGACCTGGTCCGGGTGGTCTGCCGGATGTCCAGCGCCTTGTCGCTGCGGGTGACCGGGTGGGTGGCCGCCCACGGGTCGTTCGGGTCCGGGTTGTAGAAATCGGTGCAGTTCCAGCCGGTCGCGGCGCCGGTGGTCGCGCAGGACTGGGTGCCGTCGATGGCGTTGTTGGTGCCCGCGCCGCCGATGACGTAACGGCCCTTGCTGCTCTTTTCCTCGCTGTATTCCACGCCGGCGCTGTAGCTGTGCTTCAGGCCACCGGTCTGGAAGGCGCCGGTCAGGCTCAGCTGGTCGGCGAAGGTCCTGGTGTCGATGGCGCGATCATTGGTGCGGCGCCACAGGGTGCCGTACTTGTTCGGGTTGTTCTTGCTGTCGTCCGGCTGGGTCCACAGGTAGTCGTTGCTGGTGTTGCCCAGGCGCGCGATGTTGCGCAGCTTGTGGCCGCCCAGATCGTAGCTGGCGTCGATGGTGCTGATGTCGGCGCGGGTGCGCTGGAAGTCGCGGTCCTTCAGCCCGTAGTAGTTGTTGCGGTCGGGCACCAGCGGCCTGCCGACGGTGGTGCCGGCGGCCGGGTCGGCGTACGGAAAACCGCCGGCGTCGGGCAGATCATCGGTTTCCAGGTGGTAATGGCTGGCGATCAGCTGCAGCGGGCCGTTCAGGCCGAACGCGATCGACGGCGCGATGCCCCAGCGGCTGACGTTGGCGGCATCGCGGCCGGGAATGTCCGACTCGTGCTTGAGCAGGTTCAGGCGCGCGGCGATGCCGTCGCCCAGCACGTAATTGGCGTCCACGGTGCCGCGCGCGTAGCTGTCGGTGCCCACGCCCATGCTGGCATTGGTCTCGTTCTTCAGCTTCGGGGTCTTGCTGACCAGGTTGATGCTGCCGCCGCCGGAATCGCGGCCGCCGTAGGCCGAGCTCGGGCCCTTGACCACTTCCAGCTGCTCCAGGTTGAACACTTCGCGGGTCTGCGTGCCGACGTCGCGCAGGCCGTCGACGAACATGTTGCTCTGGCCGTCGAAGCCGCGCAGGAACGGACGGTCGCCGGTGGAATTGCCGCCCTCGCCGGCACCGAAGGTGATGCCCGGCACCATGCGCAGCGCGTCCACCAGATTGGTGGCGCCGATTTCGTGGATGGTCTTCTCGGTGACCACGGCCACCGACTTGGGGGTGTCCAACAGTTCGGCGGTGAACTTGGGCGAGGACGGCGCGAACCAGCTGCCGCGGACCTGCACCTTGTCCAGGTCGGTGGCCTGCGCGCCACCGGCATCCGCATCCGCGGCCTGTGCCGCCAACGGGGAGAAACCGGCGGCGAGGGTGGCCGTGGCCAGCACGGTGGCGCGCGGCGCGTACTTGCGGGTCTTGATGTGCTTCATGGGGAGGATGTCCGGGAGAAGTGAGGACGAAAGCGCTACTGGAAGGCGCCGGCAGGCCGGACGCCCAGCAAAGGGTTTGGGGAAGGCGTTGCTGCCGGGCGTTACCGCCCCGGGGAGTCCGTGGAGACTCAGCCCTGGTGGATGGCCGGCGGCGCATGGGCCGGTGGCGACCGGTATACCCACGCGGTAGTCATCGCAGGAGAGCGGTCAGGCAGGCGCGGCGAGGCCAGGCGGACGGCATGCCGCTCCGGCCAGTCGGGCTGCGAGGCGTCTGCATGGCGCGGTGCGCGGACGGTCTTGGCGTCGGACTCGGCCGCCGCCATCCGGTGCATGGATGGCTCGCCCGGCCCCATTGGGTGCCCGGATTCCGCGATCAGGGGCAGGTCGACAGTCGGCCACGTGCCTGCATGGGCAGGCGTGGCCGAAGCCAGTACCGCTGCCAGGCAGGTGGCGAGGATGAAGCCCGCAAGCAGCCACAGGCGCCAGCGCTGCTGGACCGGTGTGGTCGGCAGGCGGAGGGGAGCCCCGTGGAAGGAGCCCCGCAGGCGCGGGCGGGCGGGATGCATAACGGTAAATTAAACGATAATGATTCGCATGTCCACCGCCGCTTGGGGCATGCCGATGTGTCTCGGGTCAGCTCAGTCGCGGTCGTCGCGGGCCCAGACCCCGCCGTCCTCGCGCTTGACCGGGAACTTCGGCACCGGGGTATAGGCCGGCGCGCACAGGGCACGACCGTCGCGGACATCGAAGCGGGCGCCGTGCAGGATGCACTCGATGCTGCCCTCGGCCGGATCGAGGTTGCCCGAGGACAGCTCGAACTCCTCGTGCGTGCACTGGTCTTCCAGGGCGTACAGCTCGCCGTCCAGGTTGAACACGACGATGGGCGCGCCGGTGACGTCGTCGAAGGCGGTCCTCATTTCCCCCGGCAGCAGTTCGTCGCTGGCGCAGACGTAGGTCCAGGTCGCGCTCATGCGGCCGGCTCCAGGCGCTTTTCCAGGATCTCGAAGCGCAGGTCGTCGCGCCTGGGGATGCCGAAGCGTTCGTCGCCGTAGGGGAAGGGCTTCTTGACCCCGGTACGGGCGTAACCGCGGCGCTCGTAGAAGGCGATCAGTTCGTCGCGGCAGTCGATCACCGTCATCTGCATGGCCGGCAGCCCCCACTGCACGGCCACATGGCGCTCGGCCTGCTGCATGACCTGCTTGCCGACGCCGCCACCCTGCGCCGCGGGGCTGACCGCGAACATGCCGAAGTAGCCGTGCCCGTCCTCGTCGGCGATGTGGCAGCAGGCCAGCAGCCGGCCGCCCTGCTCGGCCAGCAGGATCACGCTGCGCGGGCGGTTGATGTCGGCGAGGATGCCTTCGGCATCCACCCGCTGGCCGTCGAGTATGTCGGCCTCGGTGGTCCAGCCCACGCGCGAGGCGTCGCCCCGGTAGGCGGAAGTGACCAGTTCGATCAGGGCCGGAACGTCGTCCGGGGTGGCGGTGCGGAAGGTGAGGGCGTCCATGCCCGCATTGTAGCGATGCCGGATTTCCTTGTAGATGCGGGGCCTGCCCCGCATCCGGCGCTACCGGTGCGGCTTCGTGCGGGGCAAGCCCCGCCTCCACGCTCAGCCCAGCAGGGTACGTACCTTTTTCAGCGCGGCCATGAACGCTTCGATTTCCGCGTGCGTGTTGTAGAACGCCAGCGAGGCGCGGCAGGTCGCGGCCACGCCGTAGTACTGCAGCAGCGGGTGCGCGCAGTGTTGGCCGGAACGCACCGCAACGCCCTGCAGGTCGAGCAGGGTGGCCAGGTCGTGCGCGTGCGCACCCTCGACCAGGAAGGACACCACTGCGGCCTTGTGCGGGGCAGTGCCGAAGATGCGCACGCCGTCGACGCGCTGCAGTTCCTCGGTGAAGTGCGCCAGCAGTTCCTGCTCGCGGGCGGCGACGTGGTTGCGGCCCAGGCCGTCCAGGTAGTCCACCGCCACGCCCAGGCCGACGAAGCCTGCGATGTTGGGCGTGCCGGCCTCGAACCTGTGCGGGGCGTCGTTGAACACGGTGCCCTCGAAGCTGACTTCCTTGATCATCTCGCCGCCGCCAAGGAAGGGCGGCATGTCCTGCAGCAGTTCGCGGCGCGCCCACAGCGCGCCGGTGCCGGTGGGGCCGCACATCTTGTGGCCGGTGACCGCATAGAAATCGCAGCCGATGGCGGCCACGTCCAACTCCAGGTGCGGGGCGGCCTGCGAGCCGTCGATGACGGTGACGATGCCGCGCCTGCGCGCTTCGCGGCAGATCTCGCGCACCGGATTGACCGTGCCCAGTACGTTGGAGACATGCGCCAGCGCCAGCAGCTTCACCTCCGGTGTCATCGCCGCGTGCAGCGCGTCCAGGTCCAGGCTGCCATCGGGCGCGATCTCGGCCACGCGGATGGTCGCGCCGGTGCGCTGGGCCACCAGCTGCCACGGCACGATGTTGGCGTGGTGCTCCATGCGCGAGACCAGGATCACGTCGCCGGCCTTCAAACGCGGCAACGCCCACGAGTAGGCCACCAGGTTGATGGCGAAGGTGGTGCCGCTGCACAGCACCAGTTCGTTGGCGCGCACGTTGAGGAAACGCGCCAGCTTGGTGCGCGCGCCTTCGTAGGCGTCGGTCGCCTCGGTGCCCAGCGCATGCACCGCACGGCTGACATTGGCGTTGTAGCGGCGATAGAACTCGTCCACCGCGCCGATCACCGGCAGCGGCTTCTGCGCGGTGTTGGCGTTGTCGAAATACACCAGCGGCTTGCCGTTGACCTCGCGCATCAGCAGCGGGAAATCGGCGCGCACGCGCTCCCAGTCGGGGGCGCTGCCGGCGGCGGGAATCGGCCGCGGTGAGGAAAGGTTCATGCCATGCCCGCCTGTTGCAGCGCCTGGTCCAGGTGGCGGACCAGCTTTTCGGTGAGGAGGCCGTCCACCGCGGCCAGCGGTTCGTGGCAGAACGCGGCGCTGAGCATGGCACGCGCCTGCTCGGCCGGCACGCCCCGCGAGCGCAGGTAGAACAGCGCATTGGCGTCGAGCTGGCCGACGGTGGCGCCGTGCGCGGCCTTGACCTCGTCGGCATCGATCACCAGCGTCGGCTGGGTGTCGATCTCGGCATCGGCGGACAGCAGCAGGTTCTTGTTGGACAGGTTGGCGTCGGTGCCGTCGGCGCCTTCGCGGATGTGGATGCCGCCATGGACCACCACGCGGCTGCGGTTGGCGGCCACGCCGCGCCACAGCAGCTCGGCGCTGGTGTCGCGGGCGATGTGCTCGATGCCCAGGCGGGTGTCGATGTGGCGGCGGCCCGTGCCCAGCAGCACGCCGTTGGCGACCAGCCTGGCATTGTCACCTTCCAGGCGCACGTTGAGCTCGTGGCGGCTCAGCGCCGCACCCAGTTCCAGGTCGATGCGGCGGTACTGCGCATCGCGCGCCAGCACCGCGTCGGTGCGCAGCAGCGAGGTGGCACGCGCGCCACCGGCCTGCACGCGGGCGTGCGATAGCCGCGCGTCCTGGGCCAGGTGGACGTGCACCAGGGTGTTGTCCAGGTGCGCGCTGTCGCCGGCCTGCAGGTGGTGTTCGACCAGGTTCAGCGCAGCGCCGCGGCGCAGTTCGACCAGGTGGCGGTGGTGCCAGGCGCGGTCGGCCTCGTCCGGTGCGCTGACGAAGACCAGGTGCAACGGCGTCGCGCCGGCGGCGCCTTCGGCCACCTGCACCAGCACGCCCTCGTCGGCGAGCGCGGCGTTGAGCTGGGCGAAGACTTCCTCGGCGCGGTCGAAGCGGCGGGCGAGGAAGCGCGCCGCTTCCGGCTCGTCCCGGCGCACGGCCGACAGCGTGCGCACCTGCACGCCGGCGTCCAGCCCGGACAGGTCGCTGTGCGCCTGGCTGGGGCGGCCGTTGACGAACACCAGGCGCGGCGCCGGGATGTCGGCCAGCAGCGTGGCGTCGATGGCGGGCGCCTGCAGCGACGCGGCGCTGAAGCTGCGGCGTTCGAGCTGGCGCAGCGAGGTGTACTTCCAGGCCTCGTTGCGCGCGGCGGGCAGGCCGGCGTGCAGCGCGGCATCGAGCGCTTCGCGGCGCTCGTCGCTGCCGCAGAAGGCGGCAGCCAGCGATTGCAGGAGCGGGCTCATTACTTGGCCGCCTCGCGCACCACGCGGTCCTTCAGGAAGTCGTAGCCGTGCGCTTCCAGTTCCAGCGCCAGCTCCGGGCCGCCGGTCTTGACGATGCGACCCTCGGCCAGCACGTGCACCACGTCCGGCTTGATGTAGTCGAGCAGGCGCTGGTAGTGGGTGATGACCAGGAACGAACGTTCCGGCGAGCGCAGCGCGTTGACGCCGTCGGCCACGCTCTTGAGCGCGTCGATGTCCAGGCCCGAATCGGTCTCGTCGAGGATCGCCAGCTTCGGCTCCAGCACCGCCAGCTGGAAGATCTCGTTGCGCTTCTTCTCGCCGCCGGAGAAGCCCTCGTTGACGCCGCGGTGCAGCAGCTCGTCCTTCAGGTGCAGCACGGCCAGCTTCTGCCGCACCAGCTTGAGGAACTGCATCGAGTCCAGCTCGGGCTCGCCGCGCGTCTTGCGCTGCGCGTTGAGCGCGGCGCGCAGGAAGTAGGTGTTGTTCACGCCCGGGATTTCCACCGGGTACTGGAATGCCAGGAACAGGCCCGCGGCGGCGCGCGCTTCCGGCTCCAGCTCCAGCAGGTCGCCGCCTTCGAACTGCACGCTGCCGTCGGTGACTTCGTAACCGTCGCGGCCGGACAGCACGTTGCCCAGGGTGGACTTGCCGGCGCCGTTCGGGCCCATGATGGCGTGGACTTCGCCGGGCTTCACGTCCAGCGACAGGCCCTTGAGGATTTCCTTGCCGGCGATGCTGGCGTGGAGGTTTTCGATCTTCAGCATGAGGGTACGGTCTTCGATTTGAATATGGAGCGGGGCGATCAGAGTTCGCCTTCGGCGCGATCGATGAAGGTGGCGCGCAGCCAGCGGGTGCGCTGCCGGGTCAGGTCGGCCTTGTTGGCCGAATACAGCATCGGGTACATCGAGCCATACAGGATGCGCGGATCCTCGTCCTTGCCGACCGGGTAGCGCGCCGCGATGTCGGCATCGCGCAGCTGGATCCACAGGCGTTGCGCCGTGCGCAGGTTCTCGATGGCGACCGGATGGCCCTGCAGCCGCTGCATCACCTGCCGGTACACGGTGTTGAGCTCGGCATCGGCGGCATCGGCGTCCTTGCCCGCGCACTCATTCATTTCCGGCTGGGTGCGGGCATGGTCGCAGGCCTGGTCGAGCGGCGCGGCCAGGGCCAGGGCTGGCAGCAGCGCCAGCAGGAGTACGGGCAGGCGGCTCATCCCACCGAGCCTTCCAGCGACACTTCCAGCAGCTTCTTGGCTTCCACCGCGAATTCCATCGGCAGTTCCTTGAACACCTGCTTGCAGAAGCCGTCGACGATCATCGATACCGCGTTCTCCTGGTCGATGCCGCGCGAGCGGCAATAGAACATCTGGTCGTCGGAAATCTTGGACGTGGTGGCCTCGTGCTCGACGGTGGCGCTGGGGTTCTTCACCTCGATGTAGGGGAAGGTGTGCGCGCCGCACTTCTTGCCGATCAGCAGCGAGTCGCACTGGGTGTAGTTGCGCGCGCCGTCGGCGCCGGAAGCGACCTTGACCAGGCCGCGGTAGGTGTTCTGGCCGCGGCCGGCGCTGATGCCCTTGGAGACGATCTTGCTCTTGGTGCGCTTGCCGACGTGGATCATCTTGGTGCCGGTGTCGGCCTGCTGGCGGTGGTGGGTGAGCGCCACCGAGTGGAATTCGCCCAC
>Ga0182741_1003874_pt1 | contig 15336 bp, 16 predicted proteins | sample eDN5th37CBELigOP_FD_128874 | JGI IMG/M metagenome (GOLD analysis project Ga0182741, IMG submission 128874) | Enriched Organic Plus compost microbial communities from Emeryville, California, USA - eDNA 5th pass 37_C BE-Lig OP (version 2) (version 2) ...
AACTGCGCACCGACATGAGTACGAGATACCCGCTCAGCAGGCCGATCGTGGCCTGAAAAATGTCACGGCTCCAGAAAGCTAAGGGAAAGGCCGTAACTGCGGCAATAGCCATACCCCAGACGAATACGAGGCCCCATCTACGGTGCGAAATCCCACCTTTCCGGGTAAAGAGAGGGACGAAGCCGCCATACATGCCGATGAAGCCAGAAGCAACGTGGAGGAAAAGTACGGGATAGCTGATCCAAGCTGCTCCGTTTGTGATACTGTTCATCGCGAGAACCTCTCTTTGTTTGCTGTTCCACGCATGGTTTTGGGAACGTCATCGTTTAGTGCTGCTAAGCGCATGTTCTCGACGCGCAGGCCTCAGGCTGACATCCGCCGAGGCAGCAGTTCCCCATCGCCGAAGCTGCTACTCCGGACTTCACCGTGGTTTTTGCGGATGTTGCTTTCTGTTGCTGGGTGCTCTGATCTCAGAATGGTTTGATGATCACCAGCAACACGATTGCGCTGATGCAGATAAACATCACCGGAAGCACGAGGCGCATAATGTCGGGCTGTTTCGGTGGCCCACATTGCACCCGCCGTAAACTGCTAGAGACCATGCCGTGGACCCCAGACAGGGCGATGACAATTACGAGCTTGACTGCGAGCCATATGCTCGCAAACCATCCGTGCCAGAATGCCATCGTCAGCCCGGCCGCCCACATCACGACCATGGCAGGCGTTGTTACGCTGCGATCGAACCGCACGAATCGGGCGATGGTCTCAGGCATTGCGTATAGAAGGGCGAGCGCTGGCGTCATGGTCCCACCGAACCAGATCACCATCGCTATGATATGGACAGACTTTATCAGTTCATAGAGCATCAGACCGCCATTCCGCACGATTATGACTGTGACAGGCCCGCTCTGGAGGCTACCAGCAACGGGAAGTCGCGCCGGGGGTGGCAGAGCCTCTTCAGCGTCGGATATCCATGACAACTACCCGTGGTCATTCGACGTCTTTCAGAAGTTTTTCCACCACATTAAGCCGGTTCGTCAGTTGCGCGATCTCCTGTCGCAAGCCTTCGATGGCCGCTACTGTTTCTTTTTCCTTCATTTCCAGCGCGCGGCCTCGGCGAGCGGCAGTCAGATACTTCATGGCAAACACGATGACGATCACCAAGAGCGTCAGAACAGACAGAATGATGAATGCGGGCGCGTTAGTCATTGTTGGCTCCTGAGTTGTGGTAATCGCTCGGCCTTGGGTGCGGTCCTGCCTCGGCAATGCTCTGAGGACTGATTGCCAGTGAAAACGGGCTGATCTCATAAAAATTGGCGAGCTTGCCGCTTTCTGCCGCCTCAAAAGCGCTGCGTACCAATCCTGCCCGTTCAAGCTTCAGGAGATGCATCTTCATCAGCGGGCGACTGATGCCTGCTTCTTTTGCCAACTGGCTGACGAAGGCGCGACGACCGTCCGCGAGGTTGGAAATAATCCAAAGTCGGACTGGATGTGCCAAAGCCTGGAGTCGTGTGAGCAATGTGGTCTCGTTGCCGGTCAAGCCGATCTCCTTTGGGTCAATAAAAACTTACACGAAAGAAAAAATTTACGCAATGGGTGGAATTTCCTCTTGTTGGGCGCATCCTTCGCCACCTCTGAGCAGCGACAATGAGTGCTCAGGCAGGAGGGGTCACGTTATCGCATCGAGGTGAGGTCCAGGCCTGATGATCAGCCCTCAAGGCTGTGTTGCACAAATCAGGTGATGAATTCCTCTCGTGAATCCAGCGTGATAGCTGGGTGGCATGAGCAGAGCGATACCGCCACCTTCAGGGCCAGGAACTTGCGAGCCTATAAGGAAGCACTGAAGCGCCGAGGCTCGCTGACTATCTGGTTCGATCCCGTCATGACCTGGGAAGCCGCACCTACCGGCAAGCGCGGGCCGCCGCGGGACTACGACGGCGCGGCCATACAGACCTGCCTGACGATGAAAGTGCTGTTCGGGATGGCGCTGCGGTAAACCACAGGGCTCTCCGACCCCGGTAGGACCGATCTTGAAGATGATACCTAAAGGATCATGGGACGGGGTCATTCAGCCCTGAGGCTGATTCAAACAACAACGATCGCCTGGGGCTTGAAATTCGAAACTTATAAAGTTACATGATGGCGACCTGTCGAGAAACGCGATACTCTGTCAAGAGGCGCGATACTTGGAGAATGCTTCTATGAAACTCTACGAGATGGAATTCGGAGTCTATCCACGTCGTGTCAGCATTTACCTTGCCGAGAAAGGCATAACAGATGTCGAACGTTCGCCCTTCGACCTGAGCCAGGGCTGGCCGCCGAAAGACATGCCGAAACTGTCGCCGCTGGGCACTGTTCCGATCCTGCAGGTCGATCAGGACATCATCATCCGATCATCAATTGCGATCCTCGAGTATCTCGAGGAACGCTATCCGACGCCTCCCATGATCGGGAGCACGTTGGCCGAAAAGGCACGCACGCGGGAATTCGTCGCCCTCGCAGACGAGGCGACCACCATGTTCAGCTTCTGGGTTCGCAAGGCCAGCCCGCTCTTCACTGGCCGGGAGGAGCTCAATCGCGATGCGGCTCGGCTTGGCGCAGAATGGTATTATCGCCGGCTCCGCGAAATCGATATGCTGATGTCTGAGAAGGATGGTGAATTCCTCGTTGGAAATTCTCCTACTATCGCAGATTGCATCACCTACTCGACGGTTCAGTTCGCTCACGACCTGTATGATGTACCCTATCCCGAAGATGCGCCGCGTCTCATGGATTGGTTCCATCAGTTCGCAGCCCGTCCGAGCGCGACGAGCGTGCCATTTCCGGCCGATCTTCGGGCCGCGACGCAGGGCTTGCCCGCACTGACTTGGGCAGATTATAATTTGAACGTCGTGTGACCGGGTTCCGGCTCAGTGACCGCGAGTGCTTGCGATGCCCGCTAGTGCTACGATACCATCGTGGATAGTGGTGCGCGCTGTCATTCTGCCCCGCAAGAACGCCAATTGCAGATGGTAGGGACCAAATTTATTACTAACTCGGCCGACGGGGTGGGAATGGTGCCTCGTTTCGTTTGTGGTCCTGCGCCGTCGGCTGTTCCCGCATAAGGTCCGCAGTTGGTGGACCCGTGTTGCATCCTTCGATATGGTTACGGCCAATGACGTTTCCTCGACTGAGATCCAAGGTCGCGCGGATTCGGGAAGATGGCGATGACCTTCATCGCAGCTTTGGAGGAACAGTTGTCGTTTGCTGGCGCTCTTCGGAGCGAGCGAACGTCAGCGCGATTCATTGCTTCTGTATGGGCTCGATAGCCGCGCGTTCGGATAGTGAATAGAGTAGTGCGACAACGGGCAGAGCGAATCCGATCCATGAAGTGAATGTCCAGCCACCTTGGGCATAAGTCCACCCTCCAACTGCCGAGCCAACAGCACCGCCAACAAAGAAAGTCGCCATGTAAAGTCCGTTAAGGCGGCTGCGGAACTCTGCGCCAAGGGCGAAGATGGCCCGTTGGCCCAGTGTCATGTTTGCCGAGATGCCGAAGTCCAGAAGAATCGCCGCTATGATGAACAATCCGAGCGAAAGTATTGAACAAACTGGCGCGATATGGGTAAGCAAGAATGAGCCTGCTACCGACAGCATCGCAAAAACGGTGGCGAGATGTGTCCAGCCACGATCAGCGATCCGACCGGCAATGGGCGCCGCGACCGCGCCCGCAACACCTGCGAGTGCAAAAAGAGCAACCCAACTTTAGGCCATATAGTTCTGTGATCTGAACCGCGCCGGTTTTGCCGAAGACTCCGACTTCCAATTAGGATGGAGCCATGACGAGCAAGACGACGAATAAATTTCCCTCGAGCTGCGAGAACGTTCGGTTCGATTGGTGTTTGACAACGAGGGGGATCATTCTTCCCACTGGACTGCCTGCCACTCGATCTCGGCCAAGATCGGCAGCTCGGCACATACGCTGTTGGATTGGGTAAAGAAGGTCGAGATCGATGCCGGCAAGCGGACAGGTCTGCCAAGCGATATCGCGATGAAGACCAAGATACGCAGGTGTTCAACCTGAACTTCCAAGTCTACGGCGTGCGCATGTTCTGGCGCCAGTTGCAGCGGGAAGGCTTTGATGTCGCCCGGCTCATGAGGGCGATTGGCCTTCAAGGCGTCATTCGAAACAGGTCCGTCAAAACCATGATGTCGGACAAGGTCTCGCCATGCCCGCTCGATCGCGTCAACCGGCAGTTCCGTGCGCCCGCGTCGAACATGCTGTGGTTATCCGATTTCACCTATGTGCGACCTGGCGGGGGCTCGTCTACGTGGCCTTTGTGATCGATGCCTTCGCTCGCCGCATCGTCGGCTGGCGGCCGAGCCGGACCGCCCATGCCGGTCCGGTACCATCTTCAATGTCCTCGATCAGGCACTTCACAACCGGCGCCGGTCCATCGCGGCGGGCTCATTCATCCCTCCGACCGCGGCGTGCAATACGTGTCTATTCGTTCGCTATTCCGAACGGCCGGCAGGGGCAGTCTGATAGCATCGGGTAGCAGTCTCCGTACTGAACACCGCCAGGAGCATATCCCGGCGGCGAGATAATTATTCGGGGGGGGCAACGCCCCATTGCAGAATGCAGGCAGATTACACATTTCGGCGCGTGAGATTTTCACAGAAGTCTCGAATGAGCGCCGCTACTTCCCGGGGCGATTCCAGCATCAAGAGATGCCCAGTGCCGGCCAATACATGCATCTCGGCCCTTGGCATGCGAACCATTAGTTCGGTTCTTAACACGTCCAGTGTATCAACTTTATCCTGTTCACCTGCGATCACAACAGTGGGGACAGCAATCCGCGCGATATGCCCGGAAATATCCTCTTGGCTCATGTGTTGCGGCCAGGCAAATTTTGCGGTCGGTGCTCCTTTTAGGCTATCCTTTATGACTTGCTCGCGAATTTCGGCAGAAAGGGGCTTGGCGGTAAGCACATTGTCGATAGTCGCCTCAACCGCTTCCCGGCTGCTATAAGCGCTGGCCATCGACTCTCGTACCGCCGCGGGAAGATTCATCGGCGTGGGCGGGGATGGTGCCACCAGTACGAGACCCGCCAAGCCGGCGGGTCGGAGTGATGCCATTAACTGGGCGATCTTCCCTCCCATGGAATGGCCGACCAACACGTAGCGGCGCGGATTAAGTGTCTTAATGACTCCCTCGATGTCTGAGGACATATTCGCCAACGTATAGCCCACGTTAGGCGCTTCGGATTGACCCCAGCCACGAAAATCAATTGCGATGGTTTGGTAGCTCGTTGCAAGCTCCCCCGTAACATACTTCCAAGTTCGTGACGAGCCGCCCCAGTAATGCAAGAAGACTAGAGCTAATTCACCTTTTCCTTTCTGATCGACGAACAACGAAATTCCGTTCGAGGTGATGTTCACGTTTAATTCTCCCTTCACCAGAGCATTTGCGGCAGGTGCCGGCAGGTCTATATCTGATCGCATTGATATATAATTTCCATTATTTTATTATCACCTGATACCTGGATTATCGAATGGGGTGACGGTTGGATCGGTTGACCAGTATGGCAGTGTTTGTCGCGGCAGTAGAGGAAGGCAGTCTAGTGGGCGCCGCGCGGCGCTTCGGACTGTCATCGTCAATGGCGGGGAAACACGTTTCGGCTCTCGAGGAAGAGTTGCAGGCGCGGCTGCTCCAGCGAAGCACCCGAATGTTGAAGCTGACCGAGGTGGGAAATACCTACTACACACGCTGCAAGCAGATCCTCGAAGCTGTGGAAGAAGCAAATGCCCAGGTGCGGGAGGCACAGGCGAATGTGCGGGGTCTTTTGCGGATTACCGCTCCAACGACATTCGGCACCATGCATCTCGGTCCCGTCATAGCAGGGTTTCTTGAAGCGTATCCTGAGGTGTCGATCGAGACCTTGCTGAGCGATCACTATATTGATCCCCTGGCAGAGGGCGTTGATATGGCGATCCGCATCGGTCGACTGCAGGATTCCGATCTCGTCGCCAAGCGTCTCGCTCCGTGCCTGATGGTGTATTGTGCGGCGCCTTCGTTCCTGAACCGACAGGGCGAGCCGAAGACGGTGGAGGATCTGCGCCGAGCGCCAAGACTGGCCTTTACGGACGCGGTCTCTCCCGGAGACTGGACTTTGACCGATCCAGACGGACAAACGCATATAGTCGATGGGCCCGTCCGGCTTGCATCCAACAATATGCAGATGTTGCTGTCCGCAGCCTTGGCAGGCACCGGGGTCGCTTACGGCCCGAGCTTCGTGTTCGGACCGTCCATTGCGAGCGGCGCGCTTCTCCCGCTGTTAGAGGATCACAAGACGTCAGATCTGGCAATCAACGCGGTCTATCCTACGAAGCGGCACGCCTCTCTGAAGCTCCGACGCTTTATTGAGCATCTGGGTGTGCAACTCGGTGGCACCCCGCCTTGGGACATTGCGCTGAAACCTTAGGGATAAGCACCACCGAAAATCAAGTTTCCAATTGTGCACACGGCGGCCAACGCGCCAAGCGCATGTTGGAGCGCGGCCACCGCTCGGATCCGCCTATGCCGGGCTGGAAAAGAACCGGTTCATGCCGGGAACGTCGGAGAGGAACGTCTCGACCTCGGCGATGCGGCCTTCGCGGAGCCGGCATACTGTCGCAAGATGCTCGTCCAGCACGATCCCTTTGCGCTCGGCCGTGTTATGGAGGCTAAGCGCCATATTATCGCGGCTCAACAACACGTGCTTGAGCTCAAAGCTCAGGCCATAGCCCGCGATCTGCCGAGCGCGGGCAACCACAGCGTCGACACCGACCGCCACGCCGGAGATTTCGTTGTCTCCCGGCAGCGTCCAAATTGCATCTTCATGGAAAAGCTGACGCATGGCCCCCCAATCACGCGAGACAAGGGCGCGGTGGAATGCGCGTGCGAGCTCTTCGGCTGTCATGGTGTTCATTGTTGGATCCTCTGATGGAGAATGATGCGAGACAATCTACCGCCGCAGATAAAATTCCGATATACGAATGAAGAGGATAGCTGATATCTGGAATTCGAATGATTGATGAAACGCTCCTTCGGCTCTTGCCATCGCTCGTCGCGATTATCGAAGAGAGCAGCGTATCTGGCGCTGCCCGGCGGATGGCGATCAGTCAGCCCCGCATGTCGGCGCGCCTTGCCGAGTTGCGGACGCTCTTCGGTGATCCTCTACTCGTGCCTTCAGGCAAAGGGCGGGGCCTCATCCCCACCGATCATGGAACACGAATTGCTAGCTATGCGTCGGGGTTCCTGGCGGATCTGGAGAGCCGCCTTGCGGACGAAACGTTCGATCCGAAAACGGCCGCGCGCACGTTTCACATCATGGCCAACGACAATGCGACGACGATAATCGGCGTGCCGTTGATCGAGGCTATCCAGCGAGCCGAGGCTGCCTGCATGCGGGTAGCGTTTCATCAGTTTGATCCCCACAAACTGGAGGACCTCGAAACAGGAAAGCTGGACCTGGCGGTCGGCGCCCCGTCCCAGTTTGCAAAGCACGGAACCCTGATGAGCAGAAAGGTGGTACGAGATCGCATGGTAACGATTGGAAAGGCGTCGAGCCAGCAGGGGCCGATGGATCTGAATCGCTTCTGTTCCAGTGCGCATGTGATTGTGTCCGGAGACGGTGGAGGCTTTGAGGGCATTGTCGATAAAGAACTTTCGAAGATCGGACGAACCCGGCGCGTCGCCGTCTCGGCGCAAAGCTACCTCGCTGCCATTGAAACGGTGCGGGAAACCGAGCTTCTGGCGACAATGCCGCATTCCCTGACATTACGCCGAAGTGCGGACCTGGCGATCTTCGATCCGCCGATCACGCTTCCGGAGATATCGCTATCTGTTGCATGGCACCCGCGCGCCAACGATGCCGGCAATCGCTGGCTTCGTGAACTGCTGTGGGCCATTACCAGGCAGGCCTAAACGCAGATCAGCATTGGGTAGGCCCGATGGGACGATAGAATAGCGGCGGTCCTGCGCTTGCGCGGCGGAGACCGCAGCGCGACTGGGCTCCGGAGTTTTTACTCGTTTCATGATCGAGAGCCACCACGGGCGTCCGCTCCCTCCAAGCCGCGAAGGAACGCGGCCACTCCCTCTTTGAATCGCGTCTCAAAGTCGCTTTCGATAATGGTTCCTGCGCACCGCCGCAGCGCAGGAAAGCGGATGTCTATGGCCGCCATGAGCTGCTTCTCGCCGCCATCGTGATCTTCGTCCGACCTCCAACGTTCACGAAACGCCTGTTCTTCGATCGTGGATCCAAGGACGAAATAAACGAGATTGAACATCGCATCCGTCGCCGCTTGCTCGCCGAGTTGCTTTTTCAGTAGCGCATCCAACGCGATGTCGGCGAGCTTGAGCACATTCGCGCCGACGGCATAGGTGCCAGCATAGAGCTTGGCACCGTCCCGGTGGGCGAGCAACGCGTTCCGCATGGCCCGCGCCAGCGACGATAACACCGCGTCAGGATCCTGACTGGTATCCGTTGCAGCGACAGCGGGAGCGATAATCGCGTCTGCAATCTGGTCCAGCAGATCCTGCTTCGACGGAAAGTGCCAATAGAGCGTAGGGGCCTGCACGTTGAGCGCTTTGGCAAGCGCTCGCATCGTCAGGCCTTCGACACCTACTTCGTCCAGCAGTGTCAGTGCGGTCGCAACGACCGTTTCTTTTTGCAGCGCCATGGTTGACTCCCCTAACATCGTTAGGCTAATCTAACATCGTTAGAGATGGGAAGCAATATGGTAGATGTAGTCGTTGTCGGTGCTGGTCCTGTAGGCTTGTGGACAGCGTGTGAGTTGAGGCTCGCCGGGGTGGACGTCGCTCTTCTCGAGCGCCGTACCGCCCGCATGGAGCAGTCCCGCGCCCTTACTATCCACAGTCGAACCATCGAACTGTTCGCGATGCGAGGGGTAGCGGAGCGCTTTCTGACCGAAGGCAAGCCCATCGCGACGGGTCATTTCGCGAGTCTGGACACGCGCTTGGACTTCTCCGGATTCGAGACGCGATTCCCCTTCACCTTGTTTCTTCCACAGAACCGGACGGAGGCGCTTCTCGAAGCACATGCTGCAGATCTCGGCGTGGAGATCCATCGCGGCCATCATGTGGAAAGCATCGCTGGGGACAGCGAGCGCGGCTATACGGTAAAAGGCACGGCCGCCCATGGCGCATTCCGCTTCGACTGCCGCGCCGTTGTCGGCGCTGATGGGCGTCGGAGCGTCGTGCGTGCGGCGGCCAACATCGCGTTTGAAGGCAGTGATACCTCCCACAGCGTAATGATGGGCGACGTCCGCATCGATGCAAGGGAGGGGCCACCCGTGCGTGCCTTCTGCAATGCACGCGGCGGCGGCATGCTCGCGCCCATCGACGCCACCGGGCGGGTAAGGATCATCCTCATCGACCCGGAGCGCTCTCACGTCGACACGCGCGAACCTCTATCGCTGGAGGAACTCTCCGCGTCAGCCCGCCGTGTTCTTGGTGAGGATCTCGGCATGCGCGATCCTTCCTGGCTCACGCGCTTCGGTGATGAAACACGGCTGGCTGCCGCCTACCGCCGCGGCAATCTCTTCGTCGCGGGGGACGCTGCGCATATCCACGCGCCAGCTGGTGGCCAGGGCATGAATGTCGGGCTGCAGGATGCAATGAACCTCGGTTGGAAGCTGGCGGCAGTCATCAAGGGCGAGGCGCCTGACGCGCTGCTCGACAGTTACGAGACGGAAAGACGGCCAGTTGGCGCTCAGCTCGCCCGCAACACGCTGGCGCAGATCGCAATGATGACCAGCTTCGATCCAGCCCACCTCGCGCTGCGCGCATTGATGTCGGATCTGCTCAAGGTCGGCGAGCTTAACCGGCGCCTCGCTGGCGAGTTGTCGGGATTCGACATCACATATGCGCACGATGCACTGCCCGGCAGCGACGATCCCGCAGCGGGCTGCCGGTCGCCCGACAGCCGCCTTGTGCTGGAAGACGGCACTGAGACGACTGTTCACGCCCTTCTCAAGGAGGGCAAATGGCTCTCGTTAAGTTTCGCGGAGGGCAAATCGGCCAGGGCGCCGGCGTGGTTGCCAGAAGCGGCGGTGCGGCGGGTTCGCTGTCAGTCTTCCGACGATCTGGTACGCGATGCGACAAGCATGCTCGTTCGACCGGACGGCTATATTGCCGGCTTTACATGAGCGTGGGTTTATTGGTTCGCATGGTGTGTGCTGCACTCGATCATTCTCCATGCACTAGGGCTGCCGGGCAACGCCTTTTGTCAGTTAGAGACCTGTTGGCAAATGGTCCTCGTCCCATCCGGTATCCGAGCAAGTGCGTTCAAATTCATTTGCGAGGTCGGATAGCCGCACGGAACCGAAGCGCTTAAGCAGGAGGGCTTCCGCGCTCTGAAGGGCATCATCAATCGCGGCGTTGACGACCCTTTCGACCGCACAGTGCGGGTTGTCGCCCATGTTTCCTATGGCGAAGATCTTTGGGCGGCCGATAGCGTTGTGTATGTCGAGCAAGGTGATTTCAGTCAGGTCTCGCGCAAGCGACCAACCGCCACCATGCCCTTTTTCCGAACGCACATAACCCGCACGCCGCAAGCCGCTCATCGTCCGTCGAACCAACACAGAGTTAGTATCGAGCATTTTAGCGATCTGCTCAGAGGTAAGCGGGGCGTCGTGCCGTGCCATGTGCAAGAGCACATGCAGCATTCTTGACAATCGACTGTCTGTTCTCAACGGTGCTCCATCTCCTTTCAGAATCTCCTACTTGACCATACCTGCTGGGGCCTTCTCTGTCGCCCTGCATTGAATTCACTACGGTCGGTCCGAGGGGATGCGAACATCTTTCAGAGTTGACGAACACAGGCAAGTCATGTATCTCTAAAAGATACATAAAGGAGGCGCTTATGGAGTTTGATGTCATCGTAGTCGGCGGCAGCTTCGCAGGGCAGGCAGCTGCGCTGCAACTGGGGCGCGCCAGACTGCGTACCTTGCTCGTTGACGCCGGCAGTCCCCGCAACCGTTTCGCACGCACTTCCCATGGCTTTCTTGGGCAGGATGGCGTGCCGCCATCGGTCATCATCTCGACTGCGCGCCGTCAACTGGCAACCTACGCGACAGTGGAAGTCCGTGAGGGAGAGGTTGTGGACGCAGCCATTACCGAAATGGGCTTTCGTGTGTCGTTGGCTGATGGGAGGGAAGAGAGGGCGAAGCGTCTAATCCTCGCAATCGGTGTCCGCGACATTCTTCCTGATCTGGCGGGTGTCGAAGAGCGTTGGGGCGTCAGTGTTCTCCACTGCCCCTATTGTCACGGCTATGAGTTGAACCAACGGCCTTTGGGGGTGCTGGCCCGGGATCAAATGGCGTTTCATCAGGCAATGCTTGTGCAGGATTGGGGAACAACGACCCTTTTCACTCAGGGTCTGTTTAGCCCGACGTCAGAGCAAGTGGTAGCGCTGTCCAGTCGTGGCGTGAAGGTCGAGCATACCCCGATTGTAGGGCTCGTCGGCAATGCACCAACGCTTGACGGGGTTCGCCTCGCTGACGGCAGAACAATAGAATTGTCCGCACTTTTCACCCTTCCGCGAACAGTCCCGGCCAGCGATCTGGCAGAGAGGCTGGGATGCATCTTTGAAGACGGGCCGACCGGACCGTTCATCAGTACGGACGAGCGCCGTCAGACGTCCGTACCCGGTGTTTTCGCAGCTGGAGACGCGGCCAGCGCCATGCCGCAGGCCGCACTCGCAGCGGCCGCAGGCGTCACAGCAGCTGGGAGCGCTCATCAGTCCATTATTTTTGCTGGTGCTGAGCCAATGCGAAAATGATTCCAAAAGAGGTGGCAGAAAACAGGGAATGCAAGCAAATCTGGGTATTTCTACGCTGAAAATCAGGGGCGCTATCAGTCATTTCTGATCGTTCCCGTATTGATAATGAATGAAACAAGTTATTCCCCACCATTCTCAGCTTACGGCCATGGCATTGCGCTTAATTGCGCTGCATCCAAAAGATTTTATCTCCGTACTTGCGTAGATGGTGGATCTCTATACCAAACACCAGCCTAAGGAGGATAGCAGTATGGCGGAACGAGCCACACCGTTTGTTTTCCTGAAGCCATGCTTGATCTTCTTTCACAGGTTTTGCACGGTCTTATAAGTGCGGGTACAGCCGATGAAGCGGATATCCAATCTGAGGTCTCAGAGTGGCGAAACCAAGTATACTATCAACACCAAAATTCCTCTCGTTTCCCTGCGCCAGGCGCTTGTGGTCGCCGAGTATCTTAGTTTCCGTCACGCCGCCAGTGCGCTCGGCGTAACGCAATCGAGTGTCAGCGCCCGTATCAAGGCGCTTGAGGAAGCCCTCGGTGTTCTCCTGTTCGAGCGGAACACCCGTGGGGTCCGGCTGACGGAGGCCGGTCGTCGCTTTGTGGAGGAGGTTGAGCAGGCTCTGCAGATCCTTGATCGTGCTGTAAAGACGGCCGGGATGCTGGCGCGGGGCGAAGAGGGGGAACTCCGTATTGGTGTACATGCCCTCATATCAGGCGGATTCCTCGACCGACTGCTGGAACTGTTCCATCAGAGGAATTCGGGCGTGTGCCTGCACATAACCGAGGGCACCGCACGCGACACGCAGGTCATGGTACGCGAAGCAGGACTTGACCTGGCCTTCATGGCTGGGGAGTGCCGAGCTCCTGATCTCCATTCCGGTGTGATCTGGCGTGATGCGCTTATGGCGGTCTTCTCGGACACCCATCCCCTGGCTGCAAAGACGCACGTCGAATGGAGCGACCTGTCAGGCGAAACCTTCATCGTCCGCGATGGAGGCACCGGTCCTCAGGTGCGCGACCTGATCTTGGTACGCTTTGCTGGCGAATGGCAAATTCCGATCATTCGCCAGTTCAATGTGGGGCGCGACGCCTTGCTGTCGATGATTGCCCACGGGTTTGGCATTTCTCTCCTGGCCAGAGAGAATGAGTTAGCTGCACCGCCAGGTGTTGTCTTTCGTTCCATTCTGGACGAGCCTGGAACGATAGCCTTCTCTGCGGTCTGGTCTCCGCACAACCGCAATCCGGCGCTTCGGAAACTGCTCGGTCTGGCCAGGAGATTGGGGCGGTCTCACACAGACCACCGATTCGCTGCGTTGCAGCCTGTTGCTTTCTGTGACGACACCGCAACCCGTCCTTTTTGCCGCCCATAGCATCCGGTAGCCACTCGCATAATTATTGGCGGTTGCCTTCCGCAGGGAAGGCAATTCTTTGATTGGCTCCATTTCTCTTGCCGACTGGAGCTTGTATGCGTGGAGGGCGAATCCTTTGGGGTCAGATCGCTGTCGTCTTCACCATCGTTCTGGTGACGACCTGGGCAGCGACGCAATGGGTCGCCTTCCGCCTCGGCTTCCAGCCGCAGCTTGGTAATCCGTGGTTCGAGCTGGTGGGCTGGCCGGTCTATTATCCGCCGGCCTTCTTCTGGTGGTGGTTTTCGTTCGAAGCCTATGCGCCTGCGATCTTCGTCGAGGGCGGCATCATCGCCGTATCGGGCGGTTTCCTCGCCATCGCCGCCGCCATCCTCATGTCGATCATCCGGGCGCGGGAGGCGCGCAACGTCGCGACCTACGGCTCGGCACGATGGGCGGAGGACAGGGAAATCCGCGCAGCCGGCCTACTCGGCCCCGATGGGGTGGTGCTTGGCAAGCACGAACGCGACTATCTGCGCCATGACGGCCCGGAGCACGTCCTTTGCTTCGCCCCGACCCGCAGCGGCAAGGGTGTCGGACTGGTAGTCCCGACGCTGCTGACCTGGCCGGAAAGCTGCATCGTCCATGACATAAAGGGTGAGAACTGGACGCTGACGGCGGGCTTCCGGGCAAGGCACGGCCGCGTGCTGCTGTTCGATCCGACCAATGCCAGATCGTCCGCCTACAACCCGTTGCTGGAGGTCCGTCAAGGGGAATGGGAGGTTCGGGACGTGCAGAATATCGCGGATATTCTGGTCGATCCCGAAGGCAGTCTCGACAAGCGCAATCACTGGGAAAAGACCAGCCACAGCCTGCTGGTCGGCGCGATCCTGCATGTCCTTTATGCGGAGAAGGACAAGACGCTGGCGGGCGTCGCCAACTTCCTGTCCGATCCCCGCCGCCCCGTCGAAGCGACGCTTCGCGCGATGATGGACACGCCGCATCTCGGCGAGGCTGGCGTCCATCCCGTCATCGCGTCGTCGGCCCGCGAGTTGCTGAACAAAAGCGAGAACGAGCGCAGCGGCGTGCTGTCCACAGCCATGTCGTTCCTGGGTCTTTACCGCGATCCGGTTGTGGCGCGTGTCACCTCGCGCTGCGACTGGCGCATTGCCGATCTGGTCGGGAACAGGGAGCCTGTAACGCTCTATCTCGTCGTGCCGCCGTCCGACATCAACCGCACCAAGCCGCTTATCCGTCTGATCCTCAATCAGATCGGCAGGCGGTTGACCGAGGATTTGAACACTTCGGCCAAGCGTCACCGGTTGCTGCTGATGCTGGACGAGTTTCCAGCACTTGGCCGGCTCGACTTTTTTGAATCGGCGCTCGCCTTCATGGCGGGCTACGGCCTCAAATCCTTCCTGATCGCCCAGAGCCTCAACCAGATCGAGCGCGCCTACGGGCCGAACAACGCGATCCTCGACAATTGTCATGTCCGTGTCAGCTTTGCGACCAACGACGAGCGTACCGCCAGGCGGGTGAGCGACGCGCTCGGCACCGCGACCGAACTGCGGGATTCAACCAACTATGCCGGGCACAGACTGGCCCCATGGCTCGGGCATTTGATGGTGTCGCGGCAGGAGACGGCCCGGCCGCTGCTCACGCCGGGCGAGATCATGCAGCTTCCACCCACCGACGAAATCGTCATGGTCGCAGGAACACCGCCGATCCGCGCGAAGAAGGCGCGGTATTTCGAGGATGCGCGGTTCATGGAGCGCATCCTGCCGCCGCCTGATATGGCCATGGCGTCGAGAGACGCACTCTCCACTCCAACAGATGACTGGACGAGCCGCATTGTCGCGCCAGTGCACCAGTCCGCCGCGAAACTCGCGGATAGCGCAGGCGGCGATCCCACCAATGCGGGCATCCGCCGCGAGCCGGAATTGCCGGACCATGAGGAAATACTTCCTCCACAGGCAGCACCCGCACAGGCATTCGAACTGCTCGACGACGAACCGGATATTGATACGGCGAAAGCCCGGGCAATGCGCCAGCGCATGCGGATGGTGGCGCGGCAGGTTGCCATGAACCCAGATGACGGAATTGAACTTTGAGGCAGCGCCATGGCGAAACGCACTCGCATGAATGTCTATTTCGACCCGGAACTGC
>Ga0182741_1003877_pt1 | contig 15324 bp, 7 predicted proteins | sample eDN5th37CBELigOP_FD_128874 | JGI IMG/M metagenome (GOLD analysis project Ga0182741, IMG submission 128874) | Enriched Organic Plus compost microbial communities from Emeryville, California, USA - eDNA 5th pass 37_C BE-Lig OP (version 2) (version 2) ...
ACGGGCACTAGCAGCGCAACGACTCCACCGCAAGTAACACAACTGCAGTCGCGCGGGAGCAACAGCATCGGATCTGTCTCCTGTTATCAACACCAACACGTCTTTGACCTGCCACGGACCAATTGATTGATTGAGCAGTTGTGCTGGCCGTTGGAATTCGTGAGTATGAACCACACCAAATCCCTAAGCTTCGTGCGGGCGTCCCCGACCATCAAGCTCTTCATCTATCTTCAGCTAATGTTCTCTCTACTCGCGTTGTTCTTGGTGTTTGTCTACCCACTCGGTAGCTGGCGCCATATGTTGTATAAGAATCCGAACAACCTGAGTGATTTGCGAGATGTCGACTGTCGAATGCACAAACCAGTGATTCGGGATGTAACCGGACCGGTGCCACCCGTCGAGTCCATCCGCGACAATCGTATCAATCTTGTGATGCTCGTCTTTATTCACATTTTCCAAGCCAGCTCATATCTATACATCTTCGCCATGGGTCTCAAGTTTGTACACAAGCCGACTTTCGTACATCCATTGCTTACGTGGATTGTTCCTTTGGCTGCACCAACTATCTTCATCTTGACGGCGGTGCTTATTGTTCCGGACGTGCATCGGTATTGCGATGTCGCAGTTGAGACTTACAAGCAGTTAGGAAACTATCAACTCACCGAAACCAAAGAGAATGGATATGCTCTGTTCCTCTTGTCAGGGATCTCGGGCATTCTCGCTATCCTGACCTACTGGCTTGCCGTATTGCTGGTTCGAAAACAGATCTCGAAACATCCTGAGGATGCGGCCTACATCTCCATCTAAGTTGCATTCGCTCTGTGCATTGTTCAACACCAAAAAAGTAACAATGATGCAATTACTGTATGACGTTTGTACAATAGCTATGCAGACAAGATCCAGAACTCTAGTCACTGTGTAGTGAGAAAGCCGTATGATTACATGAATAAACAAAGGCAAGATGAGTAAATCAGGAATCACCTCAGTGGGTTTCACAGAGGTCGACAAATCGACATGAATGAAGCAGAAAAAAGTAAAAATGATATGCATGTACAAGCCCTATGCCTCAATAGCGGATGACCTGCAAAGCTTCGGGCCAAAGGTAGAGAATGGGCGTCTCTCCTTGAAAATACATTCAGCAAAGTTGTCTGTGTCAAACCGGGGAGGGGGATGCTAGGTGATGGAGGGTTCAAACAAAATTAATGGAGATGAAGGGTTGGGCGCTCAAGAGACGTGTGGGTACGATGCTAGACTCAGCGACAAGGTAACAGAAGAGGGAAACATTTACATGTTAACTACATAGACCCGATCCTAGCTACGCGGCGCCACAGGTGTTACGTCGTGCCCAGTATGTAGGATGAAGAGGTACCAACAGGAAGCCCGAACTGCGACGGGCGAGGTGCGGGGTGAAACTATGTCGATGACGGGATTCACTTCTAAGTCTTCTAAGGCGGAGCATGGTCCACCGTGAGTGACAATAAATAAAGTGCTCAAAAGCAATCACTTGAACGTAGTCACAGCCACTGTAAAATCCTGACAAGATGTGCGGCCGGACATCTCGAGGCAATACAAACCGTGACTCCCAAACTGATGAGACATAGTAGGTCGTCGAATCAAACAACTCAAGGCACTTAGGCCAGATATGCATGATAGTTGAGTCCAATCGAAGGTTAGGGTAGCTTGGGGGTTGACACAGAAAGGGAATATCAGACAAAACATAGTACGAGTGGATGAATATGCCATTAATTGAAATGACTTGCACGAGTATATGTGCAGTAGTCTATGGGTTAGCGTATGCTAACGCCTATGCACACTATCTTGCGGTTGCGTATGGGGCGCGTTGAATGATGGTGTACCATCAGCTCTTGGAATCGGAGCTCCTAAAGGGTGTGTGCGGTCCATGGATGGGAACGCTGGGCTCAACTCTGGCGGCTGGTGGTGAGGATATTGCTGCGATGGCAAACCATCATAAGCGAAGGCTCCCACCTGAGGTGGCTGGATCATCACCGCAGGCATAGTTGGAGCTCCGGTTGTAGCGATTATGGGGAAGGAAATCGGGGGTACTCCGGTCACCGGGGTAGCCATTGGTGATGCTGCAGTTGCAGAAACGCCCAATACAGGCGGTCGTATGAGCTGTGAAGAAGCATCAGGCTGATTGAAGAGGGGAGGGAACGGCTGGGTTGAAAAGCTCGCGGGGCTTGTCGTAGAGTCGACTTGTGGCATGGCCTCGAAAGCAGGAAGAATTTGAGTTGCCGCAATGGATTGCATTGAGGGTGCGGTGGTAGGGATGGGCAAGGTAAGCATAGCATTAGGTATTGGGTTCGACGGAAAGCTAGTTCCACTGAATAGATAGGAAGTAGCTGGCGAAATGCCGAGCGCAGTTCCATTTCCGGGGTTAAATGAAGGGGTCGGTTGCTGGATCCCAGTTTGCTGCAGTCGCGCCAGTTGCTGAACGGTCGCTTGAAGACGCAAAATTGCATCATTCAGAGGATTCGCCAAAGTGACACTCGTAGCACCCGGGGGCAATAGTATGCCGGAAGGCAAGGGTGCCGTACCAGTTGGTGAGTCAGGGAGTGTTGGACGATGAGGTAGATAGTTGTTGTCACTGACACCAGCAAGCAGTGGGACCGGCAACTCGACAGGAGGTGGAGCAAAGTTAATTGACGCTTGCGGAGATGCTTCAAAGTGCTGGCGAGGTGAGAGCGCGCTAACTCCTTGCACAGCAATGTTGGGCACAGCCAGCGGTGGTCCCTCTGGTGGGGGAGAGAGAGGAAGTGTGGCAGCAAGAATGGGCGAGCGGGGAGTCACGGCAGGCCCGGCTATGGCTAATGATGGGAGCATGACCTGTGGGCCACTCGGCGATACATGGGGCTGCAAGCCGAGATTCACATCGCCCTCAGTCGCTCGAGGTTTGGGACTGCCAATATTATTCGGAGGAGTCACTTGGGCATGGGGCTCGATGTGATCTGCTTTGGCTTGCAAATGAGGCTGCGCAACTTCTAATTCAAGCCTATGCTGATTGCTGTCTCCCGTCTCCTTGCTGTCTCCCGTCTCCTTGCTGTCTCGTTCAACAACCGCCACAGGAAGCGAGATGACTGAATCAATGTCCGATTCAGTTCGTGGATCTGCGTCGCTATCCGTATAGTTGCTCACCGCTTCGTAGTGAGTTTGTGGTTCGAGTACAGGCTCGACGATCGATATATCCAGATTAGGGACATCGTGGGTCGTGAGAACGCGCACCCTGTCGGGGTCTGAATTGGTTCTACGATGGCGTCTTCGTGTGGGATGCAACAATCGACGCTTTCGCTGTGACCAATGCGCAGTGAGTGGGTATGCAGGCGAGTATGTTCCTGACATTTCCAGTGATCTACCGAGCTCACGAATGCCATCCGCTTGTGGGGTTTGTCCAAACGGGTGTGCTAAACTGGTTGCGGCAGCCTTGCTTTTACTTTCTATGGCGTCTAGGACGGTGAAGGCGTGCGCCTTTTCGGGGGAAACCATGAACATAAGGTTATCACCAGCAACAGAGCCCAGCTCAGTGTGCGGTCCAAGATTGCCACCAAAGATGGACCGCTCTGGCCTCACGCTTCTACTATCGACCACCATTACGTCGTTGGTTTCATCACCTCTTCCAGATCTACAGTTGGCGTCTGTGGGTTGGAATTCGCTCCTTGCCATGTGAGCCAAAGCGGGACTTGAAGAGTCTTGTTCACGCTCGGCAGCCTGCGGCACAGAGCGGGCGCTCGCCACTCCGTTGGATAGTGCCGTGTTATCTGCCACTGAGACGGTCACTGTGGCGTTCTCGTCATTGGTAGCTGACACTGTGCTGGCGGAGCCGGCAAGAGCATCCGAAGTGCACGCAGCACTCGCTTCAGCAATACGGCGCTGGGTCATCAAGAAGTACAACCGACGGAATGCAGAGACTAGAACTGGAGAGCGCGTCTGTCGGAATGCCGTCACTTCGAATTGGTAGAGAGTCGGGTATCCGAGCAAATTCTCCACAAATCTTCGGCAGTATCCTGGGGTTGGAGTCAGCACAGCTCGGGATTCGGTCGTACGCAGCGCAATCGCATCTCGTCTCTTCTTTCGAGCGCCCCAGTCTGGTACTTGGCTGGGAGGGGAGAAAATCTCTAAGGCCTCTTTGTCCTCAAGGTTTGCATTGCCATATCCCATAATTGCAAAGTGGGGCAAAGCGCTCAATTCCTTGGTTTTGCAACGGTCCACTCGGCAGAACCAGAGGTTAGTCAGAAATTCAAAACAGAACCAGTACCTCGGTTGCTCATGCATGAGGTGCTCTCGGAGACCATGGGTAATGGCGTCTAGATACATCTGCTTCTCCTCCTCACTGAGAACTTCCCAAATTTTGGAGGATACCATGCGTGCTCGAGCCTTAGCAAGAGCGCCTTCGGCCGCAGCGAGCTCGCGAATGTACTTTTCTGTTGCAAGCTCCATTTCCCGCATCATCTGACGCTCACGCTTTCGTTTACTAATACGAGGCTTCCTTCGTTTACCGCCTGCGCTATTGCTGACGGTCATGCTGTTATGACTACTGTGACGGCTGGCACCTCCATGACGTCCGTGCGCTGGGGACTCCAAAGAGGTTTTACCCTTATTTCTAGTTATCGCTCCTTCGACAGCCGAATCCTGCAGCCCACCATAACGACGAGACTTCACTGCTGGTGCGTCTAACTTTCCTTTTCCGGCTGGCGGTCCCATCTGTGAACTCACCGGAGTGATCGAAGGATCCACAATCGGTACATCCTCGTGTCTGCCGCCCTCTGCAAACATTGGAAGCATGTAATCATACGGATCCGTTGCGATCACATCAAGGGCTGGGTCGACAAGCGAGGCTGGATAGTAGTTCTGAGCCGCTGGGAGTTCAGAAGGATCTTGATAATTAGGTGATTGAGAGGATGATATAGCTCCCTGGGGGCCTGTAGGTAAGGTTGATTCGGAAATCTTCGCTAATTGGATCATAAATGGCTGTTCAATAGTCTCGATTGCACCGAACAACTGATTCAATCGCTTTTGGTCCTCTCTTATCGCCCGATCATATCCATACAGGAGAGATTCACTCAAAATACTCTCGGCGCGCCAGTGCAACGTGAGCATGATATCACCTAAAATCTCAGTGGCATACAGCAGAAGGTCCGTAAGGACCACCTCTTCAGGTGGCGGGTCAACAAGCTCCCTCGGGTTTGGTTGTGGTGGAGTGAGACTAACAGATGCGAGTGGTGAAGGGATGCTGGAGCGCACTGATCCGATAGCTCCGAGGCTCGGTGAACAATCGGAGCTCACCGTGCTCAAATCAACAGATCCTTCATGAGGTGAGGGTGCTGTCCCAACTACAATGTCCATTTGGGCTGCGGATCTATGATCCTGATCGAGTTGCAAATCGGCGATATGTGCGCCGAGTGCCTGACGTACTTGAACAATGGGTTGAGGCTGCATCAACTGAGGCTGAGATGGAGTGTCAGTGTCGGCTGTGGGCGTATACTCGATCACATGTTGCTCGTCATAATCCTCAACTTCTCGATGGCCTTGGCCAAGGGTGAACAGTGAACCTCGTAACTCGGGAGTGATGATTGACACCGCTCCTGTGGTTTGCTTAACTGTTGTCGGAAACGCCTGCCCGCCCCAGATCGACTTAGAGATGACACCATAGTATCCACTTTGTGACATATCTGCTGGTTGAAATCCACCTGGACCGAGTGAACTACCAAATGAACTGGTCGTAGCAATTGAGCCCGTCTCACCTGCAGGATGGACGACATGGTATGGGTCATCCGGCGGTCTATTAACAATGTCGGTAAACTTTGAATCAGACTGGCTTGGGTCGTACGGGCTACATCCAAGACCAAGGGACACACTCTCCAACTCAATTTCATTCGCCGGACTTGCCGTCAGACTTGCATCTGAAGCACTCTCAGGCTCCCTCATTACGTTTTGGTGGATTGAAATGGCTGAGAATGGCTGGGGCTTGGATCCGATCGCAGAGCTGAAAATTAGTCCCTTCTGAAGCGACTCCTCCCCTATTGGTTGGTGGGCAAGAACCACGTTTTCGGTAGAATGCTTGTCATCAACTCGAGTTGAGTCGCGAGACGAATTAGTATAGACGCTAATAGTATCCGGGGCTTTTATCAGCTCACTCGGATCTCTTTCATCGATACGAGCTAAAGCTGAATGAACGCTGACCTGCTTCAGAGCAAAGCATGGAATTCCATCTTCTGTTTTCGGGAATTCTGACCGCTCGCCCGGCGGGAAATGTGTGCTGTTTGTTGGGATCTCGGAAGGCGAGGCAATAACCTCGCCTGATGAAGTTCCATCTGTTGGAGGTGTGGATCCATCATCATTATCTTCGCCTGCCGGCGGAACAGCTACAATCATGCCACTGTTATATCGCTCCAGCCAGCGCATTAATGCGCGCTTATACTGCTGAAAGCGATTGATCTCGGCATTGAGTGATCGAATGTGGTCATTCTGGATTCGATAATGTGTAAGTGGCATGATGATAGGGACGCCGTGTGCGTCTCGTGGGAGATCGTCATCTTTATATCTGCGCACTCCACCAAGCATGAGGGTCGTGCGTTGCACTGGTGTGATGTGACCATGGAGTGTCGTGGCGTCGAGAATATCAGTTACTCGTAACAAGTTCTCCGCGTCACTTGGTGGGATCGTGGTAAGGAGGTAAAGATGGAAAATCAGTTCATCAACTTCGTTCAGGAATCCTTCGCTCTCAGCAAGATGGATTGAGGGTATGTGAAGCTTGAGCGCTCGACGGAGGTAGTTATAAATCGAATGCGTAGCATTATACGCCTTCCAATGCTCATCTGCGGATTTTCGTCGATACCCAGGGTAGAGGAAAAGCATGACAAGCGCTATTGCAGCGACGATTGGGAACCCAATCCATGATGGAATGCTAGGTGGAGGAATCGGAACACAAGCATCAACCGTAGTCGCACCCTCGATCTCTGTGCGGAAGCCCCGTGGGCACGGAGTGCAAGCAGCCTGCCCCGGCACGGCACTATACCCCGATGTGCAGGGTTGGCAGGCCGTGGAACCTTGCGGTGAAAAGGCACCAGGAGGGCAGAGTGCGGGAATATAGGTACCTGGAAGGCACCACGATCCGGCAGGACATGGCACTGCTTCTGATACGGACGGGCAGTAGTACCCTGCAGGACATTGCTGCGCTTCAGCTTGACCTTCGGGACAATAGTATCCGGGGAGGGGTAGCGTGGCCGCGTGGCATGGGTGAGGTGCGGTGCTTCCTTCAGGACACAACGACCCCGCAGGGCAAAGATTCAAAGTATCCGGAAATGGGCAATAGAAACCTTTAGGGCATGGCTGAGGAGCAGCTCGACCTGCTGTGCAGTAGGTGCCTTTGGGGCATGGAGTGGGTAACGCGCTTCCTGCGGGGCAGTAATTGCCGGAAAGACACGTAAATGGTATAGTTGTGTTTCCCGGGCAAAACTTGGATTCAGGGCACTCAAAGGCAACAACAGAACTACCGACGAGGTCGCAATACGAGCCTGAAGGACAAGGTAAAGTTACCATTATCACGAGCTGGATGGGAGTACTCTGGCCAAATTGGTTGAGGGCGAGCACGCTGAGTTCTACATGTTCACCCAGGTGAGTTGGGACACCAGTAATCAAACCGGTGGATTCGTGGAAAGTCAGCCCGGATGGAAGGCTGCTGTCTGCAAGTGTCGTAAATGCGTTGCCGCCTGACTCGACATGTGCAAAGGGTGTAAACGAGCGAGTTGGACCGAGCGAATAAGAAACAGCGCCAAAACAGGACCAAACTGAGATCTCTGCAGGTTCAGAAACCGGGATGAGACTAATAGGATTCGAATAGCCACATTCGACAGGAGCCGAGCGCAGGCAGGTTCGACCCAGTACTCCCAACCAGGTGTCGCCGGGACTGGCCTCAGGAGAGTCGTGGTGTAGTATCTCCGTGTGCTCAATTAAATGGCTAGTTGGGATCGCCTCATTCGGGTCATACTTCCAGCACTTGATTTGTGGCTCACTAGTTGCGGAACTTTCAAGAACCTCAACGATCGGCGTCCCTGGTACAGTAGGAGCACATGTGTCAGCTAAAATTTCAACAGTGCCACCGATCACAAATGTACCCATAGCACGACAAGTTCTAGCATGACTTAGAACAGCAAATCTGCCACCGTGGAGAATTTCGATTCGCGAAGTCCTTGACAACCAGACGGTGTCAACATCCACATCTAACACTGCATCACTTTCAATTCGGAACCCACCTGTGATCAGTGCTCCACTTTGGTTCATGGCTACATACTTGGAGTACGTTGATGAGGCTAAACGATCGTAAATACTGTCCAGTTGCCTTCGTGATTGCATCGTGCTTACAAACTCGTCTACTTCCTCCATGCTTGGGAGGGAAGGAAACGCTCCACAGATGGATGCATGCGTGCATTCAGGCCACCCAGAATCAGGTCCAGAACAGCGACCTCGGATGTGGAGTTCTGCGTTCTGCTCGACGATAGCAATCGTCTCTGGGATCTGTAAGAGCTGCCAATTGCCCAAATACATGTCTAGTCGAGCTGATCTGCCAACATGAAGATTAGATGCATGTGGCAAAATTACGTAACCTTTGCCACAGAAGACAATCGTAGTGTTAAACGAGAATGTAAGGTTGTTTCCGAAACGCAACTGTGCTGCATTTCCTTGCCAATCAATCACAGCCGAGTCCATAATATTGCTGACCCAACCGCGGGAGCTTAATGAACCCAGCTTTTCTGGAATTGCTGCCACATCAATGCGCACGGATGGTAACTCCCAAGGCTCATAGTACTGGATGCCATAGACAATTTGGTGCTCCGGCATAGCACTCAGAGCAGTCACAGATGTTGGAATGCTGGGCTCGATCCCAGCTTGCCCACTACTACTTGGCTTCACCTTTTGTTGAGGTGACCAGGGTGGAGGAAGGACTTCGTCGTTGACTTGATTCGGGTTGAACGGTTTGAAAAGGTGACCCGTCGGATAAGTAAAAGTGGGGACGGAGTTAGAAAGCTGTGCCAACGCAAAGACGTAGAGTCCGCTCGCGGTACTCGCGATATCTTCGTCATCGTAATATATCTGAAATTGCGTGAAGTTCACGAAGTCTGGATCGAAGGCAAGGCCGGTGGCCAGCTGTCCCTTGAGAGTAAAATTGACAGCGGCATCGAGAGCCAGAGTGTCCAACGTCCCCACCATGTTCACAGATTGAAGATGCGAGCCAAATTGTACGCGATATGGGCCCACAACATGGAGACCTACCGGGACGGGAGCCGGTGTGTAAGGGATGGTGTCGAACAACGGACCGGCATTCCACAGGACTTGGGCATCAGAGCTGGGATATGGGGGCAAGGGGCTTATCACCTGACTTAACAACTCTTCAGATGCCTTGCCTTGGGATCGCGTCTCATTCGCTCGAAGACTTCGAATTCGAGTCCATACAATTGCATTATTGCTTATGCGCCGGTTGCTACCATCAGGAGATTCAATAAGCTCATCTGCGGGCGTAGAAGAGTTTGGAGAGATAACTGCATACTTGGGTGGTCGCAGAAGTGGAAGACGAAAAGCTAGGCTTGTGGAAAGGTATGCATGGACATCGTTGCTAACGGCAGCTCCCATAATAGCTCTTGAAGGATCTGTCTCAAACATTTGACTGAGCGTTGCAAGTGGAGCATCGTACTGATCGCGATGAAGCGCTAGCATCGTTACGTTTAACTTTCCAAGGATGGTTACGTTGAGAGGAAACGCGGATTGCGGAACGGCACTAGTAGGCTCAGTAAAAATCAGGCTTGGGACCTCAAACGTCACACCCGCACCCGCGTGGAATTGCCGCACATTGAAAAGTAGCGAAACATTAGATCGAATACTATGTCTCGCGGTCGCAAGGCTATGTGGTTTGTAGTCAAACTGGCTACTTGACCATATCAGGGTTGGCAAAGCAAGGTATGGACAGTCGTCAGAGATGCCACAATTGGCGTCATGCGGTTGCTCAGTGGTAGAAAGACTGTAACCATCGTCATCCATTTCTGCACTACGAACACGTCCTGCGTTTGACAATACAGTCACACGATCTGCAGCTATCGTAGCGTTCCAACCGGCGATGCTAATCAGTGAAGATGCAACACGTGTGTGGATTCTAAAATCTAGCGGCTCACCTTCGAGGTCAACTTGCTCCTCTTCGACTGAGAGAGATGTAAGGTTCGGTTGAGGCTCTCCATCTAGGCAGGTGGTGTTACCAAATGGACTCTGCGAGGGGGGCCCGAAAATCAGTGTTCCGGTGGCATTGTCACCAACAAAGCGGATCAACGCAAGTTCCTCGACGTCACGACTCGTCAGTCTGTAGTATACCCTTCGTGGTTCGTCGCGCGGACTCGTGGGATACTCATTACCAACTGGTGGGTCCCAGGCAGGCATCGATGGAACTCGCAGCTGTGACAAGCTCAACGTTCGTGGGTTCATTGACTCGAGTGCCGTATCAAGATCGGTGAAGCGTGATGAAATATCTCGCTCTAGGGTCAGCCCTGGGCCAAGCAATAGACGTTTGAAAACTTGCAGCTGCAAGCTGCAGTCGTGAGGCGCAGACGCATAAAGATGCTTCGTCGCGTTGAAAACTACCGCACCTGAAGTGATCAAAGTCTCGGCCTGGACATGAGTCGCACATGCAAATGGGTCAATGGGAATACCCATAATACGACTCCATACAATAGCGTTTGACAAAATCAGATCGCGGCTCACGAGTTTTGATGTTTCTATCATCTCGATAGTGCCTCCACTCATAGCCAGCCCCTGCTTGACAAAGAGTGTGACATCAGGGCCGATGTGAAAGTAGGCCGAAGTATCACGTATACCAGTTGAAGGGTGGCCAAGTTGGAACAACACCGATTTCGCATGTAAGTAGCGGTCTCTGAAATACTTCAGGGCGCGGCTACCCCTGGTCACATGATGATCAGCAGCTATATCGTCCAGGTAAGGATTACGACCGCCTGTCCACGTGAGGTTGTCCAAGACCTCGTCTGCGAAATGAATGCTCGTAATATTTACAGCCACGTCGCAACAAATATGAACTTGAGTTGGGAAGCTCGGTTGCAGCTGCATCACGATCACATGAGGCTCAATCGAGACATCCGTCTCGATGGAGAGCTCCTGAACGATCAAAGTTGCATTTGAGCTTGGTTGTTGCACTCTGACGTCTGTATAGGCGTGGACAGGGATTGCGACTATCGTTGCACCCGAGAGAATCACAGGTGATGAACGCTCTGTAGGACGTCCGAACTCAATCCGCCATGATCCCCAAGCCGGATTCTCGTCGAGAACCAGATGAACAGACAACACGCTATCCTCTGGTTCTCGCGATGCGAGACGGAGTGTACAGTCGTGTCCGATGGACTCTAGGACTAGAGGCGCTTGGTCACTCGACGGTCCCATAGTCATCAGGGAACCGACTTCGAACTCGGCACCAATAACGCACGAGAAGACAGTCTCACTCCTGATCCTCAGACGACTGATCTGGATGCGATCTATATCTAATTGTACTGTGTAAGAGGCCATCGGGAAGGGGAACGCGACATATTCATGTGGTAATGGGGGGCGTCCCAGTGTCCAACAGGCTGCCTTCGACCACTTGTACGAACTCTGTGACGTACACCCAGGCCGTGGTAGGAACCAGTTCTCGTTAGGGCCATCTGGTTCCAGATCGTCTAGTCCTTTGAATTGGTTTATAATCGAATCGGCCAGGTCGTGCGCTATACTATCGATCTCCCAGGCAAGTTCGGGATGTGTTTGCATAGCACGATCGTATGCTGAAGCCGGGAGGATATTAGAGTTCAAGATAATGAAGCACGCCACAACGGCGGCCCATGCGAAACGGAACTTGCACCAAGTGCTCAAGCTGGGGAAGCTGTTATCAACTGAGCTGCACTGGGAAACAGTGACAACGCTGCTGCTTAGGCAGTAATCCATACATGTCAGAACATCACGGCTTCGAGAAGACCCGAGCTGTACTCGGTTGAGGTTCTGTTTCTGCCCCACTCTCCGGCAGGGCAATTCCTGCTGCTCGTGCCGCCGCCTTCTCCCCTTCCTGCGCCGCCAGCGAGTTTCGACCCCTCCGGGTCGATGGAGCGCAGAATTGCTGCTCGTTTGGCTCCAACAAGTTCTACTCCTTCTCCTCCTCCTGTTTCTACTCCTAGTATCACTACTGCTACTGCTATTACTACTCCTACTACTACTACCAGTGCCGCTGCCATTAGTATTGTTTCGTCTGCGCCTCGTGCCAGGGACGTCCTCCTCAGGCGGAATCGGTCCCTGGTAGGGCACGCGTTGTCTTGGTACACGCATCCCAGACGGCAGCATCGTGTTCGCAAGACGTCTCCAGGATTGAGATTTCAACAGCTCATGTGCATATGTGATGTGGGTATTGTCGCAAGGCGTGCTACCACTGCGTACAATGTGATATCCTATCAGCGGTGCCAGTCGTTTTCAGTGACAGATCTGATCAATGGTGCGTAGCCCACGCGTATTACTCAAATGTGAGCCTGGCCGGGAGGCACGCGAAGGTTGATAGCTCGGCGCGGATGCACTCGGCGGGATTGATAGGCGCGCAGAGTGACACGCGGCGTTGTTCTATAAGCACCGACTCACGGTTGGGCTCACACAACCCTGTCGGTGATGGATATCCTGGTGAAAACTGTCGTGAAGAAGTGAAAGTGATGACAAAGTGTGAGGATATGCGTAATATAGCGTAAGTGCATGATAAATTCATAGATATAGTATGATACTACACATATGATAGTATTAAAATATGCTATTAGATAGTGCATAGCACTACATGCACACACGCTGCAGAGCCCCAAAATATAATGTTCCTCAGAACGTCTGAGTGGTATCATGCCCTGATTTTGGCCGGATACGGCTAAATCTCACCCCGGAGACACTTCTGGAAGGAAGAAAACTTCGGCAAAGAATTCCGCTCTGGGGCTTTCCCCGCCTGAATTAGTTTCGGGAGCATCGATTTCAGCTGCTGCGCGCCTGGGATCACTCTCGGCTCAGCTGCATTACAAGCATGCATGGTGGGGCTTGATATGAAACCGCTGGGCTCTCCTCAGGGCAGGGCTAACCTATTCGAGGCTATCCGATGACGTGGAAAGAAAACTACATACACTAGGACTGTATTGCAATTGCATTAGCAATTGACTGCTTGCTTACTTGCTTACATGCATGCACACATGCTAGCTGCCTCCCTCAGGTCGTTCAGGCTTGCATTGAACATTCCACACTCGATACTGTAACAGTCCAACTACTATAGCTTCGATGATCGGTCGATTTCGGGGGCAGTAGAACTGGCCGCGCCAGTGCTGTCCAGTCCGATTAGAACTCCGATCGAGGCACCAACGAACGTTGGGAGCTGAATCGTTTCCAGCCTGGCCTTGGACGCTGCTGGCTGCGCGTCCTTTACCTCTTCCAACTGACTCAATTGCCTGCGATGCGACTCAATTGCCTGGCTCGCACTCGACTTGGCCTCAATGTTGTACGTCGCAGCGATGCTGCCATACGAAGTTACTCCAGTAAACACGAGCAAAGAATTCACTCCCGTCGCGTTTGCGAACATGACGTCCGTGTCCAGACGATCGCCCACCATGAGGATACGACCTCTGCGTCGCAGGTCCTCGAGATTGTGGTCTCGAATAATCGCTTCCATCATCTGGGTCGAGGGCTTGCCCATGTTAATGGGCTCTCGACCGGACGCGGTCTTCAGAATCGCAAGACAAGACCCGGCCCCTGGCAGCTTACGGTGCGCGGCAGGGTACGTCGCGTCCTGGTTGGTAGAAATGAATAGCGAGTTGGGAATCTCTCGCAGCACCGTCGCGGCATAGGCGGCCTTAGGATAGGTAATCCGATGATCAATGCCCACAACCACCGCGCCGAGCCTGGGATCGGGCTTGAAGTCGCTTGCAACAAAGTCAATGGCGTCTTCGAGCTTCGCGGGGAGGTAGTCCTCGGCGTTCTTGTACGGAATACCCCGGTTCGCAAGTTCCTGCATGATGCCTTTGCTACCAACTACGAGGACCATTTGAGACTGGGGATCGAACTGGGACTTGGGCAGGGCGGCGATGTAGGATGCGGTCGTGGAGGAAGTGGAGTATACGATCTCAGGGCTGACTCGCACGCCCATCTGCTCCAGCTTGTGGCACACGTCGAATCGACTCTTGAGACTGCTGTTAGTGCAGAAGAAGATGCGTTTGCCGCGTCGGACGAGTTCATTTAAAGTCTCTGCAGCGCCCGGAAGCGTGCGGCTTCCGGTCCATAGGACACCTATAGAGTGTGAACGGGGCGTGGCAATGCTCAGCCAGGGCACACGGCGCGGATATACTCATAAAGTCCGATTCATGGTGGATGAGTACGTACCATCGCAATCGAATATCACGACATCGATATCACGGAGGAAGTCAGGGTGCCAGTGTGTCGTCGTGAGTCTACGCGGTGGTTTGATATCTAATTTTTCTTGACTCATTGCTCCGCGCCGTATATGCTTTTTCGCACACTAGTCCGAGACTCCACGTAACTGCTCACAGTCGAGTTGTATGTCGTGTGGCGCGGTGTGCAGGCAGTGCCCAGCTCTGATCACCCCGCCATGCAGTCGCTCGTCATGCAGCGCTTCATATACACCCCACGTGACCCGTGTCCGCAGCCTATCCCGCCCGGTATTCGCGTCCGAGTCACGCCGCGAGACCTGATCCCCAAGGATATTCCTCAGGATGGTCTGCCTCCCGAGCATAGCCGGCGTCTGGATGAACCCCTGAGACTCCCTGGACAAGACGCTGTTGCCCTCCACGGTCTGTTTCCCCAACGCTCTCTCCTACCGTCCAGCTACGAAGAGGTCCCGAACGAGTTTGGAAGAGGGCTGAAACGACTGGAGACGGGTCGAGGGGGGAACATGACATGGGATACGAGTCGGGGTGTGGGACTGGGCCAGCGTGTTGAACTAGGCATGGCCATTGCATCTGGAACCAGTTCAACCTCCAACAGCACGCCTGCAAGCATGAGGCGTAAACGAACTCAGCGACCTGAGTACACATCTGCACTCGAATCATGTGAGCGACTTCGCAGACTTGCGGATACACAAACCGTATTGCCCCTGCTCAGACTCCCAAGAGCCGACATCATTCACATTGGTGAGATGATCGCCCACGCCAATCCTAACACGGAGCCGTCAAAGCCAAGCCGGGCGTCGACCTCAGAGGCAAATCAGGTTCAAGCATTGCAGCAGCAGCAGCAGCAGCAACAACAACAACAACAACAACAACA
>Ga0182741_1003880_pt1 | contig 15322 bp, 14 predicted proteins | sample eDN5th37CBELigOP_FD_128874 | JGI IMG/M metagenome (GOLD analysis project Ga0182741, IMG submission 128874) | Enriched Organic Plus compost microbial communities from Emeryville, California, USA - eDNA 5th pass 37_C BE-Lig OP (version 2) (version 2) ...
TGCTCACCAGCTTGTCGGTGAAGAACATGCGCGACTCGAACATCTTCTCGTGGATGAGGATCGTTCCCTCGCATTGCGTCGCCGTGACCAGCGCAATCGAGGTAAGATCCGCTGGGAACGCGGGCCAGGGACCATCGTCGATCTTCGGGATGTGCCCGCCGAGATCCATCTTGACCTGCATCTCCTGTTCGCCGGGAATGAAGACGTCCTCGCCGCGTATCTCCACGCGGATGCCGAGCCGGTCGAAGCCGATCAGAGTCGAATCGAGGAAGTGGGGGGCGGCGTCCTCGATCAGGATCTCCCCGCGCGTCACCGCGGCGAGCCCGATGAAGGAGCCTACCTCGATGTGATCGGGGCCGATGGTGTGGTGGGCTCCACCGAGGGTGCGCGCGCCCTCGATGGTCATGCAGTTGGTGCCGATGCCATCGATGCGCGCGCCGAGCGCCACGAGGAAGTTCGCGAGGTCCTGCACGTGCGGCTCGCTCGCGGCGTTGCGGAGGATGGTGGTCCCCTCGGCGGCGGCCGCGGCCATGAGCGCGTTCTCCGTGGCGGTGACGCTCGGCTCGTCGAGGAAGACGTCGGCGCCGCGGAGCTTGGGGGCTCGCAGGCGGAAGCCGGAATCGATGCTCGAGGTGGCGCCGAGCTGCTCGAGGGCGAGGAAGTGCGTGTCCACGCGGCGGCGCCCGATGATGTCGCCGCCGGGGGGCGGGAGCGTGACCTCGCCGCGCCGCGCGAGGAGCGGCGCCGCGAGCAGGATCGACGCGCGGATGCGCGCGCAGAGCTCCGGGTCGAGCCTGGTCTCACCTATCTCTCTCGCGCGGATGGCGAGAGTGTTGCGGGCAGTCCAGCCGATCTCGACTCCGAGCGTTCGTACCAGCTCGACCAGCGTCTCCACATCCCGGATGCGCGGCACGTTCTCGAGAGTGACCGGCTGCTCGGTGAGCAGCGCGGCAGCCACGATCGGGAGCGCCGCGTTCTTGTTTCCCGAGGGACGGATGGAACCGGAGAGCGGGTGCGAGCCTTCCACGATGAACTGCAGTGGAGCCATGTTTCGAAGCCGAGACGTGAGAGAAGAGCTGTACCTTGCTGGATGGTCGGGGCGAGGCGCGAAGAATGGTCCGCTTTCCGACCGGATGTCAAGCGATCCGACGGCGCGTGTCGCTTGACACTCGACCGCGCTCCGGGTACGCTACCGCGCTCAACCGCGAGAGCCTATGCAATTACTCGTCGCCATCATAAATCACGTCGAACAGGTGGACGACATCCTCGCCGGATTCGTCGAGTTGGGCATCACCGGGGCGACGATTCTGAACAGCGAGGGGATGGGCCACGTCCTCAGTCAGGACGTGCCGATCTTCGCGGGGCTCCGCTCGCTCACGGCGCGCTCGCGCCCGAGCAACCAGACCGTGCTCAGCGTGGTGCAGGACGACAAGGTCGAACCGGCCATCGCGCTCATCCACGAGGTGTGTGGCGACCTGGAGTCGCCCGGCGCGGGGATCGTGTTCTCGATCCCGCTCTCGCGCGTGGTCGGGCTGGCGCCGGAGCTCGACGAATGATGAGGGTGGTATCAACCTTGCTTCCGCGAAGGCGTTAGATGCCAGTCCTGGGCCCGGTGAGTGCGTTGCTGCTGCAAGCGGCTGCCGGCGTCGAGCCGGTGCGGCAGACGACGGCGGGAGGAGGCGCGGTGAACACCATCGCGATCATCGCGATGGGCGTCATCGGCCTCGTGCTGATCGCGCTGCTCGCCGCTCTCATAGCGGCGGTGCTCGGGCTGCGCAGGGTGGCGGGGAAGATGGAGGCAGTGGTCGACCGCCTATCCGGCGATCTGGATCCGATGCTGGGACAGGCGAAGAGGATAGCTGGCAACGCCGACTACATTACGAATGCGGTGCGCGTCCACGTGGAAGACGTGAGCGGCACCGTGCGGCGAGCCAACGAAGGGCTCAACGTGGGGCTGGACGCCACCGAGCGGCGGGTGAAGGAGCTGGGCGCGCTCCTGAGGATCTTCCAGGACGAGGTGGAGCAGACGTTCGTGTCGGGTACGTCGCTGCTCCGTGGCTTCCGCGCCGGCGCCGATTCGCTGCGCAACGATGCGATCGACCTCCTCGACGACATGGATCTCATCGAGGACGAGTCGATCGAGGACGAGTCGGAGGATTTCATCGACGAGCCGGACGATCTCCTGACGGGTGGCACGATACTGGACGCTGACGAGATCGACGACGAAGTCGAAGACACACTCGAAGAAGCGGAGGAGACTGAGGATGGCTACGACTGGGCGAGAGACGGAGGAGACGGAGGCGACGCCCCGGCGGCGCGGCCGCGGATCAGGCGCCGGCCGTAACAGGGAGGCGTACGCGCGCGAGGAGTACGATCTCCTCATAGCATTGGCGTTGGGAGCGGCCGTTGGAGCCGGACTCACGCTCCTCGTACGGCGCGGTCCCGAAGGGCACAGCCCCGCGTACGCGGCGGCGCGCGCGGCAGGGCGCGGCGCGGTGAAGGCGCGCCGCTACGGCGCGAAAGGGGCCAAGAAGGTTCGTCGGCGCGGAGCCGAGCTAATCGACCGCATCCCCTTCGACGACATCGGGGAGTCGCTCGGCGAGTATCTGGAATCGGCGCGCGAGACGATCGACGATGCGGTGGCTCGCGAGCTCAAGGGGCTTCGCAAGGCGGTTCGGCGCCAGCGCAAGCGGCTCGGCGTCTGAGGGCGCCGTATCGCTCGATGCTCCCGGCGGTAGTACGGGGGGTGGCCCGTCTCGGTGCGGCCGGCGCACGCGCTGCGCGCCGGCCGCACTGCGGCGCGCTCCTCATGCTCGCCGGCGCCGCGCTCCTCGTGTGCCTCGTGCCGGCGTCCGCGTTCGCCTGGACGCCGGGTACGCACATCTTCCTCGGCGAAGCGGTGCTCCGCTCGCTCGCCGCGCTCCCCGCCGGAATCGCCGATCTGCTGCGAGCCTTCCCGGTGGAGTTTCTCTACGGCTCGATCGCCGCCGACACGAGCATAGCCAAAAAGTACGCGCCCGTGGGACGCCACTGCCACTCGTGGACGGTGGGCTTCGAGATCCTCGACAAGGCGGCCGATGAGCGCATCCGGAGCTTCGCGCTCGGATACCTCGCGCACCTGGCCGCAGACACGGTGGCGCACAACTACTTCGTGCCGCGCTACCTCATCATCGCCTCGCGTACCTCGGGACTCGGCCACAGCTACTGGGAAAGCCGTTTCGAGACGCACCTCGGCCCGACTTTCAGCCACCGGGCGCGCGACGTGCTGGTGCGCGACCATGCGTCGGAGGACGAGCACCTCGACCGCATCCTCAGCCCCACGATCTTCAGCACGCAGACCAACCGGCGGATCTTCCGCGGCATGGTGTACGTGACCGACACCGAGTCGTGGCAGCGCATCTTCCAGATCGCGGCGGTGAACAGCAGGTGGGATCTGCGCGGCAACGAAGTCGGGCGCTACATGGAGCGGAGCTACGACTTCATCATGGACTTCCTCAGTCGCGTGGACCGCTCGGAGCCGCACGCGCTCGACCCATCGGGCGAGGAGGCGCTGCGGCTGGCCAAGGACGTACGGCGCGCGGCGCGGCTGAGCCGCGTGTCGTCGCGGCTCTCGGGCGAGGCGATGAAGCACTTCCGCATGCCCGCCTCCAGACTGGAGTTCGCCGCGCGCCTGGAGACGCCGCTCTACGAGCCGGCTCGCTCCGACAGGAGCTGATTGACCCGCCGCGGGTCGGCGCGCCCTTTCGACTTCTTCATCACCTTCCCCACCAGCACGCCGAGAAGCTTCTTCTCGCCGTTGCGGAAGCGCTCGGCCTCCTCCGGGCTCTCGGCGATCACCTCGTCGACCCACTTCTCCAGCTCGCTCGCGTCGCGCACCTGAACCAGCCCTTCGCGCTCGGCGATCGTGGCCGGCGGATCGCCGGTTTCCACCATGACGGCGAAGATCCTTTTCGCGGCGGTGTTGCTCACGAAGCCGTCGCGCACCAGCTCGATGAGCCGGGCCAGGTCTGCCGGGCGCACGCTGAAGCGAGCGATGCTTTCGCCCGTGCTCTTGAGAGTGGCGAGCACCTCGCCCATCACCCAGTTCGCCGCCGCCTTGGAATCTTCGGACTGCCGCGCCACGCCCTCGAAGTAGTCGGCCAGCGCGGGGCTCGAGGTGAGCACCTCGATGTCGCCCGCGGGGAGGGAGTACTCCTCGGCGAAGCGCCGCTGGCGCGCCTGCGGCAGCTCGGGAAGTCCCTTCTCCACATCCGCGATCCAGTCGCGCTCCAGCCGCAGCGGCGGGAGATCGGGCTCGGGGAAGTAGCGGTAGTCGTGGCTCTCCTCCTTGGAGCGCGCCGGCCGTACCTCGCCGCGCGCGCCATCCCAGAGCATGGTCTGCTGCCGCACTCTCTCGCCGCGATCGAGGAGGGCACACTGGCGCGCGAACTCCGCCTCGAGCGCGCGCTCCACACCCGAGAACGAGTTCATGTTCTTCACCTCCGTCTTGGTGCCGAGCTTCGTCTCGCCGCGCAGACGCGCGCTCACGTTGGCGTCGACGCGGAGACTTCCCTCCTCCATGTTCACATCGCTCACGTCGATGTACTCGAGGAGCTGCTTGAGCACGCGGAGGTACGCGCCCGCCTCGGTGGATGAGCGCATGTCGGGCTCGCTCACGATCTCCACGAGCGGCACGCCGGCCCGATTGAGATCTATGGCGCTCTCGCCGGGGAAGCGGTCGTGGATCGACTTCCCGGCATCCTCCTCCATGTGCAGGCGGGTGATGCCGATGGTGACCGGCGTTCCGTCGGCGTTCTTCCCTATCACGAGCCGCCCGTTGGTGGCCAGCGGCATGTCGTACTGCGAGATCTGGTAGCCCTTGGGGAGGTCGGGATAGAAGTAGTTCTTGCGCGCGAAGATCGACACCGGATGGATGTCGCACTGCAGCGCGCACGCCGCGCGCACGGCGAGGAGGACGGCCTCCTCGTTGAGCACGGGGAGGCTTCCCGGGAGTGCGAGGCACACCGGGCAGGTGTTGGAGTTGGGCGCCGCCCCGAAGGTGGTCGCGCACTTGCAGAAGGCCTTCGTCTTCGTGCGGAGCTGCACGTGCACTTCGAGACCCACCACCATCTCGTAGCGCTCGGTGACCGGGCCGGCCGTGACGGTTCGCGTGCTCACTTCGCGTCTCCCCGCGCGCGGAGCGCGTCCTCCAGAACGGAAGCGACGCGGAACATCTTCTCTTCCTCGAAGTGGCGGGCGATGATCTGCGCGCCCACGGGAAGCCCGTCCAACTTTCCTACGGGCACCGACATCGCGGGCACGCCGGCCAGGTTGGCGGTGGCCGTGAAGATGTCGTTGAGGTACATCTCGTACGGCTCGGCCTGCGCGCCGATCTCGAAAGCGGGCGTGGGCGTAGTGGGAGTGAGGATCACGTCCACACCTTCGTCGAAGACCTTTCCGAAGTCGCGCGCGATGAGCGTGCGCGCCTGCTGCGCCTTCCTGTAATAGGCATCGTAGTAGCCGGCCGATAGGACGTAGGTACCGAGGAGGATGCGGCGCGTGACCTCGGGACCGAAGCCGAGCGAGCGGGTGGCCTCGTACATCCCCCTCAGGCCATCGTCGCCGCGCTCGCGGAAGCCGTAACGAACGCCGTCGAAGCGCGCGAGGTTGGACGACGCTTCGGCGGTGGCGATGATGTAGTAGACCGGTATCGCGAGGCCGGTGTGCTCGAGCGAGACATCCTTCACCCGCGCACCACGCTCGCGCAGCGCGTCGAGCGCAGCGTCGCAGCGTTCGCGCATGCGCGTATCGAGGGTGTCGGGAAAGAACTCGCGCGGGCGGCCCACCACCACGCCGTCGAGTCGCTGCGAGCCGTCGAAGACGAGCTCCGGCACGGGGCGATCGGCGCTGGTGGAGTCGCGCGGGTCGGAACCGGCGATTGCGGCCAGCCCGCGCGCCGCATCGGCGACCGTCGCGCCGAAGACGCCCACCTGGTCGAGCGACGACGCGAATGCCACGAGGCCGTAGCGGCTCACCCGGCCGTAGGTGGGTTTCACGCCCACCACGCCGCAGAAGGCGGCCGGCTGGCGCACGGAGCCGCCGGTCTCCGACCCGAGCGCTATCGGAACGATCCCGGCCGCCACCGCCGCGGCCGAACCGCCCGAGGAACCACCGGTCACGCGCGTGGGATCCACCGGGTTGCGCGCGGGCCCGAAGGCGCTGTGCTCGTTGGAAGAGCCCATCGCGAACTCGTCGCAGTTGGTCTTCGCCACGAGCACGGCCCCCGCCGCGCGCAGCCGCTGTACCACGGTGGCCTCGTACGGGCTCACGTACCCCGCGAGGATGCGCGAGGCGCAGGTGGTGGGGAGGTGGTGCGTGGCGATGTTGTCCTTCACGGCGAAGGGGACGCCGGCGAGCGCACCGCCGGGCTGCCCGTCGGCCTCCTTCGCGAGATCGAGCGACCAATCGCGGTCGCTCCACACCACGCTATTGAGGCCATCGCTTCCCGCCTTCACTTCCTCCATGCGCGCGAACGCGGCGCGCACCGCATCGGTGGCCGGTCCGGTGGCGCTCATCCAGCGTCCTCCACCATGTCCTCGTGCGTGGAGAGACGCGGGACGATGAAGAAGCCCTCGCGCATCGCGGGAGCGAACGATTCGCGAGGCCGCTCGAGCGGGATGGGCGGGCCCTCGTCGGGGCGGAGCGGAGTGCCCGCATCGCCCACTCCGGCCGTGGGTTCCACGCCCTCGGTGTTCACCTTCGCGAGCACATCCATGTGCGCGAGGATCCCATTCAACTCGCGCACCAGATCATCCACGCGCTCGCCGTCGAGCGCGATGCGCGCGAGCTCGGCGACGTGCGCCACATCATCGCGTGTTACCGCCATTCAATCCAACCCCCGTTCCAGTCCCGCGTACGCTATCACGAGCCGCTTCTCTCCCACGGCCTCGTCGTCGAAGTCCACCGTTACCTTGGCATCGCGGCCGGAGCCGCTCACATCCATTATCGTCCCCGCACCGAAGCGCGGGTGGCGCACCCGCTCGCCCACCACGAACGCCGGCGCGTCCTGCGATGCGTCGATGTCCGGATCCCACGACTGCTCGCGCCGCACCGGCGTCCCGGAGCGCCGGGAGAAGCCGGAGCGCAGCGGCGCGCCCGAGCCACCGAGCCAACTCAGCGAAGCGGAACCGCGCAGACGCGGAGTCGCCCGCTGTTCCAGCATCTCGTCGGGGATCGGCCGCAGAAAGCTCGACGGCATGGAGTGCATCTCCTCGCCGTTGCGGCGCCGGCTCCGCGCGTGCGAAAGGTAGAGCCGCCGCTCGGCGCGCGTGATCCCCACGTAGAAGAGCCGGCGCTCCTCCTCCAGCATCTCGGGGTCGTCGTGCGAGCGGCTGAGCGGGAAGAGTCCCTCTTCGAGACCGGTGATGAACACCACGGGGAACTCCAGCCCCTTCGCGTTGTGCAGCGTCATCATGGTCACCGCGTCGGCATCGGGGTCGAGCTTGTCGAGCCCCGTCACGAGCGAGGTGCGCTGCAGGAAGCTGTCGAGCGGCGTGAGGCCGAGCTCACCGCCTTCGTCCAGCACCGTCTCCGCCGCGCTCGCGATGAGCTCGCGCACGTTCTCGAGGCGCTCGGCACCATCCGGCCCCTCGCGCTTGAGGTATTCGGCGAAGTGGATCTCCTCCACGAGGTCGCGCAGCAGCTCGTCCACCGAGGCGTCGGCGGCGCGCTCACGGTAGCGGCGGATGAGCGTGGCGAAGCCGACCAGCGAGTTGCGCGCCGCGGGGCGGAGCGACTCCAGGAGGTCGGAGCGCGACGCCGCGGCGAGGAGCGGAACGCCGGCCTCGCGCGCTCCCTCGGCGAGCCTCTCCACGGTGGTGTCGCCGAGCCCGCGCCGCGGCACCGATACGGCGCGGCGGAACGCCTCGTCGTCGGCGGGGTTGGCGATGAGCTTGAGGTAGGCCATCACGTCGCGGATCTCGCGCCGGTCGTAGAAGCGCACCGCGCCAACTATCCGGTACGGGATGCCGCGTTTGCGGAGCGCCTCCTCCACGGCGCGGCTCTGCGAGTTGGTGCGGTAGAGGACGGCGAAGTCGCGGAGCGCTGCGCCGCCCGGTAGGCGGCGGCGGTCGAGGATCTCCCCGGCCACGAAGTCGGCTTCGTCGCGCTCGTCGGCGCAGGCCACCACCACGACCCTCTCCCCCGCCTCGCGAGTGGCACGGAGCGTCTTCCCGCGGCGCGACTTGTTCGCGCTTATCACCACGTTGGCGAGATCGAGCACCTGCGGCGTGGAGCGGTAGTTCTCCTCGAGCCGCACCACCTTCGCTTCGGGAAAATCCTTCTCGAAGTCGAGGATGTTGCGGATGTCGGCTCCTCTCCAGCCGTATATGCTCTGATCATCGTCCCCCACCACCAGCACGTTGCCGTGCTCACCGCCGAGGAGCTTGATGAGCTGGTACTGCGCGCGGTTGGTGTCCTGGTATTCGTCCACCAGGATGAACTTGAAGCGCTCGCGGTAGGCGGCGAGGCGGCCGGGATTCTCCTGGAAGATGCGCACGGGGAGCACCAGGAGATCATCGAAGTCCGCCGCGTTCCCCTCGCGCAGCACGCGCTCGAGCTCCGCGTACACCTGCGCGGCGGCACGGCTCAGCGGATCCATGGCGAGCGAGGTGTATTCCTTCACCGAGACGAGCGCGTTCTTGGCGTCGGAGATGGCCGCGCGGATCGCCTTGGGGGAGTACTGCTTCGTGGAGATGCCGAGCCGCTCCATCGCGCGTTTGATCGCGGCGATGGAGTCTTCCTCGTCGTAGATCGTGAAGCTCGCGCTGCGCCCCGCATGGCGCGCTTCGTGTCGGAGAATGCGCGCGCCTATCGCGTGGAAGGTCCCCGCCCACATCCCCGAGGGCTCCTCGCCGAGGAGGCGCGCGACGCGCTCGCGCATCTCCCCAGCGGCCTTGTTGGTGAAGGTGACCGCGAGGATGTGGCGCGGGTCCACGCCGTGTTCTTCTATGAGGCGCGCGATGCGGGTGGTGAGTACGCGGGTCTTCCCCGAGCCGGCGCCGGCGAGCACGAGGATCGGACCCTCGAAGTGCGTGGCGGCCTCGCGCTGGGCGGGATTGAGGCGGGCGAGCGAATCGGTGGATGTCCTGCCGGATGCAGCTGTCGGATTCATCCCTGAAGTATAATGTCGAACGTCGCACCCTTCTCGGAGTGCGCCAGAACGAGCCGGCCATCGTGATTCTCCTCGATGATGCGCTTGGCCAGCGAGAGGCCGATCCCCCACCCCGCCTGCTTGGTGGTGAAGCCCGGCTCGAAGATCCGGTTGCGCAGCTCGCGCGGAATCCCCGGCCCGTCATCGGCCACGCGGATGCGCACGCGGTCGGGGTCGAGACGGCGCGTGGTGATGTGCATCTTCCCGCCGCGGCCCGCCAGCGCATCGAGCGCGTTCTTCACGAGCACCTCGAGCGCCCACTCGAGCAGCACCTCGTCGCCCTCCACGATCACCGGCTGGTTGCCGCGCGAGGCCATGATGGTCACCTGATGCGCGAGCGTCGGGACGCGCGCCTGGAAGTACTCGCCGACCCGCACCACCAGATCGCCGAGGTCGAGCCGGTCGCGCCGCGGCGGCCGGCCGATGCGCTCGAAGCGGTGTGAGACGCGCTCCAGCCGCTCGAGGTCGGCGCCCATGTGGTTGATGGCCGACGAGGCGACTTCGTCGCCGGTGCGCTCGCCCAGGAGCTCGAGCCAGCCGCTGAGGCTCGACAACGGAGTCGCCAGCTGATGCGCGGACTCGCGCGCCATCCCCGCCCACACCCGCTCGCGGTCGGTGCGCACGCGCTCGCGCAGGATGTAGAGCCCCGCGCTGAAGATCATGACCAGGAGCGAGGCCAGGATCACCGGGATGACGCGCAGCGACGTTATCAGCTTGCTGTCGCCGAAGTGCACGGTACCGATCCCGGGTTCCACCACGGGGATGTTCTGCCGGTCGAGGCGCGGGATGTACGCGCGCACTCTCGGGTCGTCGAGCGGCGCCTCGAAGGGGAGGTTGGCCGCGGCGGTCGGGTTCCCCGCCATGTCGGTCACGATCACCGGCACTCCGAGTTCGCGGATCTGCCGCGAGAGCTCCAGCAGAGCGGCGTTCCCCGACTCTTCCCGCGGGTCGGCCAGCGCGCCGAAGACGCGCGCATACATCTGGCCGTAGCGCCCCGCGTCGCCGCGCAGCTCCATCACGACGCGCTGCGAGTAGATGATGTAGAGGGCGAGCAGGAGCGCGAGCAGCGCGCCGAGGATGACCACCGGAGCGCCGCGGCGCATGGGATCAGGAGAGAACGTCCACGCCCAGATACGGCCGCAGCGCTTCGGGAACGGTCACCGTGCCGTCGGGACGCTGGTAGTGCTCGAGGATGGCGATGATGGTGCGCGGGAAAGCCAGCCCGGAGCCGTTGAGCGTGTGGATCAGCCGGGGCTTCTCCCCGGGGGCGGGACGGTAGCGGATGTTGGCGCGGCGCGCCTGGAAGTCGGTGAAGGTGGAGCACGACGACACCTCGAGCCACTTCTCCACCCCGGGTGCCCACACTTCGAGGTCGTACGTCTTGGCGCTGGCGAAGCCGGTGTCGCCCGCGGCAAGGAGCAGCACTCGATACGGGAGCCCGAGCCGCTGCAGCACCGCCTCGGCCTGCCGTGTGAGTAGCTCGTGCTCCGCAGCCGAGCTCTCGGGCGTGGTGAAGCGCACGAGCTCCACCTTGTCGAACTCGTGGACGCGGATCAGACCGCGGGTGTCCTTCCCGTGAGCACCCGCCTCGCGGCGGAAGCAGGGCGAGAACGCCGTGAGTCCCATGGGGAGCTGCGCCGCATCGAGGACGTCGTCGCGATAGAGGTTCGTGACGGGAACTTCGGCCGTTGGGATCAGAAAGAGATCGTCCGTGGCCAGGTAGGCCTCGTCCTCGAACTTGGGGAGCTGGCCCGTGCCGGTCATCGATTGGCGATTGACCATGAGCGGGACCCACACTTCCTCGTAGCCGTGCTCGCGAGTGTGGAGGTCGAGCATGAAGGACATGAGCGCGCGCACGAGGCGCGCGCCGAGGCCGCGAAAGACCACGAAGCCGGAGCCGCTGATCTTGGCACCGCGCGGGAGATCGAGGATCCCCAGCCGGTCGGCCACCTCCCAGTGCGGTGCCACGCCTTCGGAGGCGCGCGGCTCCCCCCAGCTCCGCACCACCGTGTTCGCCTCCTCGCCCCCCTCGGGAACCTCGGGGAGGACGATGTTGGGGAGGTCGTACTGCAGTCGCTCGAGCTCACCGAAGACATCGGCGTAGCGCCGCTCGAGCTCGCCGATCTCGTCGCCGAGCGCGCGCGTGCGCGTGATCAGGTCGTCGGCGTCCTGCTTCGCGCGCTTGAGCGCGGCCACCTCCTGGCTCGCCGCGTTGCGCTCGGCCTTCTTCTCTTCGACGCTGGCGAGGAGCGCGCGCCGCTCACGGTCGAGCGCGACGGCGCGGTCTATCACCGGGCCGAGCATGGCGAGCTTGCCGCGGCGGCGCATCCCCTCGCGCAGGACACCGGCGCCGTCGCGCAGCAGCTTGAGGTCGTGCACGTCAGACTCCGGGGATGCCGTCTCGGAAGGAGACGAAGCCGCAGTTCGGGTCGGCGCGCATGCGGAAGTAGATCGTGCTCCCGGACGGGTTCGTCACCGGGTCGAACGGCGGGCTCGCCTTGATGCTGTCTATCTCGATCTTGGAGTAGATGTAGAGCCGCGCGCTGATGAGCTGTCCGGCGCACGCGTACGAGGCCGCCTGGACGAGCAGCACGTCGCCCGCCTGGATGGGAACCGCGGTGGAGTCATCGTACCCGCTGGTGGGGGCGCGATCTATCTCATCGAAGGCGCGCGTGTCCTTCCTGATCCCGGCGGTCGAGAAGCCGCCCACGGCGCGGGGCGGGAGGGCGTACGCGGTGGTATCACCCGTCTCGGGGTCGACCCGGATGTCGAACACCACGTCGTAGTGCTGGGTGGGGTCGGTGCGGACGGCAATGCCATCGAAGGTGTTGAGCGCGGTGGGCGCCTCCGGCGGAACCGCCGAGAGCGCGTAGACCACCAGCGTGTCCTCGAAGACCTCGGTGCTGGCCTTGACCTCGAAGGGGTCCTTGCAGGCCGAGGCGGCCGCGATCGCGATCGTGACCAGCCCGAAGCGGAGGATTCTGGACGTCATGTGCCTGCGCAGCGTGTGGTGAAGCATACTGGTGCGATGATTCCCCGCGTGCGGCGGAGCTGGCTCCGGGCAAGAGCATGTGCTCCAACCAGATCGGAGATGCCGGGTCATGGGAGGAAGCGAACAATATCGCGCGGTGCGTTGGAGTTCAAGCAACCGATTGTGTTCGCTTGACTTCACCGATCTGCAGGCCTAGCTTCGCAGCACCCGAGGAGGAGTCTGGATGTTTTATACACTTCGTGAACCCGCCCGCGCTTTCTGAATGAGCGACACGCCCACTGTGCCGGTGCACGTGCTCGTGGCGGATGACGAACCCCACATCGGGCGCATCATCAAGATGAAGCTGGAGCAGGGGCCATTCGAGGTCACGCTCGCGGGCGACGGCCGCGAGGCGATCGAGGCGCTCGAGCGCGATCCCCGAGTATCCGTGGTGCTCCTGGACCTCATGATGCCATACCTCAGCGGACTGGACGTGCTCTCGCACATGCGCGCCGACAAGCGCTGGAAGGACATCCCCTGCATGATACTCACGGCGGCCGGGCAGGAGCATCATCACCAGGAGGCGATGGAGCTGGGCGCCAACGAGTTCTTCACCAAGCCGTTCAGCCCGAAGAAGCTCTACGCACGCACCGCCCAGCTCGCGGGGCTCTCGGCCGACGACTACGGAGCTTCGCCAACTTGAAGCGCTGGGCAGTGATCCTGGCCGGCGGCGTGGGCTCGCGCTTCTGGCCGCTCAGCACTCCCGAACGTCCGAAGCAGCTCATGCCGCTGGCGGGGAGCGAACCGCTTCTCGCCGATGCGATCAGGCGCCTCGCTCCGCTCGTTCCGGTGGAGCAGACGCTGGTGCTCACCAACGGCACCCTCGCCGGGGCCGTACGCTCGCTCATCCCGGGGCTCCCGGCGGAGAACGTGATCGCCGAGCCGCGCGCCGCCGGCACGGCGCCGGCGCTCGCCTGGGCCGCGGTGGAGATCGGCCGCCGCGCGGGTCGCGATGCCACGATGATCAGCGTGCACGCCGACTGGGCGGTCGCCGATCCGGGCGGCTTCCGCTCCACACTCGCGCTGGCGGCCGAGGCGGCCGAGCGCCACGAGAGCCTGGTGACCGTTGGGATCGTCCCTTCCCGCCCCGACCCGGGCTTCGGCTACATCCAGCCCGGCGAGGCGCTGGACGGCGCGCGCCGCGTAGCGCGCTTCGTGGAGAAGCCCGACCGCGCCACGGCCGAGCGGATGCTGGGCGAGGGGTATCTCTGGAACTCGGGGATCTTCGTCTGGCGCGTGGGCGACTTCATGGACGAGCTGCGCGCGCACTGCACGGAGCTCCTGCCGGCGATCGACGCCGCCGAGCGCGGCGACATGGACGGGTTCTTCAGCACGGTCACGCCGATCTCGGTGGACGAGGGGGTGCTGGAGCGTAGCGAGCGAGTGCTCGTGATCCCCGGCGACTTCGGCTGGGATGACATCGGCACCTGGGCGGCGCTCCGACGCGTGCGTGAGCTGGACTCCGCGGGGAACGCATCCTTCGGCGACGTGTACGCCGTGCAGGCCGGCAACAACGTGGTGCACGCGGAGGGACAGACCGTGGTACTCTACGGGGTGAACGATCTCGTGGTGGTGAGCCGCAACGGCATCACGCTGGTGACGACGGTGGAGCGCGCGGCCGACCTCAAGCGGATGCTCGAGGCGCTCCCCGAAGAGGTACGCGAGCTCCGGTGATGCCCGGAGGCGCGCGAGCGGAGCCGGCCGCGGCTCCGCTCTACCTGTACGACGACGCCATCGCGCGCGGCTTCGAGCCCTTCGCGCTCACGCGCCCCGTGGGCGAGCTCCGCGCGGGAACGGAGCTGACCCGCCGCCGCTGGGAGCTCTTCGCGGGGCGGGGTGCCGATGCCGCCATGGCGGCGGCGCATCTGGCCGACTTCGAGGAAGAGGGTGCACCCCGCGTGGTGAGCGATGCCACGCCGGAGCTCGTGCTGCCGGCGGGCTCGCTGGTGGCCAACACGCGCTGCGTGCCGCATCCCGGCGCGAGAGCAGCACGCGACGCCGACGTGTGGCGCTGCGCCGGGCGCGTGGCGGCAGTGCGGCTGCGGCGCGACACGCGGCTCGCCGAGCTGGGTGGCGGCGAGGTGGAGCTCGAATCGCTCGCCGCTGCGGGGGCGCGGAACGTGGAGATCTCCGGAAGGTGGGTGGAGCGAGTATGGTCGCTGGTCACCACCCTCGCCGATCAACTCCGGGTGGACATAGCGTGCACGGGCCCTTCGCTCGACTGCGAGCTTCCGGCGGGCGCGATCGTGCTGCCCGGCGATGGTGCCATCTACGTGGAGCGCGGAGCGACGGTGGAGCCGATGGTGTGCTTCGACCCGAGCGCGGGGCCCATCCTGATCAGGAAGGATGCGAAGGTACGCGCCTTCACCCGCCTCGTCGGACCGCTCGCGGTGTGCGGCGGCTCGAGCATCCTCGGCGGACGCGTGGACTGCTGCTCCATAGGCGAGGGGAGCATGGTCCACGGCGAGATCAGCCACAGCGTGGTGCTGGGACACAGCAACAAGTCGCACGATGGCTTCGTGGGACACTCGTACCTCGGAAGGTGGGTGAACCTCGGAGCGGGGACCATCACGAGCAACCTGAAGAACACCTACGGACCGGTGCAGCTCTGGACCCCTGGCGGGCTGCGAGACACTGGCGAGATCAAGCTCGGTTCCTTTCTGGGCGATCACGTGAAGACCGGGATCGGCACGCGGCTCACCACGGGGAGCGTGGTGGGGGCCGGATCCAACATCTACGGCGGGACGATCCCGCCCAAGTACATTCCGCCATTTTCGTGGGGCGAGGGCGACGATCTCTCGATGTACCGGCTGGACAAGTTTCTCTCCAACACGGCGCGCGTGATGTCGCGCCGCGGAGTGACGCTGAGCGAGCGCGAAAAGATCCAGCTCGCGGCGGCACACGCGATGAGCCTCGAGGCGCGGACGTGAAGCTCTGGATGCTGGGGAGCGGCAGCCGTGGGAACGCGCTCCTCCTGGAGTGCGCGGGCTCGCGCGTGCTGATCGACGCTGGCTTCTCGCCGCGGACCCTGGCCGCGCGACTCGCCGAGATCGGCGTTCCGGGCGAATCCATCGAGGCCGTGGTCGTGACGCACGAGCACA
>Ga0182741_1003882_pt1 | contig 15316 bp, 13 predicted proteins | sample eDN5th37CBELigOP_FD_128874 | JGI IMG/M metagenome (GOLD analysis project Ga0182741, IMG submission 128874) | Enriched Organic Plus compost microbial communities from Emeryville, California, USA - eDNA 5th pass 37_C BE-Lig OP (version 2) (version 2) ...
ACGGGTGTCTGTCCACGGATGGCTCGGGCCTGATTATGGCTCGGCTAATCGGCGCGCCGGGGCAGTCGTATCGCCGCATGAACGTGGTCATTCCGACACCCTGACAGGAGGCGGCATGCCTGACGCACCCGCTGTGTCAGGCGATCTTTTCTCCGCAGGCCAACATATATCACCGGCCACCTGCTTCGCATGATGCCCTCGACGAAAACGAGAGGTCATCATGTGCGGAAGCCCGGACGTTCCTGAACCGACACAATACCAGGCCAGCAAGGCTCCGGTGTTCAACACCGCCTCGCGCCCCCGGTCCAAATCGGGCCGGCAGGGCACCATCCTGACCGACACCGCCGGGCAGAGCTACGCGCCCGACGGTAAAAAGACCATCTTGGGGGCCTGATCGTCCATGCCCGCCGTCGTCAACCAGCAACTGCGCAAGACCCTGGACTATCGCCGGCAGGCGATGAATCAGGAGTTCGACTATTGGCAGGCGCATTTCCGCGAGTTGCGGGATGCGATCCAGCCGACGCGCGGGCGGTTCGAGGCGAACGAGCGGCGCAGCGATTCCTCGATCAACAAGCGCATCCTCGACAACACGGCCCAGATGGCGCTGCGCACCCTGCGCGCCGGGCTGATGTCGGGCGTCACCTCGCCGTCGCGCCCCTGGTTCCGCCTGGGCCTGCGCGGCTCGACGGCCGACGAGGCCGAGTTCGAGGTCAAGGACTGGCTGCACGAAGTCCAGCGCCGGATGTATGAGGTCATGCGCGGGTCGAACATCTACCGCATGCTCGACAGCACCTATGGCGACCTGGGCCTCTACGGCACCGCTGCCAACCTGATCGTCCCGGATTTCGAGGACGTGGTGCGCGGTCACAACCTCCAGGTCGGCCGCTTCCGGCTGGGCGAGGACGGCAACGGCCGCGTCACCGCGCTTTACCGCGAGATCAAGATGCCGGTGCGTGGCATCGTCGAAACCTGGGGGCTGGATGGCGTGTCGCAGCACGTCAAGCGCGCCTGGGACACGGGCGAGTATTACCAGACCTTCACCATATGCCACATGATCGACAAGCGCGCCGATGGCGACCCCAAGGCCATGCAGGCCAGCGGCAGGGCTTGGGCTTCGATCTATTGGGAAAAGGATGCGCCCGGCGGGCAGTTCCTCCAGATCGGCGGGCATCGCGTCAAGCCGCTGCTGGCGCCGCGGTGGGAGCAGGTCGAGGGCGAGGCGTGGTCGGCATCGTCGCCCGGCATGGTTGCCCTGGGCGATGCGCGCTCGCTGCAAGTCTCGCAGGAGCAGAAGGCCATCGCGATCCAGAAGATGCACAACCCGCCGCTGATCGGCGGGCCGACGCAGGGCGCCATGTTTTTCAAAAACGTGCCGGGCGGCTTCACGGCCATGGCGACGACCGATCTTTCCACCGGCGGCATCAAGCCGGCCTATGAGGTCAGGCCGGACATACAGGGCTTGCTGCTCGACATCCAGGAAACGCAGCGCCGCGTCGAGGTCGCGTTCTACAAGGATCTGTTCCAGATGACCGCGCTGGCGCTGGATGGCCGCAGCCAGATCACCGCGCGCGAGATTGCCGAGCGGCACGAGGAAAAGCTGATGGCCCTGGGTCCGGTGCTGGAAAGCCTGGACCACGAGCTGCTGCAACCGCTGATCGAGGCGACCTTCGCCTACATGCAGGATGCCGATATCCTGCCCGAGGCGCCCGAGGGTATCGTGGGCCAGCCGATCAAGGTCGAATACATCTCGCTGCTGGCCCAGGCGCAGAAAGCCATCGGGATCGGTGCGATCGAACGGACCATCGGGTTCGCCGGCACGCTGGCGCAGATCAAGCCCGACGTGATCGACATGATCGACGGCGAGCAGATGATGCGCGAATTCGCGGATCAGGTCGGCGGCCCGCCCGGCATCCTGCTGTCGCCCGACGAGCTGCGCGAGGTCCGCGAGGCCAAGGCGCGCGCCGCGGCGCAAGCCCAGGCGGTTGCTGCTGCCGAGCCGATGGCGGGTGCGGCCAAGCTCCTGTCCGAGGCCAACCTGAACGGCATCGACGCCCTGCAACGGGGGGCCGCGCTATGACCGAGCGGATCGCGGAAATCATGACCGAGCGCCGGGCGCTGGAGGTCCGGCAGGCGTGGGACGCCGTGCTGCGCACCCGCGAGGGCCGTCTGGTCATGTGGTCGATCCTCGAACGCTGCCACCTGTTCGCGCAGACGCACCTCGGGACCGACCTGGACGGCCTGCGCGCCGGTCAGCGCGAGGTCGGCCTGATGATCCTGAACGAGCGCATCTTCCCGCATGACGTGCGCACTTTCGCCGCCATGCAGATCGAACACGCCGAGATGATGGACCGCATCCATCTCGCCGCAGAACAGCAAGTCGAAAAGGAACAAGCTGATGAGTGAGGAAGCCAATGCCTCGACCGACACCACCGAAGCCGCCGCGGCGACCGCCGCCGAAGGGGACGACGCCAATGTGACGGATGCCGCCGCGGCCGCCGAGCAAGAGGCCGCCGAGGGCAAGGATGCCGAAAAGGCCGGCGACGCCGAAGCGGGCGCAGAAGCCTTCTCGCTTGCCGCGCCGGAAGGGGCCGAGGCATTCCAGGCCGATTTCGACGCCTTCGCTGGCGACATGGACGCCTGGCTCAAGGCCAATCCGAACGCCACGGCGCGCGAGGCGCTGACCGAAGCGGCGATGCGGCAGGCGCGGCTCGCGGGCGATGCCCAGAAACAGATGCTGGAGCAGCGGAATGCCCAGCTGGATGCCTGGGCCGGCGACCTGCGCAAGGATGCCGAGTTCGGAGGCGAGAAATACGACGCCAATGTCGCCACGGCCGTGAAGGGCCTGGAGGCGGTCGGATCGCCCGAACTCCGCAAGATGCTCGACGAAACGGGGCTGGGAAGCCACCCGGACGTTGTGCGCGCCTTCTGGAAGGTGGGGCAGATGGTGGCGGATACCGCCGTCGTCACCGGACAGACAGGCACTTCGACGCGTCGCAGTTTCGCCGACGCACTCTATGGCAACGGCAACGGAAAGGACTAACCCATGGCCGAGCTGAACGTGAAGAATCCGGGCCTTGTCGATATTCTGTCGCGCACCGACCCGGACGGCAAGATCGCCAACATCATCGAGCTTGCCGAGAAATCGAACCCGATCCTCAAGGATGCGGTGTTCACGGAATGCAACGACGGCACCAAGCACCAGCACGTCATCCGCACGGGCATTCCCGAGCCGGCATGGCGCCGCTACAACGCCGGCGTCAAGCAGGGCAAGACCACCACCGCAAAGGTCGTGGACACGACCGGCATGGCTGAGGAGTTCTCGGTCGTGGACGAGGCGCTGGCCAAGCTGAACGGCAACGAGGCGGCGTTTCGCGCGTCCGAGATGTCGGGCCTGATCGAGGGCTTCAACCAGTTCATGGCCCGCAACATGATCTATGGCTCGACCGCCGTGACCCCCGACGGGTTCATGGGGCTGGACGTGCGTTACGACGATCCCGCCGTGGCTTCGGGCCGCCAGCTGATCAATGCCGGTGGCACCGGATCCGACAACACCTCGATCTGGTTCGTGACCTGGGGGCCTCGCGCCACCACGTTGCTGTATCCCAAGGGCTCGGCAGCCGGCCTGTCTCACAAGGACATGGGCGCCCAGCTCTGGGATGCGCAGGATGGCAGCGGAAAGTTCCGCGCCCTGGTCGATCACCTGAAATGGGACATGGGCCTGTCGGTGGGCGATTGGCGCGGCAACGCGCGGATCTGCAACATCGACGTGTCGGCGCTGACCAAGGACGCCGCGACCGGCGCCGACCTGCTCGACCTGATGATCGACGCCGAGGAAATGATCGACACGGCCAGCCGCGTCGGCATCGACAGCAAGGGCAACCTCGTCGAGGGCAAGACCGTCATCTATGTCGGGCGCACCGTGGCGAAGTTCCTGCGCAAGCAGGCCCTGAACAAGAAGAACGTCCAGCTGCGCGTCGAGGAAGTCGCCGGCGAGCGCGTCACCATGTGGGGCGACATGCCGGTGCGCCGCCTGGATGCGATCAGCAACGCCGAGGCTGCGATTACCTTCCCGTAAGAACAGGCCCGGCTCCCCTGGGGCCGGGCATCACCATCATCTCGAATGGAGGATGCCATGCATCTCGACGCACAGAACCTGTTCTCGGACGCGCAGGCCCTGACCGCCACGGCCGTTTCGACGAACCACATCGACCTGGGCGACACGGCGCAGCCGGTGCTGTCCCCGGTAAAGCTGACCCGCGACATCGGCGGCAATTACGACGTTCCGCTGCTGGTGCAGGTCGTGGAGGACTTCGACGGCGGCACTAGCGTCACGGTGCAGGTGCAGGTCGCGACGGAGAATACCTTCGGCAGCCCGAAGGTGGTTGCGGCCTCGCCCGCCATCCCGGTCGCCGATCTCAAGGCGGGCTACAAGTTCCCCGTGCCGGTCATCCCGTTCGGTGCGGATCAGCGCTACATGCGGCTGAACTACGTCGTGGTCGGCACGCCCACTGCGGGCAAGATCACGGCTGGCATCGCTGCGGGGCTCCAGACCAATGGCTGATGAGCGCAAGATGTGGGTCGTGGCCAAGTCGCGGGGGCAGTCACCCGACCGGCTTTGGCACGAGCCACAAGACGGCCCGTTTCGCATCGAGGCGGGCCTGTTCTCCGAACGCTGGATGCGCGAGGCGACCGAGGCCGAGGTGTTCGAGGCCACGGGCCAATCGCCCGAGCCGGCGAGCGAGGCCAAGGATATGGCCGACATGTCCGACGACGAGCTGCGCGCCCATTACGAGACGGTCATGGGCGAGAAGCCCCACCACGCAATGAAGCGCGAGACGATGATCGAGCGCATCACCGAGAAGCTGAACGCCGACTGATCGGCCGCCCGGTCCTGTCGCGGGGCCGGGCTCTCCATGGAGGCCACCATGCTCATCATCCTCGCCATGAACTATGCCGCCGCCGTGATCGCCCTCCAGGCGGCGGGGCTGTGGATCGACCCGCGATAACCGGAGCACCCGATGCAATCTGCCATCGCCATTTGCAATGTCGCGCTGACCACATACCTGGGGTCCAGGACCATCACGGCATTCGAGGAAACCTCGCCCGAGGCGGTGCAGTGCAAGCTGCACTATGACCGCATCCGCCGGTCGCTGCTGGAGCGCTGGCCCTGGGTCTTTGCCTCGCGCCGCGAAAAGCTGGTCGAGGAGACGCTGAACGACCGGGCCGGCGCGTGGTCCTATCGCTATGCCCGGCCCGGACACATGGCGGCGATCCGCTGGGTGAACGATGTCACCGCAGCGCGCATGGCGATGCAGATGGGCCAGTCGCCCGACACGCTGCGCGAGGTGACGGCGGATTCGATCTATTCCGACGTGCCGGGGGCCGTGATCGAATACACCCGCGATGTCACCGATCCGACCGTGTTTTCCGCAGGCTTTGCCGACACGCTGGCCGCGCATCTGGCCGCCGCAATCGCGATGCCGATCACCCGCGACGCCGCCAAGGTCACGGGCGCCAAGCGCGAGGCCGATGAGTTGCTGAACCAGGCGATGACGATGGACTTCAACAGCCGGCCGTCTACCGAGCAGACCTTCTATCCCATGCAACTGACCGTGAGGGGATTCTGATGCCCGCCGCTCGGATCCAGCCCTCCTTCGCCTCTGGCGTCCTTGGTCCGGCGCTCTGGGGCCGTATCGATCTGGCGCGCTACGACACAGCGTTGCGCAAGGGCCGCAACGTATTCGTCCACGCCCACGGCGGCGTCAGCAACCGGCCGGGCCTGCGGTTCGTCTGCGAAGTCATGGACAGCAGCCATCGCCACCGGCTTCTGCCCTTCGTCCGCGAGGCGGATGACGCATCGGTGCTGATCCTGGGTCAGAACGAGATGGGCTTCGTCAAGAACGGCGCGCGGCTGCAATCCGGGGGATCGGATTACACCATCGCGACGCCCTGGACCGCGGACCAGGCCCAGGCCCTGGATGCCGTGCAGTCGGTCGACGTGATCTTTACCGCGCACCGTGAGGTCGCGCCGCGGCGGATCATGCGCAATGGCGAAACGGATTGGAGCATCGCCACGGTTCCGATCAACCCGGCGGTGCCGAGCCCCACCATCACTTCCGGCACGTCGAGCGGCAGCGGTAGCGACATTTATCGGTATCGAGTTTCCGCCGTGGTGGATGGTGTCGAAGGCTTCCCTTCGCCGGTGGGATTGGTGGAAAACGCGGGCTATCTAGGGGAGCAGGGAGCCTGGAACCAGATAGAATATACCTCGGTCCCCGGCGCGTCGGAGTATCGAGTCTATCGGATGCGAAACGGTGTTCCGGGCTACATCGGGTTCACTACCTTGCTGGTTTTCCGGGATGACAATATCTCGCCGGACACGACCGTTACACCGCCGGTCCAGGCGGATCTTTTCGACGAAGCCGGCAAGTACCCCTCCGTCGTCTCGATCTACCAGCAGCGCCTGGCCTTCGGCGCGAGCGACGAGCAACCGGAGACGATCTGGCTTTCGCGCGTCGCGGATTACCTGAACTTCACGCGGTCGCAGAACATGACCTCATCCGACCGGGCGGAGTTCGACATGGCCGGCGAGCAGCTGAACCGCATCCGCGCGATGCTCCAGCTGCGCGAATTGCTGGTGTTCACCAGCGCGGGCGAATTTTCGGTGACGGGGCCGGATGGCGGGTTCGATGCGCTTAACCCCATCGTGACGCAGCACGGCTATATCGGAAGCGCGGCGGTCAAGCCGCTGGTGGCGGATGACACGGTCCTGTTTGTGGACCGATCCGGCCGCGGGGTTCGCGATCTGCGCTATACTTACGAAAGCGACGGCTATTCCGGCAACGATCTGACCATCTTCGCTTCGCATTTCCTGCGTGGCCGCCGCATCGTCAGCTGGGCCATGGCCAAGAACCCCTGGTCCATCATCTGGGTGGCCTTGGACAATGGCAAGCTGCTGGCGCTGACCTACAAGCGCGAGCATCAGGTCTGGGCATGGACGGAGATGGATATCGACGGCGTGGTCGAAAGCGTGGCCTGCATCCCGGAAGGTGCGAACGATGCCACCTACCTGATCGTGCGGCGCGAGGTGGACGGGCAGCAACGTCGCTATGTCGAGCGTTTCGACGACAGAGATTTCGCCACGGCCTCCGATGCGTTTTTCGTCGATTGCGGCATCACCTATGCCGGGGCGCCCGCGATCACGATTTCGGGGCTGGATCACCTGGAGGGGCGCGAGGTCGTCGCCCTGGCCGACGGCGACGTGATTACCGGCCTGACGGTTCAGGGCGGTGCCGTGACCCTGCCACACGCCGCTGGCGTGGTGCATGTCGGACTGCCCTTCACCGCCGAGATGGAGACGCTGCCGCCGGCCATCCAGTTCGATGATGTCGGATCGGCGCGGGGCCGGCCGCACAGCGTCAGCGCGGTTCGGATCCAGATGGAGAACACCCGCGGCATCAAGGTCGTCACCGACGACGGCCGGGAAAGCGAGCTGGTGCAGACCGGCGGCGATCTGTCCGAGGAAATCCCGCTCTGGACCGGGATGCACGAATTGACCGTGCCGGCGCAATGGAACCGCGACGGAACGGTGACGCTGCGCCAAGACTATCCGCTGCCCATGACGGTGCTGGCCATCTCGGTCGAACTCAGCATCGGCAGGAACTGACATGGCGGTAACGGTCGCGCCCATCACCGCCGACGTGATCGACGCCCTGCTGCCGCGCCTGCGGCCCATCGACCGGCTGGAGCTGGACTGCATGGGCACGGGCGACGCGCGGGCCGATCTGCTGCGGCTTGTTGCCGGGTCGCGCCGGTCCCGCGCAGCATACATGGATGGCGATCTGGTCTGTATCTTCGGGGTGAAGGCGGCGACGGCCCTGTCCTATACCGGCTTCCCCTGGGCGATGATGACGCGCGCCGTGGACCGTCCGCAGGTGCGGCGCGAGTTCATCGCGGGGTCGCGGGTCGGGGTGGAATGGCTGGGCCAGGACTTCCACCGGCTCTGGAACCTGGTGGCCGAGGAAAACCTGGTCGCGCGGCGCTGGCTCCGCTGGATCGGCTTCCGGTTCGACGCGGAAAAGACGGTGGTGTTGCAGGGGCATCGCTTCCTGCATTTCGAGATGGAGATGACCTGATGTGCTTCGTTCCGGCCTTGGCCGCACTCGGGACCGCCGCGCAAGCTGGTGGTGGGCTGTTCAGCAGCCTGGGATCGCTGTTCAGCATCGGCTCCGGCGTGGTCGGCGCTTATTCTGCGGTCCAGCAGGGCCGAGCGGCGCAGGCCGCAGCCGAGGCCACGGCGAAACAGCAGGAAGCCGCGGCGCGGGAATCGATCCGCCAGGGCGAGGACGAGTCCGAGCGCAAGCGCCGGGCCGGTGCGGCCGTTCTGGCGCAGCAGCGCGTCGCAATGGCGGCGAACGGCGTCGATGTCAGCTCGGCCTCGGCCATCGAACTGCTCGACGATACCAAGGCCGCCATCGAGGACGACGCTTTCGCCATCCGGCAGAACTTCCGCAACCAGGCGGGCAACTATTCCCAGATGGCGGCCAACAGCCGCACCGAGGGCGCCAATGCCTTGTCGCAGGGGCGCTGGGGCGCAGCCAGCACGATCCTGTCGACCGGCGCCAAGGTGGGCGAGAAATACAGCCAATGGGCGCGTGACCGTGCAACTCCGAGGTATGCGTGATGGCAATGAGGGTTCCGACCTATGAGCGCCGCGAGGTTGTGCAGGCGCAGCGACCCGTGGGTGTGGCGGCGCGTCAGTCCGGTTTCGGGCAGGTCGCCAGGGGCCTGGCAGATGTCGGTCAGATGTTCGACCAGTGGCAGGCCGATGTCGATGAGGCCGACGCGAAGGCGGCGGATACGCGATATTCCGAACTGGTGCGCAAGACGCTCTACGAGGACGGATCGGGCTATCTCTATGCCCAAGGCGGCGATGCTTTGTCCCGGCGCAAGGAAGCGGCCGAGACGCTGCAAAAGAGCTATGACGACATTCTGGGCGGTCTGTCGCCCCGAGCCCGGGACATGGTGCAGTCTTCGCTGGAGAACCGGCGCCAGTCTGCGCTGACCTCGGTGGACCGGCACGCTGGCGGTGAGCGGATCACCTACCTGAACGGGCAGGCCGACGCGCGGGTAAGGTCTGCCATCGACGACGCGGTGATCGACCCAGCCCATATCGACCGCTCGCTCAGCATCGCGCGCAACGAGATTCGCGAAACCGGCGTGCGCAATGGCTGGTCGCCGGAACAGACGGCGGCGAAGATCGCAGAGGCCGAGGGCTCGATCCATGGCGGTATCGTTGCCCGGCTTGCCAACGTCGATCCACGTCAGGCGCTCGATTATCTCAATGCCCATCGGGACAGCATGAGCGCGGGCGACGTTGCCCGGCTTGAGGGCGTGCTTTTGCCAGAGGCGAAACGGCGGCGCGGGCGTGAGATTGGGCGCAGTATGGCGCAGGACGCGGCCGGCGGCATCAGCGACGGTTACTATGCGTCGATCCGCGCCGCAGAAAGCGGGGGCAACGACTCGGCTAAGAACCCGAATTCGACCGCAACGGGTCGATACCAATTCACCGCCGGCACATGGTCGCAGCTCATGCGCAACCGTCCCGACCTTGGATTGACCGAGAACGGCAGGCTTGATCCGGCCCAGCAGGAGCGCGCGATCCGGGCGTTCACGGAGGCGAACGCGAAGATCCTTGTCCGGGGTGGCGTGGCCATCACCAATGGCACGCTTTACGCAGCGCACTTCCTCGGCGCCGGCGGCGCGCTCAAGGTTCTGACCGCCGGCATGGCCGAATCCGTTGCCGATATCGTCGGCCCGGCCGTGGTGCGAGCCAACGAGTTCCTGCGCGGCATGTCGGTGGCGGATTTCCTGTCCTGGGCGGAAAAGAAGGCCGGCGGGACGCAGATGCCGATGGGCGGGTTCTCGGCGCCGTCTTGGAGCGAAACCGGCGCCCGGCAGCCAAGGCCCGATCCCGTGACGCAGATCCTCCAGATGGATGACCCCGACGAGCGCGCCGCAGCATTGCAGGAATACCAGCTCTGGACCGGGCAGATGGCCGCGCAGCAGAAAGCCGCCCAGGATGCGGCGCAGCGGGCGGGCTTCGCGCTGATCGAGCAAGGCGGCGACATCGACGGCCTGACGCTCGACCAGAAACTGGCCATCGGCCAGGAAGGCATGTCCAGCCTGCGCACCTATCAGAGCAAGGCGCGCGCCGGCGAGCCGATCACCACCGATTCCGAACTGTTCGTCGAACTCACCCGCGAGGCGGCCGCCGATCCCCGCAGCTTCGCGGCACGCGACCCGCTGGAATGGCGCAATCGCCTGAGCGACACGGATTTCAAGGCGTTCGTCCAGAAGCAGGCGGAAATCACCAAGGGCGAAACCAACCCGTCCTCTGCCGTGACCATCTCGACGATCAACACGATCACCAAGGATCTGATGGTCGCCGCGGGTATCGACGGAAAGAAGAAGGCCGGCGCGCAGCAGGTGGCGAAGCTGCAAGAGGGCCTGCTTCGCTGGGCGCAGGGCTATCAGGCGCAGAACAGCGGCAAAATGCCGACGCATCTGGAAATCCGCGAGCAGGCCAATGCGATGTTGTTGCCGGTGGTGATTGATCCGCCTGGCCTGTTCAACTCGGTCGATGGCCGCGCCTATGAAATCGACCTCGAAGGCGTGACGCCGGCCGATATTGTCGACGGCACGCTGAAAATCGGCGGCGAACGGATCGAGCCCGAGGTCGTCGAGGCTTTCGTGCGCGAGTTCGAGGCCGCGCTGGGGCGGGCTCCGACTCCGCGGGAGGTGGTCGAGGGACTGGCCTGGGCGCAGGCTCGCTGACCGCCGCCATATATCGACGGCGCCTCGCTTCCTAGCCTGCTGGCGACAGAAGCGAGGACAGCATGGCCGGACCTTTCGACGCCTATTTCGATCAGCTGAAACAGCAGGAAGCGGCGCGCACCGCGGCGCGGGTTCGTCTCGACCCATTGCAGCCGGATCAAGCCGCCGATGGGCTGGCCACGGCCAAGGAGCTTGGCGTCCCGGCGGGGCAGGTCATGGCATTCCCTCAGCTGTTCAAGGATCGGCTGGAGCAACAGCGCGCCGCCGCCGCGCTGGCAGAGGCTCCGAAGCTCTCCGACTGGCTGCGCTCCGATCCGGTGAATGCGGCGCTGGCCAAGGACGACTTGGAAAACCTGTCCTGGTTCGAGCGCAACCTCAAGCCGGGTCTCGACCTCTATGGCGATGCGGTCGGCGGCAGTCTGAACGATAGCCAGGTCGGGCGCGGGTTCCGAACCGGCGTTACCGGAGCCAGGCAGATGGGCGTGGCTGCGGCCACCGTCCCGATTGCCGGGGCGCAGGCGACCATGTTGCAGCGGCTCGACGCCTTCGACCGGGCGAAGGATATCGACCCGTCAACGCCCCGCTTTCAGATCGCGGAACAGCTCGGCCTTGACCCCATGTCACCGACCGCCGCCATGGTGGCGGATTTCGTCGCGGGCGATGCGGACAAGCGCAAGTGGTATGTGGATCGGACCATCGCTGCGGTTCAGTCGAACAAGGAGTTGATGGGGGCACTGACCGAGCAGGTGCGCGCCTATCAGGACCGGATGCGCGAGACGCAAGGACGCGTTCCGAATTTCACCGATGTCGACGACGTGAAGGGGTTCATGGATTGGGCCGGGTTCAACCTCGGTCAGGCGGCTCCCTTCCTGTTGACCACTCTTGCAGCGTCAGCGGCGGCCGGGCCGGCGGGTGCGCTCGGTGCCGGTTACGGCATGGGCGTGGGCGACATCCGGGCCGAGCAGATTACGGCGGGGCAAGACCCGTTTGACACTGGCGCGGTTGGCGCAGCTGTTGCTGGCGCCGTTCCCTATGCTGGTCTGGAATTGCTCGGCCCTGCCGCGCGACCGTTCCGGGGCGCCTCGGGCGAGGTTCTTCAGCAGGTGGCCGAGGGGTGGGCAAAGAGGCTCGGGCGCGAAGTCACCACCGACGTGATCGAGGAGTTCATCAACGAGGCGGGCCAGGAAATCATCAAGGATTACGCCGTGCAGATGGGCGGCGGCGCCGAGGTGGAACTGAACGACGAAACGCTGCTGAAATGGTTCAACGCCGGCATGGCTGGCGCGGTGTCCGGCGGGGCCTTGGGCGCGGTGAACGCCGCCAACACCATTGCCGCCGAACGCGACGCGGAGCGGGCCGGGGCGGCCGGTCGCACGGCCGAGGCTCTCGACCGCGTGTCGCAGCAAGCGCAGGCGTCTCGGGTCCGCGAGCGATCCCCTGAATCCTTCAAGGCCGCCCTGGATCGCGCCGGCGCCGGGGATCAGATGATCTATGTCCCGGCCCAAGGCTTGCGCGAGTTCTTCCAGGCCCGCGACGTGGCATTCGACGACGCCATGGCCGAGCAGTGGGGCGTGGATCTCGACACGTTCGCCGAGATGGAAATCAGCGGCGGGCGCGTGGCGATCCCGCTTTCGAACTTCGCGGCCTATCTGTCCGGCACCGATGCAGAGGCGTGGGTGCGCGAGAATGCGACCATGGACGCCGACGAGCTATCGATCGCAGAGGCTCAGGCGTTTGCCGATCTGGTGCCCGAGGATGCCGCGGATGCTTACGAGCAGCATCTGGCCGATATGCGCGCCGCAGATGAGACGCGGTCCTCCGATCAGCAGGTCTATGACGGCTTCTATTCCCAGCTGCGCGAGGCGGGGCGCACCACCGACGTGGCCGACAAGGAGGCGCGGGTCATGTCCGCGTTCTTCCGCAGCATGGCTGAAAGGGTGGGCGACGATGCCCTGGATCTGGCGCTGCGGTTCGGGGTGCGTGTTCAGGGACCGGATGGCGGGGCGTTGACGCGGCGCCGCGGCGCGCTGGACATCATGCTCAACGACCTGCGGGCGGGTCGAAAGGAAAAGACGGGTCGCAGCCTGACGCAGTTCGTCATCGACGAGGGCGGCGTTCAGGATACGGGGGGCGACGTTGCCGCGCTTGAGGTGAAAGGGCTCGTGGCCGAAACGGCGGCCCAGATCAGCGAACGCCAGGCGCAGGGCACCATGCCGGGGATGATGCCGGCGCAGGGGCGCGGGCTGCCGCTCGACGAGTTGGGCCGAAAGGCGGTCGAGGCTGGCTATTTCCCCGAACTGATGGGCGAGGCTCAGGGGCTGAACGATGGCGAGGCGGCAGATCTGGGCGCGGCGCTGCTGGAGGCGCTGCGCGATGAAGCCAGCGGCCGGATGCGTTACCTGCCCGGCGAGGGGCCGGATCCGGCGCGCGCGGCGCTGAATGCAGAGTTGCAGGCGCGTGGCCTCGATCCGGTGACGATGAGCAACGATGAGATTGTCGCGGCGCTGGAACGAGACCCGGATGGGGTCCTGTATCAGGATGGCCCCCCGGTCCTTGCTGAACAGCAAGCCGAAGATATCCGCGCTGCTTATGAGGGCGCGCAGATGTCGGCGCCGATCATCATCAATGCGCCTTTGCCGGTCGTTGAGGCCCTGTCGGGGAAGGCCGTTCCTGTAACCCTTCCGTCGCGAGTTATCCGAAAGGCCGGGCAGGACAAACACGGCATGTCCGCAGATCAGATCATTGCTGCGGTGAATGGCTTGGCGGATCCTGTGATGGTGTTCGACTCCAAGAGCGCGTCTGACAGCATCGTTTCCTTGGTAGATGTCGCGGGTGAATCGCGTCCTGTCGTGGTCGCACTGCACCTGAATGAAAAGGTTGGGCGATTCGAGGTAACCCGCATCGCGTCAATCCACATGAAGGATAACGCGGGACAGATCGCTGCCTGGGTGCGGGAAGGGCTTCTTCGCTATCGGAATGCGCGAAAAGCCGACGCTTGGTCACGATCCAGAGGGCTCTACTTGCCCAAGGATGGGACGACCAAGCATCGGCTCGGTAAAAAGATACTCCAGCACAGAGACATTTTCAAGGGTCGCGAGCTGTCTCAAACCCGCCGCGGCTCCATCGTCTTCCCCGCCGGTGGCCCGGATGGTGCGCAGACCGTCATCAACCTGTTCGAGACGGCCGACTTGTCAACATTCCTGCACGAGGCGGGGCACTTCTTCCTGGAAACCTCGGACGTGCTGGCCCGGGCGGACGATGCGCCGCAGGCGTTGCGTGACGACATGGCGGCGGTTCGGGCCTATCTCGGTGCCGAGGAGGGCGCGGCCTTCACCACCGAGCAGCATGAAACCTTTGCCCGGTCCTTTGAGGCTTATGTGATGGAGGGTAAGGCGCCGTCTCTGGCGCTGGCCGACGTGTTCGCCCGCATCAAGGCATGGCTGACGCGCATCTATCGCTCGATGACCGGCCTAAACGTGAAGCTTTCGCCCGAGATTCGCGAGGTGTTCGACCGGATGCTGGCCACGGACGCCGAGATTGCGCAGGCTCGCGCGGAAACCGCGGCAGACCCGCTGTTCCGTGACCGGCCGCCGGGGATGTCGGAAACCGACTGGAACACCTACCAGCGCCTTGCCCGCCGCTCGAAAGAGCAAGCCGAGGCGAAGCTGCTGGAAAAGACCATGGCCAAGGTGCGCCGTGAGAAGGAGGCGTGGTGGAAGGCCGAGCGCAAACAGTTGCGCGAGGAGGTGGAGGCGCGGGTGAACGCCTTGCCGCAATACCGGCTGATCGAGGCCATGGCCAACGGCCGCATCCTGTCGCCGGACGGTGAGCAGGCGGCGCCCGATGTGCGGATTTCTCGCAAGGATCTGGTGGAGCAGTTCGGCCCCGGTGTCTTGGCCGAGCTTTCGCGCGAGCGTTTCGGCGGCAAGCGTGCGATCTATGCCGATGATGGGCTTTCGACCGGGGTGGCGGCCGAGATGTTCGGCTTTGCCGGCGCGGTCGAGATGGTGCAGATTCTCCAGAACACCACCAAGAGGATCGATGCCATCAATGCCGAAACCGACCGGATCATGCTGGAGCGATATGGCGACCCGATGACGGACGGCACCATAGAGCAAGAGGCGGTGGACGCGATCCACAACGAGCAGCAGGCGCAGAAGAACGTCGCCGAGGCGCGGCAGATTGCGGCGCAACTCGGTCGCGACACGCGGGCCATGACCGCGACGCTGTATCGCCAGCGGGCGCGGCTGATGCTTGGTCGCATGACGGTGCGCGAGGCTTCGGCGCCGGCGCGCTTCCTGGCGGCCGAGCGGCGCGCAGGGCGCGAGGCAGAGCGCGCCTTTGCCAAGGTCGCAAGGGGCGATGCGTCAGCCTTGGCGTCGGCCTTGCAGGCCAAGGAACAGCAGATCCTCAATGCCGCGCTGTTCGACCTGTCGCGCGAGGCCGAGGCCGATGTGGCGAAAGCCCGTGAGCGGATGCA
>Ga0182741_1003884_pt1 | contig 15313 bp, 11 predicted proteins | sample eDN5th37CBELigOP_FD_128874 | JGI IMG/M metagenome (GOLD analysis project Ga0182741, IMG submission 128874) | Enriched Organic Plus compost microbial communities from Emeryville, California, USA - eDNA 5th pass 37_C BE-Lig OP (version 2) (version 2) ...
AGGTACGGCAGGACGAAGGCCCATTCCTCGTCCGAGACATCACTGGGGTATGCATACGACTTCGCCACGCACCCTCATACCCCACACCAGCGACCCCGGCCCAAAGCCGGAACACCCTCTAGCCCCTCTCCCCAGCTCCGCTTCGGCCGCGATGAAGCCGAACGCGCCCCAGTGGCCCGTCGCGAGGATGTCGCGGTAGACGCGCAGTGCCTCGTCGCGCCGGCCCTGGCAGAGGAGCCAGGTGCCCACGCCGTACGCCGTGCTCACGTCGGTGACGCTCGCGCTCCCTGATTTCGGCAGCAGCGAATCCACGGGCAGCTCGCCCTTGTAGAGCAGGGTGAGGCGGTGATAGGCGCCGTTCTCGATCACGGACATGTCGCGCGTGATCGGCGCGAGGAGCGCGCGCCCTTCCGCGGCGCGGCCGGTGCGGCAGAGCGTCAGATAGGCCCAGTGGCTGATGGACACCCGGCGGTCGGGGTTGATGGGGCCCGCCAGCTCGCGGCGGTAGACGCGCAGCGCCTCCTCCCATTCGCCGCGCAGGTAGTGCGCCAGCCCCAGATGGTAGCGGATGTTGGAGTGCAGGGTGCCGATCGGCTGGTTCCGTTCGTTCGGCTGCCCATCCGGCTCGACGATGTCCGGCTTCCCCTCGACGAGCCGCTCGGCGCGCGCGAGGTCGTCGACGGCGCGATCGAAGGCGCGGACGCTGATCCACCGATGGCCGCGATGCCGGAGCATCCACGCGTCGTCGGGATGCTGCGCGAGCCCGCGCGAGTAGACGTCGATCGATTCGCGGAACCGCCCGAGATACCCGAGACGGCGGGCGTACCAGATGATCGAGTCGGGGTCGGTCGGCGCGCGCTCCCACGCGCGGCGCGCATCGGCGAGCTGCCCGTCGTAGCGGGCGCGCACCTCGGCGCTCAGCGGAAGGGTGCGCAGCGTGTCGCCGAGGAGGGAGATCGCCTCGACGCCGGCCGGGAGGGGGAGTCCGGCCTGTCGCTGCGCCTGCGCCGCGAGCGGCGCGGCGACGCTCGCGAGCGCGGTGACGAGGGGGAGGGCCAGCGCGCGGGCACGTGTCGGCGTGGAAGGGCGCATCGAAGGTCGTTCGGTCCGGGTGTACGCGTTGGTCGGATGACGGTGGCTCGTCACCGCGGGGCGTGGTAGCTTCGCGGAGCCGCGCCGGGGACGCGCGTCGGTCGCGCCGGGGGGCCCCCCCCCGAGATCAAGATCGCGCCGATCCCGCTGCCGTCCCGCACCGTTCGCACGCCGATCGGCGCATCCTCACGCAGATATATCCTCCCGACGCCCGGACCCGCCATGCCACACCTCGACCGTCATCGCTCCGTCGTGCGCGAGACTGCCCGACCGGCGTCCCGCCTCGCGCGCGCGCTCGCCCTGCTCGCCCTCGGCGGAGCGCTCGTCCTGCCGCGTGCGGTGAGCGCGCAGCAGTCCGGCGCATCGGCGGCCGCGCCGGCCGCCACGCCGCCGACGACGGTGATCCTCGTGCGCCACGCCGAGCGCGCCGGCGATCCCTCCGGCGACCCCGGGCTCACCGCGGCGGGGGAAGTGCGCGCGAAGGCGCTCGTCCCCGTGCTCCGCGACGCGGGGGTGGACGCGATCATCACGACGCAGTACCAGCGCACGCGCCTCACCGCGCAACCGACCGCGGAGCTCCTGGGCATCACCCCGGACATCGTCCCCGCGAGCGGCCGCGACCATCCCGCCGCCGTCGCGCGCTACATCCGGGAGAAGCACGCCGGCCACACCGTCCTCGTGGTCGGCCACAGCAACACGATCGACGCCATCGCCGCCGCCCTCGGCGCCCCCAATCCAGGACCGATCGACGACGCGACCTACGACGATCTCTTCATCGTGACGGTGGGGGCGGGGACGCCGACGATCGTGAAGGCGAAGTATTGAACGGCGGGGGCTGGGGACTCGGGCTGCGGACGGGAGGTGGTGGCTGTCGTTCCGAGCGAACGCGAGGGAGCTGCTGCATCGGCCGACGGCCGAGAGCCGAGGGCCGAGGACCGGAAAGCGTGGCGGACCGTGGATGCCGGGTCGCCACGCACCACTCGGAGTCCACGTGCCGCCACCTGGCCCCCGACAGTCGCTCGCTCCGCTCGCGACGGCGGGGGTGACACCCGCACCTCCCCAGCCCCCAGCCCCTAATCCCTAGCCCCCAGCCCCAAGTCTCCCGGTTCTCCCAGCTCCTCGATCGCCGGGCCGTTCAGCACCTTGCCGTAGGGGTCGAAGCGTGAGCCGTGGCAGGGGCAGTCCCAGCTCTTCTCGGCCGGGTTCCAGTCCACGATGCAGCGGAGGTGCGTGCACACCGCGCTCCGCTCGTGCAGCGTCCCGCTCTCGTCGCGGTAGGCGGCGATCTTGTGCAGCCCGCGGCGAATCACCTTCCCCTCGCCGCGTGCGATCTCGTCCACCGAGCCGTCGCCGGGGGTGACGTAGTCCAGGAACTGCGCGGCGACGTTCAGGTTCTCCTTCAGGAACTCGAACGCCGTCGAGCGCTGCACGTGCGCCCGCGTCGGATCGTAGAGCGTCTCCCACGGATTCTGGCGCCCCTGCACCAGGTCGGTGAGCAGGATCCCGGCGATCGTGCCGTGCGTCATCCCCTGGCCCGAGTCGCCGGACGCCATGTAGACGTTCGCCGCGCCGTCGGGATTCCGGCCGATGTGCGCGAGGTAGTCGAAGGGCTCGACGACCTGCCCCGACCAGCGGTGGAGCACCTCGCCGACGTTGGGGAAGCGCTCGCGCGTCCACTCCTCCAGGCAGCGCCAGCGTTCCTCCATGTCGTGCGCCTGCCCGGTCTTGTGATCCTCGCCGCCGACGACGAGCGCATCCTCGAGCACCTCGCCCTTGGTCGGCTCGCGCGCCGGGTCGAGCCGCGCCAGGCGCACGTAGTGGTAGGGGTCGGGAGTGTCCCAGTAGAGCGCCGCCGGCATCGAGCCGCGCGGAATGCGGAACGCGACGACGTACGTCCGATACGGCGCTTCCTTGGTGTGCGTCGTCACGTAGTCGGAGATCGACGCGTTCGTGCAGACGCAGACCGCCCCCGCCCGCACCGTCGGGCCGTGCTCGACGGACACGCGCACCGGCGAGCCGCCCTCGATCGCGCGCACGTGCGAGCCGCAGTAGATGCGCCCCCCGAAGCGCTCGACGGCGCGCGCGAGTCCGGCCATGTACTTGACCGGATGGAACTGCGCCTGCTCGGGGAAGTGCAGGGCGCGTCCGGTGTCGAAGGTCGGGAGCGGCGCGCGCTCGACCAGCTTCACGTCCACGAGCCCCGCACGACGCGCCGCCTCGTACTCGCGCTCGATGTCGCGCTCCGACTCGAACACGCTCGCGAAGAGGTAGCCGTCCACGCGCTCGAAGTCGCAGTCGATCTGCTCGAGCGTCACGATCTGCTCGATGCGCCGGACCGCCGCCATGTGGCTCTCCGCCGCCAGCTGCGCGCCCTTCTCGCCGTGCACCGCCTCGAGCACGTAGAAGCGATCGTCGAGCGCGAAGCTGAGATGCGCCGTCGTGCGCCCCGTCTCGCCCCCGGCCACCGGGCCGTCGTCGAGCACGACGACGCCCTTCCCCTCCTTCGCGAGGAGGTACGCGGTCGTCATGCCGGCGATGCCGGCGCCGACGACGCAAACGTCCACGTGCAGATCTTCGTCGAGTGGCGGATACGTCGGAACGTCCGCCGTCGCCATCCAGAGGGACTGCGTGCTGCCGGAGTCGGAGTGCATGGTCGTCGAGCGCGTGCGGGTGACGGTCGAGCCCGGGATGCGAGCCATCTCCGACTCTGCACGAGCCGAACCAGCAGCGCGGGCACACCGGTGGCGCCGCGCGGTCGAGGTGGGTACACTGACGGAGTCGTCCTTCCGGCCCCGGTCGCCATGTCGCTCTCGTCGCTCCGGCGCCTCGTCGCGCCCTGCATCTCGCTCGCGCTCGCCGTCGCCTGCGGTGACGATGCCACCGAGCCGCCGTCGCCGCCCGCGCCACCACGGCTGCACGTCGCGATCACCGGGCCGAGCATGATCGTGGTCGGCGCCAGCGCCACCTTCACGGCGACGGTGCTCGACGAGTCGAACGCGACCGTCGCGGGACATACCATCACATGGCGATCGATGGACCCCGCCATCGCTTCCGTGTCGCCGACCGGCGTGGTCACGGCGCTCGCGTCCGGGCTTGCCGACATCCGGGCGAGCATTACCGGAGCGGAAGCTCGACGCACACTCATCGTCCAGGAGAACCTGGCGGTCGCCTCGGTCGGCCTCTTCCCGCGCGAGGTGACGCTGGCGCCGGACGACCGCGCGCGTCTTACGGCCAAGGTCGCCGCCGCCGGCAACGTGCCCCTCTCGAAGCCGGTCAGCTATCGGAGCAGCGCCCCGGCGGTCGCGACGGTGGAGGCCGGCGGCATCGTCGTCGCGCGCGGCGAGGGCGTCGCCGAGATCGTCGCCGAAGCGGAGGGACAGTCGGGGCGCACGACGGTGCGCGTGCGTCGACTCCCCGACGACGACTTCACGATCGACCTCCGCGTCATCGGCGACACGACGTCGCTGCCGATGGCCTCGATCCGCCGCGCCGTGCAGCGATGGGAGCGGATCATCAGCCGGGGTGGTGCGGCGCAGCGCGTCGACGCCGCGGCCGGGAGTTGCCGCTCATGGTCGCCCGCGATCGACGAGACCGTCCAGACCATTGTCGTGCTGCTGCAGTCGCGGCCGATGGATGGAAAGGACGGCATCCTCGGCGGGACGTCCGTGTGCGTCGTGCGGGAGGGAACGCGCCTTCCGGTGCTCGCGACGATCGAGCTGGACAGCGCCGACATGGCGATGGAGATCGCACGCGGCTCGTTCGAGGCCACGGTCGCGCACGAGCTCGGCCACGCCCTCGGTTTCGGCTCGCACTGGTTCTCGACCGCGGCGGGGCCCGCGGTCGCGGAGGCACGCCCCGCGGAGAACCGATACGTGTATGTCGGGGCCGCGGGCGTCGCCGCCGCGTACGACTGGGGCACGCTGCTCACGCCGACGAGCGCCCTCGTTCTCGAACGGCAGGGTGGCGCCGGGACGGCAGGCTTGCACTGGTCGGACCTCTACGTCGGCGCCGAGCTGATGACCGCCTTTGCGGATGCGGGGAACAAGCCGCTCAGCATCGTCACGGCGGCGTCGATGCGCGACCTCGGCTACGAGATCGACGAGGCAGGCGCCGACTGGATGTTCGCACCGATCCGCGACGGTGCGCTGACGCTCGTCTCCCCCGAGCGCCGTCGTCCGCTGGCGGAGCGGCTCGAGCCGCCGCGCTACACCGTGGATGCGAGCGGACGACTCCGTCCCATCCGATGAGCACACCGGAGAGGCGGCCGTCGGAGGGCGCGCGCTGGGTCGTCGACGCGATCGACGGCGACGTCGCACGCGTCGAGGTGGATGGCGAGCGCATGATCAACGTCCCGCGCTCGATGCTGCCGTCCGCCGCGCGCGAGGGGAGCGTGCTCGCCGTCGCCCGGGATTCGCCCGACGACGAGCGCACGACGATCACGATCGCGGTCGATGCCGCGGCGACCGCGTCGGCGCTCGAGCGATCGCGCGCCCAGGTCGCGGAGATGGAGCGCGAATCGAGACGGCGCGATCCCGGCGGCGACGTGGCATTGTAGCCGCCTCGCCGTCCGACTCCCGACCTAATCGCAGCGCGCTCCGCGATCCGACGGACCGTTCATGTTGGTCGTGCCGCGCTCGACGTCGATCGTGTAGCGCGCGCTGCCGTCGCCCGGCACGCGGATCACCAGCGCCCCGTTCTGGTCCGTGCGATACCACGGGATGCGCTCGGCGCGGAGCAGCTCCTTGGTGCGGGTGTGGAGGTGCCCGTAGTCGTTGCGCGCGGCGAGCGAGGCGACGACCGCGCTCGGGGAGGCCAGGCGCAGGAAGCCCGCCGAGACGCCGTCGCAGCTCCCATGGTGGTTCGCCTTGAGGAGATCCACGTCGAGCCCGGGGGTGCGCGCGAAGTTCGTCTCGAGCCACCGCAGCCCGCCCTGCTGCGTGTCGCCGGCGAGGAGCATGGTGAAGGTGCTGTCGCGCGAGACGAGCTTCACCGCCGCCGAGCGGTCGTTGGGCGAGCCGCCGCGCGGGTCGGGGCGGAGGATGTGCAGCTTCGCGCCGCCGCGCATCGTGATCGTGCAGACCGGCCGCCCGTTCCCGCACGGATCGTCGGTGTCGCGGAAGAGCAGCGTGCCGCGGCGCACGCGCGCGCGCACCGAGTCGCGCAGCCGCCCCAGCGTCTGCTGCGGCGCCGGATCGCCGTTCTCGTAGAAGTAGCGCACCGTCAGCCGGCGATTGCTGCGAAAGAGCTCGCGCAGCCCCTGGTAGTGGTCCGCGTGCGCGTGCGTGAGCACGACGACGTCGAACGTCGTGTTGCGGCCGAGGCCGAGGGCGTCGAGGCGACGGCCGAGCAGCTCGGCGTCGGGGCCGCCGTCGATGAGCACGAGCGACTCGCCGTCGCGCACGAGGATGGCGTCGCCCTGACCCACGTCGAGCAGGCGGATCTCGAGCGGCGCGCGCGCTCCGGCCGGATCCGGCCGGCCGGTGGCGATGGCGCCGGTGTCGCGCGACGGCGGCGTGGGCGCGACCGTCGTGGGCGCGACCGTCGTGGGCGCGATCGTCTCCCCGGGCGCCGCCGCGCTCCACGCGAGCGAGTCCACCGTGCGACCCGCCGCGTCGCGCAGCACCACCCAGTCGGCGCGATTGCCGAGGGTGATCCCCCGCAGCAGCACCGTCGCGTCGATGCCCCCGTTCTCGCGCCGATCGAGCGCGCGCGCGAGCGTCAGCGTGCCACCGCCGGCGATGCGGGTGCCGCGCGGCAGCGCGAACCCCGCGTCCCCCGACGACTCGAGCCGCCAGCCGTCGAGCGACGCCTCCGTGTCGCCCTCGTTGCGCAGCGCGATCCACTCGCCGCGCTCGTCGGGGACGTCGCGCGGGTTGGGCATCGCACCACCGATGCGCACCCGCGCGGCGACGGCCTCGCCGCCGACCTGCTGCACCTGCCCCGCGTCGTGCCGGCAGGCCGTGACGACGGCGGCGACGAGCACGAAGATCAGAGACCGCATCGATTCTCTCGCTGCGAGACGGACGTCGACGGCCGGCGCACGATCGCGGATCGCCGTCGACGCCCTGGTGCGACGGCGCGACGTCAGCTCTGCGCGACCAGCTCCGTCGCTTCCGTCACCAGCTTCTGCACCGTGAGCCCCAGCTCCTGGTAGATCTTCTCGTACGGAGCGCTCGCGCCGAAGCGGTCGATCCCCATCACGCGGCCGTTGGTCCCCACCCAGCGGTACCACGCCATCGGATGCGCCGCCTCGATCGCGAGTTTGGGGACGCGTGCGGGGAGCACCTCCTCCCGATAGCCCTCCTCCTGCGCCTCGAACAGCTCGTGGCTCGGCATCGACACGACGCGCGTCGGGATCCCGTCCTGCTCGAGCACGTCGCGCGCGGCGAGCACCAGCGACACCTCGGAGCCGCTCGAGAGGAGCACGACCTTCGGGGCGCCGCCGCTCGCCTCGGCGAGCACGTAGGCGCCGCGGCCGAGCTGGCTCGCGGCGGCGAACCCCGTCTCCGGGCTCCGGTCGATGAAGCCGAGCTTCTGGCGCGTGAGCACGAGCGCGGTCGGCCCCTCGCGGCGCTCGAGCGCGACGCGCCACGCCTCTGCCGTCTCGGCCGCGTCGGCGGGGCGCACGAGCACGAGGTTGGGGATCGTGCGCAGCGTCGCGAGCTGCTCGATCGGCTGGTGCGTCGGACCGTCCTCCCCCAGGCCGATCGAGTCGTGCGTGAAGATGAAGACGACGCGCTGGTGCATGAGCGCGGCGAGGCGGATCGCCGGCCGCATGTAGTCGGAGAAGATCAGGAAGGTGCCCCCGAACGGGATGATCCCGCCGTGCAGCGCCATCCCGTTCATGATCGCCCCCATCCCGTGCTCGCGGATGCCGAAGTGGATGTACCGCGCGCCGAGGTCGTCGCGCGACAGCGAGGGCTCGCCCTTGAGCGCGGTCCCGTTGCTCGGCGTGAGGTCGGCGGAGCCGCCCACCAGCTCGGGGAGCGCGGGCGCGATGGCGTTGAGCACGACGTTCGACGCGGCGCGGCTCGCCACCGCGCCGTTGTCCTTCGTGAACTCGGGGATCCGCGCCTCCCAGCCGTCGGGGAGGTCGCCGCGCAGCCGGCGCTCGAGCTCCGTGCCTTCCTTCGGCAGCGCGGTGCGATAGGCGGTGAAGCGACGCTCCCACTCCCGACGCGCCGCGGCGCCGCGGTCCTTCACCTGGGCGCGCCAGTGCTCCACCGCTTCCGCCGGCACGTGGAAGGGCTCCGGCCACGGCCAGCCGAGCGCCTCCTTCGTGCGCTTGACCTCGTCGCGCCCCAGCGGCTCGCCGTGCGCCTTCGCCGTCCCCGCGCGATTGGGGCTGCCGTAGCCGATCTCCGACTTCACGATCACGAGCGTCGGGCGCGCGGTGTCGCCCTTCGCCTCGGCCACCGCGGCGTCGATCGCGTCGAGGTCGTTCACGTCGTCCACGTGCAGCACCTGCCAGCCGTAGCTCTCGAAGCGCTTCGCCGTGTCGTCGCTGAAGGAGAGATCGGTGGAGCCGTCGATCGTGATCTTGTTGTCGTCGTAGAAGCCGATGAGCTTCCCGAGCCCGAAGTGGCCGGCGAAGGAGGCCGCCTCGTGCGAGATCCCCTCCATCAGGTCGCCGTCCGAGCAGATGAACCAGGTGTAGTGGTCGATGACCGTGTGCTCGGGACGGTTGTAGCGCGCCGCGAGATGCGCCTCGGCGAGCGCCATCCCCACCGCGTTGCCGATCCCCTGGCCGAGCGGGCCGGTCGTCGTCTCGACGCCGTCGGTGAAGCCGTATTCCGGATGGCCGGGGGTGCGGCTCTCCCACTGCCGGAACCGCTTGAGATCCTCGATCGTGAGGTCGTACCCGCTGAGGAAGAGCGCGCTGTAGAGGAGCATGGACGCGTGCCCGCACGACAGCACGAAGCGGTCGCGGTTCGGCCAGGCGGGATCGGCGGGGTCGTGCGTCATGTGCCGCGCGTACAGCGCGTAGGCCAGCGGCGCGAGCGCCATCGGCGTGCCGGGGTGCCCGGACTCCGCCTGCTGGACCGCGTCCATGGAGAGAGTGCGGACGGTGTTGATGGCGAGCAGATCGAGATCGACGGACGTCTTGGTCACGGTGCGCGGGGGCGGAGGTTCAGGCGGGAAATCTAGCGGGGCGGGTTGGCGGATCGACAGTTTGACGGCAGGGCGGTCATCCCGACCCTGAGCGCAGCGAAGGGGAGGGAGAAGCTGGTCGCAGCGTGACAGCGTGACAGCGTGACAGCGTGACAGAGGTGAGGAACGGCGTCGGCAGGCGGTGATTCCCCTGACGACGCCGTTCTCTGACTCCTGTCACGCTGTCAAACCGTCCAGCTGTCCAGCTGTCAAACTGTCGAGCCGCCCGTCCTACCGCTGACTCACCCGCACGTCCTTCGACGTCTCGCGCGCGCCGACGTAGAGCATGTAGGACACCGGGCTGCGGGTGTTCTCGACGACGTCCTTGGTCGCGGTCCCCTTGAGCCAGGCGGTGACTTCGTCCGGGGTGGCGCGCGGGGCGGCCTCGAGGTAGAGGGCGATGGCGCCGCTCACGTAGCCCGCGCTCATCGAGGTGCCGTTCCAGAGCTGGGCCGCCGGGTTCCCCGTGCGGTCGAAGCTCGGCAGCAGCACGGAGTCGCCGGGCGCGTAGACGTCGATGCAGGCGCCGTAGGCGGTCCCCGGCGAACGCCGATCGATCAGCGCGCCCGGACGCGACGCATCGCGCATCACCGAGGAGGAGCCGACGACGATCGTCCCCTGCGCGTTCCCCGGCGAGACGCGGCACGCGTTCGTCTCGAGATTGCCGGCCGACACGACGACCGGGATGCCGTTCGCGCGGAGCAATGCGACCGCGCTGTCGAGCGCCGGGATCTGGGCGGCGGTGTCGGCGATGAACGACCAGTTCGCGACGGCGCGGCGCGTGGGATGCTTGCGGGCATCCTCCACCACCCACTTCGCGCCCTCGACGATCGCCTGGATGGTGCCGCGCAGCCGCGCGCACTCGACCATCTTCACGTCCACGATCTCCGCCTCGGGGGCGACGCCGAGCGTGCGGCCCGCGATCGCGCCGGCCACCGCGGTGCCGTGCGCGTTGCACACCTTCGGGTCGTTCGGGAAGCCGGAGTAGCCGACGCGCACGCGCCCTGCGAGCTCCGGATGCTCGGCCATGATCCCGCCGTCGAAGACGTAGACCGTGACGTCCTTCCCCGTCCCCGCGCGCCGATACGTGTTGTCGAGCGGCAGGAGACGCTGGTCGATGCGGTCGAGCGCGAGCGACATCGTGCGCGATTCGACGACGGCGCTCACGTGCGCCACCGGCGACACCACGATCCCCGACGGCGATGCCGACGGTGCAGCGGCCCAGATCGACGACGGCGACTTCGCGCCGTGCGCGCATCCGAGGGAGAGGGAAACGACGGCACCGACCGCCGTCGTGCGAGTGAGCGATGTGGAGATTGAACGCGAGCGCATCGTACTGCCACCTGCGAACTGTGAGACCCGCCATCGTCGTTCACGGACCCTCGTTCAGGCGCGTCGGACTGCGCAGTCCCCGACCGTCGGACACGAAGTTCTGAACTGCTTCCACGACCTCCCCAACGGAACTCGCGTGCCATGGGGGGATCGCATCGCGAAAAGCACCGGCGACGCCGGGACGCCTGTGCGCGCCGTCACAGGGGCGCGAAATGCACGGGCGTCCGCATCGAGATCCGATGCGGACGCCCGCGTCTGGCCGACTCCGACGCGCGTGCGAAGCGCGCTCGTCACCCCGTGGTGCTGCCGTGCTTCGGACGCCCGCCCTTGCCGCCGTAGCCGCTCACGTGCTCCTTGTCGTGCCCGTCGATCGGAGCCTCCTGCGCGCCTCCCGCTCCCTCCGCCCCCGCCCCCGTGGGCTTTCCCTCCGAGGCACGTGTGCCGGCCGAGTCCGGCCGTCCGACGCGCGTCCCCTGATCGTCTCCCAGCCCCTCACGGTCCCTGCGTTCTCCCGGCATGCTCCCCTCGCGGTTCGACTCCGAGGTGAGCAGGGCAAGCGGGAGGCCAGCGCCGGGCGGCCGCGAGTCGGGGCCGCAACAGCCGAGGGCCGAGGGCCGAGGGCTCTCTCAGCCGTTCCTCCGTGTCCATCGGGACCGCTGGGTCGTCCTTGGAGGCACCTGCGCGACCGGGCCCGGTCGCCGATCGCCTCCTCGTGAATCCGCCCATCGCCGACGTGCCACAGGCACCGCCTGAGCGTGCCACGTTGTCGCGCGAGCTCGCCGATCTCCTCGTCGAGCTCCAGATCGCCTTGCACAAGCACGCGATCTATCCGCCGGACCACCCGCTCGTGGAGGCGGCGGTGGACGGCGTGGTGCGGCGGCTCCGGGGGTGGCTCGCCGAGCGCGACGTGCTGTCCATCGGGGTCGCGCGCAAGCAGTTGATCCTCGATGGCGTCGCGACCGATCCCGACCACCCGCTGCTGCGCGAGCTCGCCTCGCGGCTGCACCGGCATCATCTGGGCGCGGTGAAGATCGGCGCCGGGATCCCCGCGGAGGAAGTCGCCGATCTCCTCGCCACGATCGGGAGCGAGCCGGCGCGCGCGGCGGGCGATTCCCTCGGCATGCGCACGGGCGAGCTGAACGAGCGCTGGACGAAGGCACGGCTCTATCCGCTCTCGTACGCACAGCTCCAGCTCGCGGGCGAGGAGGAGAGCGAGGCGATGCGCTCGTCGCGGGTCGCCCAGCTCTGGGTGGGGCTCGCGCAGGCGGCGCTCGCGCTGGAGGCCGGCGCCGCGACCGACGCGCCGGGGCGCGACGGCGCCGAGCCGCTCGACGTGGCGCGGGCAATCGACGGACATCAGCGGGACGTCGCCTACGACCAGGCCGTCGTCGGCTATCTCCTCCAGATCACGCGGGAGCTCGGCAGCGGCCAGGGCGCGGAGACGGCGGGGATCCAGCGGCGCATCTCCCGCCTCGTCAGCTCGCTGAGCCAGGACACGCTCGCCAAGCTCCTCGCGATGAGCGGCGACGTGCATCAGCGGCGACGCTTCGTCCTCGACGCCGCGCAGGGGATGACCGTGGACGCGGTGGTCGAGGTCGTGAAGGCCGCCGCGACCGCCGAGCAGCAGACGGTCTCGCATTCCATGCTGCGGCTGCTCGGCAAGCTGGCGCAGCATGCGGAAGCGGACGCGGCGCGCCGCCGGGCCGCCGACGCGGCGCTGCGCGAGAACGTCGCGCGCCTCGTCGGCGAATGGGCGCTCGACGATCCGAATCCGGAAGCGTACAGCATGGTGCTGCAGGGGTTCGCGAGCAGCGCGCCGGCGGACTCCGGCGCCGAGTCGGCGCCGCTCGTCTGCGAGCCGGAGCGCGTGCTGCAGATGGGGCTCGAGCTCGACGTGGACTCACGCGCCGTCTGGCGCGCGCTCGACGCGCTGGTCGCCCGCGGCGCCGAGGGGATCGTCCGCGTGCTCGACCTCGCCGATGCGGCGCCTCCCGACTGTCGCCTCGCCCGGCTGCTGTGGGGCGAGCTGCTCGACCGCGATCCGCTGCGCGTGCTGCTCGCCGAGCCGAGGCCGGATACGACCGCGATCCAGCGCGTGATCCGGCATCAGGGCTCCGGCGCCGCCGCCGCGCTGCTCGACGCGTTCGAGGAAGCGACCGATCCCAAGGCGCGCGAGCAGCTCGGCGAGCTGGTGGCCGCCCTCGGGCACGAGGTCGGCTCGCTCGTCGCACGACGGCTCGAGGTGGTGCGACCCGCCGCCCAGCGCGAGCTCCTGTCGCTCCTCGGCCGGCTCCCCACGCTCCCCGCCGAGCTCCAGCTCACCGACTACCTGCGCAGCACCGATCCGCTCGTGCGGCGCGAGGCGCTGCGCCTCGCGGTGCGCGACGGCGAGGGGGGCGATCCGGCCGCGCGGACGCGCATCCTCCGCGACGCCCTCGCCGACGTCGATCCGCGCGTCGTCTTCGTCGCCCTCGGCGCGGTCGCCGAGCGGTGTCCGCGCGAGGTGCTGCCCGTGCTGCTCCGCCGGGTCGAGCAGGGGGAGCTCGATGCGGCGCTGCGGGCGCAGGCGATCCGCGTGGTCGCCATGCATCGGGATCCGGCGCATCTGCCGTGGCTCATCGCGCGCATGTCCACCGCGCCGCGCTTCCTCCGGCGGGCGAAGCTGCTCCCGCGTTCCCCCGAGGTGCTCGCCGCCGTCTCCGCGCTCGGCGCCTACTGGCGCCAGGACGGGCGCGCGCGGCGGGCGATCGAGCTCGCCGCGTCGGCGGCCGATCCGGAGGTGCGCCAGGCGCTCGCGCATGGCTCGCACCGTCTCACCCCGCTCCGCGGCGCCGTGCGCGCCGAGACTCGCGACTGAGGCGCGCGCATGGCCGATCCGGTTCGTTTCCTCACCTCATTCGCGCAATCGCTGGCGACGATGGCCCTGTACGGCGAGGGGCACCCGGCGCGTCAGCGCGCCGTCGACCGATCGTTCGAGAGTCTGCGCGAGCTGCAGGCGCACGACGCGCGGCCGCGCTTCTCCTTCATCGGGGACGAGGTCGTCTACGGGGAGCTCTCGCTCCGCGAGCTCGGCGACTGGGAGTGGACGCCGCGGCTCGCCGACGCCGGCGTGCAGCGGCTCGAGTTCGAGCCCGACGTGAGCCGCGAGGAGTACGAGGACTTCCTCGACCAGGTGGTCGCGCGCCTGACGATGGCGGCGATCGACACCTCCGAGGCGCGGGTGACGCGCCGGTCCGGCGTGAAGTTCGGCGTCCTCGGCGTGAAGGGAGAGGAGCAGGCGCGCGCCGGCGCGGGGAACCCGGCGGCGACGATCGGCTACGCGCTCGGCGAGGAGATCGAGACGGTGCGCTGGATGCACCGCGAGGTGGAGGAGCGGGGCGGGCTCCCGCTCGTGGAGGCGGAAGCGGTGGTCCGCTCGCTCTCCGTCGCCATGCACGGCGACAGCGCGTTCGTGCTCCCGCTGCTGCAGCTCAAGGAGTTCGACGAGTACACCACGACCCACTCGCTCAACGTCTCCGTGCTGACGATGGCGCTCGCCGAGCAGCTCGGCCTGCGTGCGCGCGACGTGCGCAGCTTCGGCGTCGCCGGCCTGCTGCACGACCTCGGCAAGGTGCGCATCCCGAAGGAGATCCTCAACAAGCCGGGGAAGCTCAGCGACGACGAGCGTGCGGTGATGCAGTCGCACACCGTCGAGGGCGCGCGCATCATCCTGACGAGCGATCGCGAGCTCGATCTCGCCGCGGCGGTCGCCTACGAGCATCACATCATGCTGAACGGGGGCGGCTATCCGCGATGCCACTATCACCGCGAGTGCCATCACGCGAGCCACCTCGTGCACGTCTGCGACGTCTTCGACGCGCTGCGCACCAACCGGCCGTACCGCGAGGCGTGGGAGACGGAGCGCGTGCTGACGTACATCGAGGAGAAGGCGGGGACGGAGTTCGAGCCGACGACGGCGGCGGCGTTCGTGACGATGATGCGGAGCGCGGAGCGGCGGGTGCAGCATTCGACGATCGCCGACGCGGCGCGCCCGACCACGGTGCCAGCGGCGAGTCCGGCGCCGGTCCCGGCGGACTGAATCCGCCGCCGCCGGCGAGCCGCGTTCCCCCTTCGCCCCGTCGCGGGTACCCTCGACCGGATCCTGCGCCTCGCCTCCGCGGTCGTCGTACCAACCAGTCGGGCGGCGCGGAATCCTCGTTCGGACGGTCCTGCTCGCCCGACCGCTCCCTCCGTTAATGGCACGGACGACACGGAGAACTGCACTGACGACGACGTCCACCATACGGGCTCGATCGTCGCAACCAATCTCCTTCCCGTTCGCGTCGTTGCTCCTGCTGTTTGCCGTTCCGTGTCCGAGCCACCGACGCGTCGCGCGGCGAGCTCCGTGCGCCGGACCAGCCCCATCGACTTCGCTCGACACGGACGACACGGACAACGGCACGGACGACACGGACCACCCCACGAGGCTGAATCGCGGCAACCGATCTTGCCGTTGCTGCCGTTGCTGCCGTTCGGTGTCTGCCGTCGTCGGATCGGCCAGCCGGGGTCTCGAAGCACTCGGGGCCGACGAAGGCCGGTTCCGCGCCCGGAGAGCGTCGCGCGCCTCGCTGGACACTCCGCCCGCGGCTGGCCGGGGGCCACGGCGGGGAACGGGAGCCGGGGGCGTGAGACGAGCATGGCGTCCAGAGACACCCCGGAGACGTTCGCTCATGAGGTCTCGCCTCCCGCCCCCGCCCCC
>Ga0182741_1003885_pt1 | contig 15312 bp, 15 predicted proteins | sample eDN5th37CBELigOP_FD_128874 | JGI IMG/M metagenome (GOLD analysis project Ga0182741, IMG submission 128874) | Enriched Organic Plus compost microbial communities from Emeryville, California, USA - eDNA 5th pass 37_C BE-Lig OP (version 2) (version 2) ...
GGCAGGACACCCGACGAGGTCTATGCTACGGCGGAAATGACGGAGCGACTGGCGGCATAGAAACCAACCCGATCCACCTTAGCCAAGCCGCCAAACTGTCTCACCAGGCGGGTCCACCTCTCACCGCCTTGCGGTCCTTCCATGAGCAGAAGTTCAGGCTATGGCGAACCAGATGCATCGAGCCATGGGAACGCCACTGGTCCGAGAGACCATGGCGAGGGCAGGTCTGGACCATGGCCTCCGGAAAGGCGGCGGTGATCGCCTCCGAAAAGCCCTTCAGCCCGTCCACCACCGCGATCAGGTGGTTCTGGAGCCCGCGGTTCTTCAATTCGTTCATCGCCGAGCGCCAGAATTTGGCGCCCTCGCTCTCGGCGATCCACAGGCCCAGAGCCTCGCGCAGGCCGTCGCGGATGCCCGCGCCCGCAACATCGGCTCTGTCGCGGCGACCGGCATCGGGGTGTCTGCCGCCAGCTCCCGGACAGGGTGTTCGAACCTGCCAGGGGAGATCGCGCCGACCTTCACCCGAAGTTCCGCAGCAGCCCCCGCAGGGAGAGCTCCAGAGCGATGAAGCCTTGCTGACCGGCCTTGCGGGCACCAAGCCGCGCGCGGTTCCTGCGCCGAGATCGACTTGCGATGAACGGGCCGGAACCAACCGAGATGAAGCAGGCGCGCAATGCCTTCTGTGTCCCGCCGGTCCGTCTTGACCGGCATGGCCTGCAGAGCGCCCTTCACCTGCCGGGTTTCCATCAACACGACCTCCAGTCCCGCCTCGGTCAGCCCTCGGTGCAGCCATTGCGACAAGGGCCCTGCTTCAAGGCCAATGGCGGCGATGGTGTCCTCTCATTCCCGGATCCGGCGCGTCCGCGCTTCAGGCTCGCTGGCAGCCTGCGCCTCCATCATGAACTTTCCATGTTCGCTGATCACGCAGATAGCGGTCTTTTCCAGCGATACATCCAATCCAGCAAACAACTTCATCCTGCAATCCTCCGCCTGGATCCGATACGGAACGGCGACAGCTTGCCCCTGATCTTGCAAGCGGTAACGGGTGGCGCGCGACGCAGGCCCCGTCACCGCATCTCAGGGCTCAGGATAGGGGGCGGACCGGCTTGGCGGCCTTTTCCGCGGTGCCGGGCGGCTGGCCCGGTTCGGAGCCCATACCGTCCCAATCAATGCGGGCCAAGGCCGCCATGCGCAAGGCCAAGGCGACGCTGTTTGCAGCAGTTCGCCGCCGGCGTGCCGGCTCCTCATCCCGGGCGGAAATTTTGCTCGACGACGGCTTCCATGGAGACATGGCTGGAGGTGTTGCTGACATGGGGCAGGGTGGAGATCTTCTCGGCCAGGATGCGCCGGAAATCGGCCATGTCGCGCGAGCGGACCTTCATCAGGTAGTCGCAGCCGCCGGCGATCATGTAGCATTCCTCGACCTCGGGGATGGCGCGGACGGCGGCGTTGAACTGCTGCAGCGCATGCTCGCGGGTGTCGTTCATGCTGACCTCGACATAGGTCACATGGGTCAGGCCCAGCTTCAGGGGCGACAGGATGGCGCGATAGCCGGTGATCAGGCCGATCTCTTCCAAGTGCTTGATGCGCTGCGCCACCGGGGTCTTGGACAGCCCGACCCGCCGCGCCAGCTCGGCGATCGGGATGCGGGCGTTCTGCGTGAGTTCCGCCAGGATCCTGCGGTCCTGCGCGTCCAAGTTCAGGTCCATTCTGAAAATCGCCTCGATTTTGTTCCAACGGCCTAGAAAGTGGCCCATTTTCAGGCGCACCGCCTAGTCGGCATCTGGTAATACTGCCCTATCGAATAAGGAGATCGGCATGATACGTGTCAACCCCACCGAGCTTTCCGGCGCGTTTTCCACCCAGGCGAAATTCGCCGACGAGGCGGAACTGCTGAACCGGCTGGTCGCGCAGGCGGCGCTGAGCCCCGCGGCCCGCGCCGCGATCACGCGCCGGGCCGCCGATCTGGTACGCCGCATCCGCGACGAGGCCAAGCCCACGATGATGGAGCATTTCCTGGCCGAATACGGGCTGTCCACCCGCGAGGGCGTGGCGCTGATGTGCCTGGCCGAGGCGATGCTGCGCGTCCCCGACCGCATGACCATCGACGCGCTGATCGAGGACAAGATCGCGCCATCGGACTGGGGCCGGCACCTGGGCGAGGCGTCGTCCTCGCTGGTCAATGCCTCGACCTGGGCGCTCATGCTGACCGGCAAGGTGCTGGACGACGACCAGGCCGGGATTGCCGGCACCCTGCGCCGCGCCGTGCGGCGGCTGGGCGAGCCGGTGATCCGCACCGCCGTCGGCCGCGCCATGAAGGAGATGGGCCGGCAGTTCGTGCTGGGCCAGACCATCGAAGCCGCGCTGGAGCGCGCCAGCAAACGCGAGGCGCAGGGCTTTACCTACAGCTACGACATGCTGGGCGAGGCGGCGATGACCGGAGCGGATGCGGCGCGCTACGACCGCGCCTATTCCGACGCCATCGCGGCCATCGCGAAAGCCTGCACCAAGGGCTCGGTCGAGGAGAATCCCGGCATTTCGATCAAGCTTTCGGCCCTGCATCCCCGCTATGAGGTGGCGCAGGAGGCCCGCGTCATGACCGAGCTGGTGCCGGTGGTGCTGAAGCTGGCGCGGCAGGCCAAGGCTGCCGGCATGGGCATGAATATCGACGCCGAGGAACAGGACCGGCTGGTGCTGTCGCTGAAGGTGATCGAGGCGGTGCTGGCCGATCCCTCTCTGGCCGGCTGGGACGGGTTCGGCGTGGTGGTGCAGGCCTATGGCAAGCGCGCCGGGCAGGTGATCGACTGGCTCTACCAGACCGCCACGCGGCTGGACCGCCGCATCATGGTGCGGCTGGTCAAGGGCGCCTATTGGGATACCGAGATCAAGCGGGCGCAGGTCGAGGGCTTCCCGGGCTTTCCGCTGTTCACCAGCAAGGTCGCGACCGATGTCAGCTACATTGCCAATGCCCGCAAGCTGATCGGCTATGCCGACCGGATCTATCCGCAATTCGCCACCCATAACGCCCATACCGTCGCCGCGATCCTGGAGATGGCGGGCGAGACCCGCTTCGAGTTCCAGCGGTTGCACGGCATGGGCGAGCGGCTGCACGACATCGTGCTGCGCGACTATAACGGTCGCTGCCGCATCTATGCGCCGGTCGGCGCGCATCGCGACCTGCTGGCCTATCTGGTGCGCCGGCTGCTGGAGAACGGCGCCAATTCCAGCTTCGTACACCAGATCGTGGACGAATCCGTCTCGCCCGAGGAGGTCGCACGCGATCCCTTCGAGGCGCTGGCGGACGCCCGCCCGCCGCGCTCGCTGGTGGCGCCCGAGGCGCTGTTCGGCGCCTCGCGCCGGAACTCGACCGGCTTCGACCTGACCGACGAGGAGACCCTTGCGCGTATCTACGCTGCCCGCGACGTGGCGATCCCGGATGCGATGCCGCTGACCGTCTCGGAGCCCAGGGGCAAGATGCAGGATGTGGTCAACCCGGCGACGGGGGAAAGGATCGCCCGGGTGATGATGGTCGATGCCGAGACCGCCGCCCGCGCCATCGAGGACGCGCGCATCTGGGACGCGCCGGCGGAGGAGCGCGCCGCGGTGCTGCGCCGTGCGGCCGATCTTTACGAGGCGCATTACGGCCCGATCTTCGGCATTCTCGGCCGCGAGGCCGGCAAGTCGCTGGCCGATGCGGTGGCTGAACTGCGCGAGGCGGTGGACTTCCTGCGCTATTACGCCGCCGAGGGCGAGAATTGCTCCGATGCCCCGCGTGGCATCGTCGGCGCGATCAGCCCGTGGAACTTCCCGCTGGCGATCTTCACCGGCCAGATCGCGGCGGCGCTGATGGCCGGCAATGCCGTCATCGCCAAGCCGGCCGAGCCGACGCCCGTCATCGCCGCCTATGCCATCGGCCTGCTGCATCAGGCGGGGGTTCCGAAAACCGCGCTGCAACTGCTGCCCGGCCGCGGCAGCGTGGTCGGCACGGCGATGACCTCGGATGCGCGCGTCGCGGGGCTGGTCTTCACCGGCTCGACCGAGACCGCGCAGACCATCGCTCGCACCATGGCCGCGAACCTGGCGCCCGGCACGCCGCTGATTGCCGAGACCGGCGGGCTGAACGCGATGGTGGTGGATTCCACCGCGCTGCCGGAACAGGCGGTGCGCGACATCGTGAACTCGGCCTTCCGCTCGGCCGGCCAGCGGTGTTCTGCGCTGCGCTGCCTTTATGTGCAGGAGGACGTGGCCCCGCATCTGATCGAGATGATCAAGGGCGCCATGGACGAGCTGCGTGTGGGCGACCCCTGGGATCTGACCACCGATGTCGGCCCGGTCATCGACCCCGGCGCGCAAAAGGAAATCGCCGATTACATCGCCGCCAATGCAAACCGCGTGCTGCACAGGCTGGCCGCGCCGTCGCGGGGCTATTTCATCCCGCCGACCCTGCTGAAGGTCTCGGGCATCAATGACCTAGAACGCGAGATCTTCGGCCCGGTCCTGCATGTCGCGACCTTCAGGGGCGACCAGCTGGACCAGGTGATCGCCGAGATCAACGCCCGCGGCTTCGGCCTGACCTTCGGGCTGCACACCCGCATCGACTCGCGCGTGCAGGAGGTCTCGGATGCGATTCATGTCGGCAATATCTACGTCAACCGCAACCAGATCGGCGCCGTGGTCGGCAGCCAGCCCTTCGGCGGCGAGGGGCTGTCGGGCACCGGGCCCAAGGCCGGCGGGCCACGCTATGTGCCGCGCTTCTTTACGCCCGCCGCGCCTGCGGCCTCTGCCGGCACCTGGCAGGGCCAGGCCGACGAGGCCCGGCTGCGCGGCGCGCTGGCCGGCGCGGCCCCGAAGAAGATCGAGGAACAACTGATGCCCGGCCCCACGGGCGAGCTGAACCGCCTGACGGCGCATAGCCGCCCGCCGGTGCTGTGCCTCGGCCCCGGCCCGCAGGCCGTGGCGGCGCAGGTGGCGGCGGTCCAGGCGCTTGGCGGGCAGGCCGTCGGTGCCGATGGCGCGCTGCCCCCCGAGGCCCTGACCCGGCTGCCGCAGCTTTCCGCCGTGCTGTGGTGGGGCGACGAGGCGCAGGGTCGCGCCTATGCCCAGGCCCTGGCGGCGCGCGAGGGCGAGATCGTGCAGTTGATCACCGCGATGCCCGACCTTGCCCATGTCGCGCATGAGCGCCACCTTTGCGTCGACACCACCGCAGCAGGCGGCAACGCCGCGCTGCTGGCCGGCTGACGGTTCGCGGGGGGCCGCTGCGGCCCCCTGTCTTTCTGAACGGGTCCGGCGCGGCCGTTCCCTGAGCCATCGGCCCCGCCGGCGGGGCCGAGGCCGGGCCGGAAAGGACCGCCCGCCGCTTCGCCCGGCACCGGATGGCGCATGAGCGCCTCCGCTTGGCCGCGCTGCCGGGGACGAAGGGAAGGGGCGAGCCGAACATGACGCGGATCACCGACGAATACCGCCGCGCCCGCCCGCAGGGCATCAACCCAGGCCGGGGCGGCCGTGGCGATGGCCGCCGGGCAGGGCAGGGGCTTTGCTCCGCCCCGGATTGCGCGACCGCTTCCAGAGAATAAACCGCCCATGCAGCGCAGGACGCGGCGGCCCGAACTGGGGACGCGATCGCGCCGGCGGGCCTCAGCCCGGACCGGCATGGCCGAGGGGGCGGGACAGTTCATGGCCGCGCTCGGCCAGCCTTGCCGACAGAAAGCCGATCACCGCCCGCACCCATTGCATCACCCGCAGGTCGCGGTGGCAAGTCAGCCAATAGGTCCGGGTCAGGCGGACCCGGTCGGGCAGGACGATCTGCAATTCGGGATATTTCGCGGCGATGTACCAGGGCAGCACACCGATCCCCAGCCCGCCCCGCACCGCCGCCAGCTGGTTGAAGATGCTGGAGCTTTTCACCCCGGCCCGGATCGCGGGATGGATCTCGCCCAGATAGTCCAGGCCGGGGGCGAAGATCATCTCCTCGATATAGCCGACGAAGCGCAGCCGGGGCAGATCCTCGGGGCTGGCGATCGGCGGCAGGCTGCGCAGATGCTCGCGCGTGGCGTAAAGATGCAGCGTATAATCCACCAGCCGCTCGGAGCGATAGGGGCCGCTCGTCACCGGATCCAGCGTGATCGAGATGTCCGCCTCGCGCCGCGACAGCGACAGCACCTGCGGCATGGTGATGAGTTCCAGCGAGATCAGCGGAAACTCCGTGGCAAAGGCCGGCAGCAGATGGGTGGAAAACAGGCTGCCGAAGCCCTCGGGCATGGCCAGCCGCAGCGGCCGCGTCTGGCCGGTGGCGGCGGATTGCTCCAGCGGGATCAGCCCGGCGGCTTCCTCCATCCGCTCGGCCGCCTCGATCAGGCGCTGCCCGGCCGGGGTCGGCTCGTAGCCGCGGGGATTGCGCTCGAACAGGCGGGTATTCAGCGCCTGCTCCAGCCGGTCGATGCGGCGCGAGACGGTGACATGCGAAGTGCCCAGATGCCGCGCGGCCCGCGAAAGCTGGCCTTCGCGCACAACCGCCAGAAAGAATTGCAGGTCGTCCCAGCTGAGATTGGCCATCTGTTCGAAAACGCACACACCCTGTAAGAAATTAAACCTCTCTGAACACTTGTGTCAAAGCGGAATTGTCGGCATCGTTCGATGCGAGAGGGGCAAGGCGAGAGTCGCCCCCTCGCGGGTAACAGGACAGCATTCCCACCCGGCAGGCAGAGGCGGCCGGCGGAAGGGATGCGCCTTTGGGAGGACATAATGCGAAAGATTCTGCTGTCGACCGCCGCGGTCGGCCTTATTGCTACGCCTGCCCTGGCCGAAATTTCGGACGGCAAGGTCAAGATCGGCATCCTGAACGACCAGTCGGGCGTCTATGCCGATTTCGGCGGCAAGTATTCCTATGAGGCCGCGCGGATGGCGGTCGAGGATTTCGGCGGCACGGTGCTGGACGCGCCGATCGAGGTCGTCACCGCCGACCACCAGAACAAGCCCGACATCGCCTCGAACATCGCCCGGCAATGGTATGATACCGAACAGGTCGATACGATCATGGAGCTGACCACCTCCTCGGTCGGCCTGGCGGTGCAGGCGCTGAGCCAGGAAAAGAAGAAGATCACCGTCAATACCGGCGCCGCCACGACGGAACTGACCGGGGCGCAATGCACCCCCTATGGCTTCCACTGGGCCTATGACACCCATGCGCTGGCCGTGGGCACCGGCGGCGCGCTGGTGAAAGAGGGCGGCGACAGCTGGTTCTTCCTGACGGCCGACTATGCCTTCGGCTATTCGCTGGAAGAGCAGACCGGCAATTTCGTCAAGTCGCAGGGCGGCACGGTCGCGGGCGCGGTGCGCCACCCGCTGGCGACGACGGATTATTCCTCGTTCCTGCTCCAGGCGCAGTCCTCGGGCGCCAAGGTGATCGGCCTGGCCAATGCCGGCATGGACACGCAGAACGCCATCAAGCAGGCGGCCGAGTTCGGCATCACCGCCGGCGGCCAGCGCCTTGCGGCGCTGCTCTTCACCCTGGCCGAGGTGCATGGCATCGGGCTCGATGCCGCGCAGGGACTGACGCTGACCGAAAGCTTCTACTGGAACCGCACGCCGGAATCGCGCGAGTTCGGTGAACGCTTCAAGGAACGCACCGGCGTCATGCCGAACATGGTCCATGCCGGCACCTATTCGGCCGTCACCCAATATCTCAAGGCGATCGAGGCCGCGGGCACAGACGAGACCGAGGCCGTCGCCGCCAAGATGCACGAGATGCCGGTGGACGACGTCTTTGCCCAGGGCGGCAAGGTCGGGCCCAACGGGCGGCTGATCAAGGATGTCTACCTGATGGAGGTCAAGGCCCCCGGCGACGTGACCGAGGATTGGGACTATTACAACGTCCTGGCCACCATTCCGGGCGACGAGGCCTTCCTGGACCCCGCCGAAAGCGGCTGCCCGCTGGTCCAGTGATGGCGGCGCTTGCTATGCAATCCGAGCCGCGGGTGGTTTTGTCCGCCCGCGGCCTTGGGCGGGATTTCGCGGGTTTCACGGCGGTGAACGATGTCGACCTGGACGTGGCGCATGCGCGCATCCATGCGCTGATCGGGCCCAATGGCGCCGGCAAGACCACGGTCTTCAACCTTTTGACCAAGTTCCTGCAACCGACGCGGGGCTCGATCACGCTGCTGGGCCAGGACATCACCAATACCCGGCCCGACAAGGTGGCGCGGATGGGGCTGGTGCGCAGCTTCCAGATCTCGGCGGTGTTCCCGCACCTGACGGTGCGCGAGAACGTCAAGGTCGCCTTGCAGCGGCCCAACGGGCTCTCGACGCAGTTCTGGCTGCCGCTGTCGGCGCTCGACCGGCTGAACCCGCGCGCCGACGCGCTGATCGACCGGCTCGGCCTGGCGCCATACCGCGACCACCGCGCCGCCGACCTGTCCTATGGCCGCAAGCGCGTGCTGGAGATCGCCACCACGCTGGCGCTGGATCCCGAGGTGCTGCTTCTGGACGAGCCGATGGCCGGCATGGGCCAGGAGGACGTGGCCATGGTCGCGGGCATCATCCGCGACCTCGCCGCCGAGCGCGCGGTGCTGATGGTCGAGCACAACCTGAGCGTCGTGGCCGATATCTGCCACCACGTCACCGTGCTGCAGCGCGGCGAGATCATCGCGGCGGGCGACTATGCCACCGTCTCGGCCGATCCGCGCGTGCGCAGCGCCTATATGGGGTCCGAGGCATGAGCGCGCTGCTGCAAGTCGAGAACCTGCAGGCCTGGTATGGCGAAAGCCATGTCCTGCACGGCGTGAACCTCTCGGTCGCCGAGGGCGAGACCATCTGCATCCTGGGCCGCAACGGCATGGGCAAGACCACGACGCTGCGCACGATCATGGGCATCCTGCGCAAGCGCACGGGCCGGATCGCATTCGCCGGGCGCGACATGATGGCGCTGCCCCTGCACCAGACCGCGCGGGCGGGCCTGGGCTTCGTGCCCGAGGAGCGCGGCATCTTCGCCAGCCTCTCGGTCGAGGAGAACCTGATGCTGCCGCCCCGGGTCGCCGAGGGCGGCATGTCGGTCGAGGAGATCTACGCGCTGTTCCCGAACCTCAAGGAGCGGCGAAACAGCCAGGGCACCAAGCTGTCGGGCGGCGAGCAGCAGATGCTGGCCATGGCGCGCATCCTGCGCACCGGGGCGCGCTGCCTTTTGCTGGACGAGCCGACCGAGGGGCTGGCCCCGGTCATCATCCAGGCCATCGGCGAGGTGCTGCAGAAGCTGAAGGGCCGCGGCATGACCGTGGTGCTGGTCGAGCAGAACTTCCGCTTCGCCGCCAAGGTCGCCGACCGCTTCTACCTGATGGACCACGGCCGGATGACGGCGGAATTCCCCGTGGCCGAGCTGCCGCAGCAGATGGACATGCTGCATCGCGAACTGGGGGTGTGACATGACCATGATCTTCGGCATTCCCGTCCAGGCGCTGATGGGGCAATTGCTGGTCGGGCTCATCAACGGCTCGTTCTACGCGCTGCTGTCGCTGGGCCTGGCGGTGATCTTCGGCCTCTTGCGGGTCATCAACTTCGCCCATGGCGCGCAATACATGCTGGGCGCCTTCGCGGCGCTGCTGCTGCTGACCGTGGGCGGCATCAACTACTGGCTGGCGCTGATCCTGGCGCCGCTTTTCGTCGGCCTGTTCGCGGCGCTGGTGGAAAAGACCATGCTGTCGCGGCTCTACAAGCTCGACCCGCTCTACGGGCTTCTCTTCACCTTCGGCCTGGCCCTGGCGATCGAGGGCACCTTCCGCTATTTCTTCGGCGCCTCGGGCAAGCCCTATGCGCCGCCCGCGCAGCTGACCGGGGCGGTGAACCTGGGCTTCATGTTCCTGCCGATCTATCGCGGCTGGGTGGTCATCGCCTCGCTGGCGGTCTGCATCGCGGTCTGGCTCTTGATCGAGAAGACCAAGCTCGGCGCCTACCTGCGCGCCGCGACCGAGAACCCCACGCTGGTTCAGGCCTTCGGCGTCAATGTGCCGCTGCTCCTGACCCTGACCTATGCGCTCGGCGCGGGCCTCGCGGGTTTCGCGGGGGTGCTGGCGGCGCCGGTCTACCAGGTCTCGCCCCTGATGGGCTCGAACCTGATCATCATCGTCTTCGCGGTGGTGGTGGTCGGCGGCATGGGCTCGATCCTGGGCGCCATCGTCACCGGCTACATGCTGGGCGTGGTCGAGGGGCTGACCAAGGTCTTCTACCCCGAGGCCTCGAACATCGTGATCTTCGTCATCATGGCGATCGTCTTGATCCTGCGGCCCGCGGGCCTTTTCGGAAAGGATGCCTGAGATGGCCGCGAAATCCGGACCCATCCCCACCGACCATGTCGCCGCCCATCCGCGCGCCGGGCAGGCCCAGCTGCTGCTGGTCGCCCTGGCGCTGGCCGGGCTCGTGGTGGCGCCGATGTTTCTCTACCCGATCTTCCTGATGAAGCTGCTGGCCTTCGCGCTCTTCGCCTCGGCCTTCAACCTGCTCTTGGGCTATACCGGCCTTCTGTCCTTCGGCCATGCCACCTTCTTCGGGGGCGCGGCCTATTTCACCGCCCATGCGGTCAAGGTCTGGGGCTGGTCGCCCGAGGCCGGCATCCTGCTGGGCGTCGCCGGCGCCGCCCTGCTGGGGCTGGTGATGGGCGCCATCGCCATCCGCCGCCAGGGCATCTATTTCGCCATGATCACCCTGGCCTTGTCGCAGATGTTCTTCTTCTTCTGCCTGCAGGCGCCCTTCACCCATGGCGAGGACGGCATCCAGTCGGTGCCGCGCGGGCATCTCTTCGGGCTGATCGACCTGAACCGGCCGATGAACATGTATTACTTCGTGCTGGCGGTCTTTGTCCTGGGCCTGCTGATCATCCGGCGCTTCGTGAACTCGCCCTTCGGCATGATCCTGAAGTCGATCCGGGAAAACGAGAGCCGCGCGATCTCGCTGGGCTATTCGGTGCAGCGCTACAAGCTGGGCGCCTTCGTGATGTCGGCGGCGCTGGCCGGGCTCGCGGGCGGCGTCAAGGCGCTGATCTTCCAGTTCGCGACGTTGACCGACGTGACCTGGCAGATGTCGGGCGAGGTGATCCTGATGACGCTCTTGGGCGGCATCGGCACGCTGCTGGGCCCCATCGTCGGCGCCGGCCTGGTGGTCAGCTTGCAGAACTACCTCGCCACATCCGACTTCCCGGTGACGATCATCACCGGCGTCGTCTTCATGGTCTGCGTCCTGCTGTTCCGCAGAGGACTCGTCGGAGAGTTCTTCGCAACCAGGCTGGGCAGAAAACTCGGGTTCCGTTCCGAATCGTGATGGTGCGGCCCCCGCGCCGGTGGGGGCCATCATGGAGTGTCCGATGGAAAGCTACGACTATATCGTGATCGGCGCGGGCAGCGCCGGCTGCGTGCTGGCCAACCGCCTCAGCGCCGATCCCGGCAACCGGGTGCTGCTGCTCGAGGCCGGGGGGCGCGACAACTACCACTGGATCCATATCCCGGTCGGCTATCTTTATTGCATCGGCAACCCGCGTACCGACTGGGGCTTTCGCACCCAGCCCGAGCCGGGGCTGAACGGCCGCGCGCTGCTTTACCCGCGCGGCCGGGTGCTGGGCGGCTGTTCCTCGATCAATGGCATGATCTACATGCGCGGGCAGGCGGCGGATTACGACCATTGGCGCCAGCTTGGCTGCACCGGCTGGGGCTGGGACGACGTGCTGCCGCTGTTCAAGGTGCAAGAGGACCATTATCGCGGCGCCGACGCCATGCATGGCGCCGGCGGCGAATTGCGGGTGGAAACCGCGCGGGTCCGCTGGGCGGTGCTCGACGCCTTCATGGCGGCGGCCGAGCAGGCCGGCATCCCGCGCACCGAGGACTTCAACCGCGGTGACAACGAGGGCGGCGGCTATTTCGACGTGACCCAGCGCCGTGGCTGGCGCTGGAGCGCGGCCAAGGCCTTTCTGCGCCCGGTGCGCCACCGCCCGAACCTGCGCATCCTGACCGGGGCCGAGGTCGAGCGGCTGGTGATCGAGGCGGGCGAGGTCGCGGGCGTGGTCTTTCACCACCAAGGCCAGCGGCGCGAGGTCCGCGCCGCGCGCGAGACGGTGCTGGCCGCGGGCGCCATCGGCTCGGTGCAGATCCTCGAACATTCCGGCATCGGCCGCGGCGATGTCCTGCAGGCCGCCGGTATCGCGCCGCAGGTCGAGGTGCCCTCGCTGGGCGAGAACCTGCAGGACCACCTGCAATTGCGGCTGGTCTACAAGGTCCGCGGCGTGCCGACGCTGAACGAAAAGGCCTCGCGGCTGATGGGCAAGGCGTCGATCGGGCTGGAATACCTGCTGAAACGCTCGGGCCCGATGTCGATGGCGCCGAGCCAGCTTGGCATCTTCACCCGCTCGGGGCCGGACAAGGCGACGCCGGACCTGGAGTTCCACGTCCAGCCGGTCAGCCTGGACAAGTTCGGCGACCCGGTGCATCCCTTCCCGGCCATGACCGCCTCGGTCTGCAACCTGCGGCCGGAAAGCCGCGGTTCGGTCCATGTTACCGGGCCGGATTTCCGCGCCCATCCGGCGATCCGGCCGAACTACCTGTCCACCGAAGCCGACCGCGAGGTCGCCATTCGCGCCATCCGCCTGACCCGCAGGATCGCCGCGCAGCCCGCCTTCAACCGCTTCGACCCCGAGGAGCATATCCCCGGCATCGCCTTCCAGAGCGATGAGGATCTGGTCAAGGCGGCCGGCAATATCGGCACCACGATCTTCCACCCGGTCGGCACCTGCCGCATGGGCGCCGACGAGGGCGCGGTGGTCGATCCCAGGCTGCGGATGCGCGCGCTCGGCCGGCTGCGCATCGCCGATGCCTCGGTCATGCCGACGATCACCAGCGGCAATACCAATGCCCCGGTGATGATGATCGCCGAAAAGGCCGCGCGGATGATGCTGGAGGATGCCAGGGGCTGAGGCGGCGGGCTGGGGCGGCCCAAGCCCGGCTTTGACCTTTCCCGCCGCCTGCCCATAGGCCCTTGCAGGGCTGGACATGCGAAAGGCAAAGCCATGCTCAGGAAGATCCGCCCGTCCCTTTCCCTGGCGCTGGCGGCACCCGCCGCCCTGGCCGGGCCGGCCGCACCACCGGCCGAGGGGCGCGTCACCGTCACCTATGTCGCGCCCGAAACCTTTCGCGACCGCGAGTTCCGCCGCGCCCGCAGCCGCGCCTCGGCGCTGGCCGAGTTCGACCGCTGGTTCGCCGAACTGGGCGCGCGCTGCCTCCCCCCCGGCCAGAGCCTTGCCATCGAGGTGCTGGACATCGACTGGCGGGCGAGTTCGAACCCTGGCGCACCGGCTTCGACGACGTGCGCATCCTGCGCGCCGCCACCCCGCCGCGCATCCACCTGCGCTACCGGCTGATGCAGGACGGCGCCACCATCCGCGCGGTTGAAGAACGGCTGACCGACATGAACTGTCTTTCGGACCCGCGCGGGCATGGCGGCAGCCGGCGCTTCGTCCGTGACAAGCTGATGGTGCAGGACTGGTTCCGCAAGACCTTCGCCGCGCCGCCGCGACCCGCCGGCGCCTGCCTTTCCGGCTGACCGGCAAGCCCCGGCAGGCGTTCAACCCTCGATGCGCCCGCCATCGACATCCAGCCCGCCCGAGAAAACCCGGCTTGCGCGGATATCGGCCTCGGTGATGGTGGACAGGGTGCGCGCATCGACCGGCGCATCGCCGGAAAACAGCCGGTTCGCCTGGCGCAGCCGGGCCCTGTCCAGCGCATTGCGGATCGAGCGGGCATTGGCGAAATGCGGCTGGTCACGGCGCAGGCGGATATAGTCCTCCATCGCCGCCCGGCCGGCCTCGTCGAAAACATAGCCCTGGCTCTCCAGCATCGCGGCCGAGATCCGCCCCAGCTCTTCGTCAGTATAATCGGGAAATTCGATGTGATGGGCGATGCGCGAGCGGAAACCCGGATTGGCGGCGAAGAAACGGTCCATCCGGTCGGCATAGCCGGCCATGATGACCACCAGGTCGTCGCGGTTGTTCTCCATCACCTGCAGCAGGATCTCGATCGCCTCCTGGCCATAGTCGCGCTCGTTGTCGGGCTTGTAGAGGTAATAGGCCTCGTCGATGAACAAGACGCCGCCCATGGCCTTCTTCAGGACTTCCTTGGTCTTGGGCGCGGTATGGCCGATATATTGCCCGACCAGGTCGTCGCGGGTGACGCTGACCAGGTGGCCCTTGCGCACATAGCCCAGGCGATGCAGCAGCCCGGCCATCTTCAAGGCCACGGTGGTCTTGCCGGTGCCCGGATTGCCGGTAAAGCTCATGTGCAGGGTGGGGGTCTCATGCGCCAGCCCCAGGTCGCGCCGCGCCCGGTCCACCAAGAGCAGGGCCGCCGTCTCGCGGATCCTCTGCTTCACCGGCGCCAGCCCGATCAGCTCGCGGTCCAGCTCGTCCAGGATCTCGCGCACGCCCGAGGTTTCATACTCGGCCTTCAGATCCACGGTCGCCAGCGTCTCGCCCATATCGCCGTCCATCAGCCTTTCTCCGTTTCGCAAATACTCTCGGGGGGTCCGGGGGGCAGACGGCCCCCCGGTCCGGCAGTGCCGTCAGCCGACCATCTCATGCGTGTAGCGGATGTGCCGGCCATCGGCCTCCATGCGCCAGGTTCTGAAGCTCGGCTCGCTTTCCGGGCGGTTGACGATAAAGGACATCATCACCGTCTCCCATCCCCGCGTGCTGTCGAAGGCGTTGATGCGGATATACTTGTCGCCATGCGCCTTGCGGCAGTCGTCCAGCTCCATCATCACGCCCTTGGCGTCTTTCAGGTCGAACATCGGGTTGCCCCACATCTCCCAATAGGTGTTGCGGGGATGCGGCTCGGAGGTCCACTCGATCCCGACCGCCCAGTCGCGCGACAGGATGTATTCCACTTGGTCGCGGATCTGCTCGTCCGTCAGATCGGGCAGGAAGGAAAAGCAGCCCTGAGTGATACGCATGTGATCTCTCCCTTAGCTGACGGACGCGGTCGGAACGAAGTCCGAGGTGTCGGTCGAGGTATAGTTGAAGGTGATGTTGCCCCAGGTATCCAGCGCCGCTTCCAGCGGCTTGCACCATTTGGCGGCCTTGCGCAGGACTTCCGGGCCTTCGTTTGCGATGTCGACGCCTTCGTTGCGCGCCAGGACCATGGCTTCCAGCGCCACGCGGTTCGCGGTCGCGCCGGCCTGGATGCCCATCGGGTGGCCGATGGTGCCGCCGCCGAATTGCAGCACCACGTCGTCGCCGAACAGGTCCAGCAGCTGGTGCATCTGCCCGGCATGGATGCCGCCCGAGGCGAC
>Ga0182741_1003888_pt1 | contig 15301 bp, 18 predicted proteins | sample eDN5th37CBELigOP_FD_128874 | JGI IMG/M metagenome (GOLD analysis project Ga0182741, IMG submission 128874) | Enriched Organic Plus compost microbial communities from Emeryville, California, USA - eDNA 5th pass 37_C BE-Lig OP (version 2) (version 2) ...
GACGCGCCCGAAACGCGGCCGCATCCCTCGCCGTTGGTGGAGTCGGCCGCGATGGCCTCGGTGGCGCCGCCAGCCCCGACCTACAGGCCAGTCCTGCCGCCGCGCCTCGTGGCCGAAGGCCTGATCTCCGACGCCCAGCTCGAGACGGTGATCTACGCCGGCGAGGCCCACGCCAGGACGCTGCCCGGCTGGTGGACGCTCGGCGACGCGCCGCACCGTCTGGCCCTCGCGCGCGAGGACGTGCCCGGGGCCTTCCAGCTGCGCTGCGGCTTCATGCTGGGGGACGGCACGGGCTGCGGAAAAGGACGCCAGGCCGCCGCCGTCATCGCCGACAACATGGCCCAGGGGCGGGTGCGCGCCCTCTGGATCTCCAAGAACGACCATCTGCTGGAGGACGCCCGCCGCGACTGGACCGCGATCGGCGGCGCCGCGCGCGAGATCACCCCGCAGAGCGCCTGGAAGCAGGGCGACGCGATCCGTCTGGATCGGGGGGTGCTCTTCACCACCTACGCCACCCTCCGCCAGCCGGGGCGGGGCGACAAGCCCTCGCGCCTCGACCAGATCATCGCCTGGCTCGGCGAGGACTTCGACGGCGCTGTTGTCTTCGACGAAGGCCACGCCATGGCCAATGCGGCCGGCGGCGGGAAGGGCGGGCGCGGCCCCAAGAAGGCCTCGCTGCAGGGCATGGCGGGCCTCGCCCTGCAGAACCGGCTGCCGCAGGCGCGGGTGATGTACGTGAGCGCCACGGGGGCCACGACGCCGGAGAACCTCGCCTATGCCGCCCGGCTCGGCCTCTGGGGCGGGCCGGAGGCGCCCTTCCCCACCCGCGACGCCTTCATGGACGCGGTGGAGAAGGGCGGCGTGGCCGTCATGGAGCTGATCGCGCGCGAGCTGAAGGCGCTCGGCCTCTACATCGCCCGTTCGCTTTCCTTCGAAGGGGTGGAGTACGAGGCGGTCCGGCACGTCCTCACCGCCGACGACATCGGGATCTGGAACGCCTGGGCCGACGCCTACCAGGTGATCCATCAGAACCTGCGCGCCGCTCTGGAGGCCGTCGGCGTGACCGAAGACGGCAAGCCGAAGAGCGGCCAGGCGGCCTCCGCCGTCATGTCGGCGTTCGAGGGCGCGAAGCTGCGCTTCTTTGGCGCACTGCTCTCGGGCCTGAAGGCGCCAACCCTCATCGCAGCCGTCCGCGACGATCTCGTGCAAGGGCGCTCGGCCGTCGTCCAGATCGTCTCGACCCATGAGGCCGTGATGGAGCGGCGCCTCGCCAAGATCCCGCCGGAGGAGTGGAACAACCTGGCCGTCGATCTGACGCCCAAGGACCAGGCGCTCGACTACCTCATGGGCGCCTTCCCCGTCACGGCGATGGAAAGCATCGAGGACGAGGACGGCAACGTCACCCTGCGCCCCCTCATCGTCGACGGCCGGCCGGTGCTAAGCCAGGAAGCGCTTCGCCTGCGCGAGGCGCTTGTCACCGAGCTCGCCTGCCTGCCGGCGGTCCCCGGCGTGCTGGACGCGCTGATCGAGGCCTTCGGGCCCGACCAGGTGGCCGAGATCACCGGACGCTCCCGCAGGATCGTCACCCGCGAGGGCCGGCGGGTCGTGGAACGCCGCAGCGCCTCGGCGGCCCGCGCAGAGACCGACGCCTTCATGTCGGGACGCAAACGGATCCTGGTCTTCTCGGACGCCGGCGGGACCGGGCGCAGCTATCACGCAGATCTTGCGTGCGCGAACACCCAGCGACGCCGCCACTACCTGGTGGAGCCCGGCTGGCGGGCTGACGTCGCTATCCAGGGCCTCGGCCGCTCGCATCGGACCAACCAGGCGAGCGCGCCGCTGTTCTGCCCGGTGACCACGGACATCCATGGCGAGAAGCGGTTCACCTCGACGATCTCGCGGCGCCTGGACAGCCTGGGCGCCCTGACCAAGGGGGAGCGGCGGACGGCGGGGCAGGGGCTCTTCCGGGCGGAGGACAATCTCGAAAGCCCCTGGGCGCACCGCGCGCTACAGGCCTTTTACGTCGCGCTGCACTGGGGCGACGTCGCCGCCATGGACCGGGAGACGTTCGAGCGGAAGACCGGCCTGCACCTGCTGGACGCGGAGGGCGGGCTAAAGGCGCCCGAGAACCTGCCGCCGATGAACACCTTCCTCAACCGCATGCTGGCGCTTCGCATTGAAGACCAGAACGCCCTCTTCGTGGCGTTCGAGTCGCTGCTGGCCGGCATCCTGGAGCGCGCTGCGGCCGCCGGGGCGCTTGACCGTGGTCTCGAGGACATCGACGCCGACGACGTCAGCATCCTGGCGGAGGAGGTGGTCCGTACCGACACCGCCACGGGCGCCGAGACCAAGCTGATCACCTTTGCGGTCCGCACGCGCCGGGAGCTCATGTCGGCCGACGAGGCGCTCCGCGGCCAGGACGCGGCCTCGCTGGCCTTCGCCGTCAACAGCAAATCCGGGCGCGCCGCCCTCGTGGTGCAGGGCTTGACCACGACCGACGATCAGGACCGGCTGGTCCCGGCCGTGCGGCTGCTGCGGCCGGAGAAGCGCTCGCTCCTCTCGCTCAAGAGCTTCGAGGAGTCGGCATGGGAGCCCGTGGACGAGGACGCCTGGCGCAAAGCCTGGGAGACGGAGATCGCCGAGGCCAACCCGTGGCGTACGCGCGACCTCATCCTCGCCACCGGTCTGCTGCTGCCGGTGTGGAGCAGCCTGCCCGATCAGCGCACCCTCGTGCGGCGTCTGAAGGCGCCGGACGGGCGCCGCTGGCTCGGACGGGTGCTGGAGCCGTCGGACGCCGCGAAGCTGAAGGTGGGGCTTGGCCTCAGCGACGTGGCCACCGCGGTCGGCGACGGCGCGAGCGCCGCACAGCTGGTGCTCCAGGAGAACACCTCCATCGCGCTGGCCGGCGGCCTCTGGCTGCGGCGCGCCAAGGTCATGGATCGGTTCCGGCTGGAGATCGTCGGGGCCGCCGGACAGCGTTCGGCCTTCCAGGCGCTCGGCTGCTTCGTCGAGATCATCGCCTACACGCCGCGCGTCTTCGTGCCGGTGGACAAGCCGCAGGTGCTGACCGCCATCTTCGCCAAATGGCCGCCGCAGACCCTGCTGAAGGCCGCCGCCTGAGGACTCCAGCCGCCGCTGGGTTTGGTTGAACAAACACCCCGGCGGCGGCCTCCTGCATGGCGGGGAACCAGATCTTCGCTTTTCGGTTCATCGCCGCGGCGGCGCCCTGTTGCGGCCGGCGCCGCCATACGACCCCGCCCCCGGTCTGACCCGCCGGGGGTTTTTCGTGACCGCGGGTTGAAAGGCGAGGGGAGGGCCCGGTCGGGCGAGCGCGGATGGGTCCGCGCGGACCTGCACGGAGCACCCCGATGTCCAATCCCCTCGAGTCCCTGATGGCCGATCTCATCGCGCGCATCGAACGTGGCGTGCCGCCGTGGCGCCAGCCCTGGGCCGGCGGCCGGGAGCCCTCCGCGCCACTGCGGGCCGACGGCGAGCCATTCACCGGTAGCAACGCCTGGCTGCTCGCCTTCGTTGGGGCGGTACGCGGCTACGCCTCCCCCTATTGGTTCACCTTTCGCCAGGCGCTCGACATCGAAGCGCCGGTGCGCAAGGGCGAGCGCGGCGCGCCGGCCGTGCTCTACAAGACCCGCACGGTCGAGGGTGAAGCCTCCGACAAGCCAGGCGACGATGGCGCGCGCGTGCTGCGCTACCTGAAAGGGTACACGGTCTTCAACGCCGAGCAGCTCGGCGGCTGCCCGGACTGCTACCTCGCCGCGCCCGCGCTCGATCCCGCTGCGCGGGCGGCGGCGCGCAACCGGGTGCTGGACTCTGTGCCCGCGACGGTCGAGCTGGGCGGCGCGATGGCCGCCTATCTTCGCGACCGCGACGTGATCCGCCTGCCGCCGCCGGAGTCCTTCGTAAGCGTCGACGACTTCCTGGCCACCAAGGCGCACGAACAGCTGCATTGGACGGGCGCCCCGCATCGCCTGAACCGGGTGTTCGGCCAGCGCTTCGGCGACGCCGCCTATGCCTTCGAAGAGCTCGTGGCGGAGATCGGGGCCGCCGCGCTCGGCCTGCGGATCGGCCTCAAGCCCCAGCTGCTCGACAGCCACGCCGCCTACCTCGCCCACTGGGCGGGGATCCTGCGCGAACGCCCGGGCGCGCTCCTGGAGGCCTCCGGCCACGCGCAGAAGGCGGTAGACTATCTGCTGGCGTTCAGCACGGCGGACGAGGCGCGGGCGGCCGCCTGAGCGGCCGGAGGGGAAAGGGAAGGGACGTGGGAGGCGCGCTCAGTTCCGGGCGCGCAAGCGGAGGCTCCTCCCATGTCCGATCAAGCTTGGACCGACGACCGTGTCGATCGTCTGAAGTCCCTTTGGAACGACGGCCTCAGCGCCGCACAGGTGGCCAAGGCGCTGGGCGGCGTCACCCGTAACGCCGTCATCGGCAAGCTCCACCGCCTGAAGCTCACCGGGACCCGGCCGGTGACGCCGCGGCCGCGGCGGCTCACGTCACCGCGCCGGTCGCGCCCGCCCGCGCGTCTCCCGTGGCCGCGCCTGTCGCCACAGCCGTTGGCGCCAGTCGTCGTCACGCCGGAAGGGCGGGGGCTCTTTCGCGCCTTCGCCGACCTGCCGCCGCGATGCTGCAAGTGGCCGATCGGCGATCCGCTCGGCCCGGACTTCAGCCTGTGCGGTTGCGCCACCGACGGGGGGCCGTATTGCCCCGGCCATCACCGCGCGGCGCACCAGCCGCGCAAGGCGCCCCCGATCTCCGCCGATCCCCTGGTCCGCCGCGCCCTCGCCGGCGAACGGGTTTGAGGAGACGCGCCATGGGATGGACCTACGCCTTCGAGCGACCCACCGACCCCAAGGCCGAGCTGGACGGACTTCTGACCTGGTCGGACGCCCGAGGGCGCCGCCGCGTGCTGGACTCCGCCATCGTGCGCCTACGCGTCTACTACGCCGCGGTCGAGCACATCGACCCGGACGGGGCCCGGCAGGTCTGGGCCGCCGTCTTCCTGGTGGATTTCCGCCGCGGGGCTGACGGGCTGGCCTTCGGCTACAAGGACATGACCGAACACATGGGCCCGGTCGAAAGCGAATGCCCGGAGCGCATCCTGCGCCGCCTGACGCCGCTCTCCGACGCCGAGGATCCGCAGGGGTGGGCGCGGGCCTGGCGCGAGCGCTGCTGGGCGCACCTGACGGCCCGCCAGTCGTGGCGGCTGGTCGACGGCGCGTTGGTGAAGACGACGGGCGCGTTCGCCCTGCCGAGCGGCGACTGCGATCTGTTCACCGCCGTGCGCTTGGGGCGGTCCTGGCGCTTTCGCGCCAGCACGGACGGGCGGCTCTATCGCTTGCGCGGCTACCAGAGCCACATCGAGGCCGTCGCGCCCGCGCCGAACGCCGGAGGCCTGTTGTGACGGCCCCCGGCACCAACGCGCTATCCGAGGCGGCCACGCGCTTCGCCGCGGCGCCGCCGGCCAGCCTGCCGCTGGCGGCCCTGGCGCCGCGGATCGACAGCCTGCCGGAGCATGAGACCCTGGCCCTGCTCCTGCGTCGGTCAGGGGCGGCGGACCCGACCGCGCTCAGCCACGCCTTGCTCGCCCGGTTCGGCTGCATGGCCCGGGTGCTGGGCGCCACCCTTCCGGAGCTGCTGCAGGTCGCCCCGTACGAGGCGGCCCTGGATCTGCAGATGCTGCAGGAGGCGACCCGCCGCGTGGTCGAGTTCCCGATCCTGCGGCGTCCGCTCCTCAACTCCTTTGCCGCGGTCCAGGCCTATCTGCGGTGCCGCCTCGCAGGGCTCGCGCGCGAGGAGTTCCGGGTGCTGTTCCTCGACCGCGCCAACCAGCTCATCGCCGACGAGCTGATGGGCGAGGGCACGGTGGATCACGCGCCGGTCTATCCGCGCGAGGTCGTGCGCCGCGCCCTGGAGCTCAACGCCAGCGGTTGCTGCCTCACCCACAACCATCCGACGGGTAATCCCGCCCCCTCGCAGGCCGACATCGTCGTCACCCGGCAGATCGTCGAGGCGGCGCGCGCGCTGAACATCGCCATCCACGACCACTTCCTGGTGGCCGGCGACGAAGTGGTCAGCTTTCGCGCCCAGGGGCTGATGTAGGCCGGGGCGCTCGCGTTCAGACGATGAGCGGCGATACCAGGCGCTGGCGCGCCGGCGCCACCTCGCGCCAGCGCCCGTCGGGGTCCTGCTCCAGAACCTCGATCGGACGGCCGCGCACCTGGGCGACGGAGACGACGGCGATCGCCGCGCCGACGGCCTGGGAGCGGTCGGCGAAGGCGCCGATGCGTCGGCGGGCGCAGCGCAGCGTCCAATGCCGTTCGCGGGGCACGAGGAAGTAGCGGACCTTCGCCATGAGGCAGCTCCGGTGGAGGGTGGCTGAGCACTATAGTCCACACTCCGAGGCTCGCGGGCAAGCGCAGCCGCAGCAAAGAGAAGGGGAGGGAACGGGGCGGGCAGCCGGTCGGGGGCGCAGGTCCTCCGAGGCGCCCGGAGGATCCCCATGCGAATTGGTCATCATCGGCCGCCGGTGCTGGCGGCCTGGGGCGCGGGCCTCGACTCCACGGCGATGCTGGTGGAGCTGGTGAGCCGCGGCGAGCCGGTCGACCATGTCCTGTTCGCCGACACAGGCGCCGAGAAGCTCGAGACCTACCGTTTCGTCCCGCTGTTCCGGCGCTGGCTGAGCGAGCGGGGCGTGCCGTCGGAAGTCGTCCGCTACCAGCCGGCCCGCTTCAAGAACTGGCCGCCCTACCGAACCCTCACCGAAAACCTGCTGACCAACGGCACCTTGCCGAGCATCGCCTTCGGCCGGGGCACGTGTTCGCAGAAGTGGAAGGTCGCGCCGCAGCACGCCTGGGCGAGACGGTGGCCGGCGGCCCAGGCGGCCTGGGCGCGCGGCGAGAAGGTCGTCAAGCTGATCGGCTTCGACTGCAGCCGCGCCGACGACCGCCGCTACGCCGAGGCGGCGGAGCGGGACGATCCTCTCTACAGCCATCGCTATCCCCTGCGCGAATGGGGCTGGACGCGCGAGCACTGCGCCGCGCGCATCGAGCGCGAGGGTCTTCCGGCGCCGCCGAAGTCGGCGTGCTTTTTCTGCACCGCCTCGCGGCCGTCCGAGGTCCGGGATCTGCCGACGGCGCAGCTGCGCCAGATCGTGCTGATCGAGGCGCGCGCGGCCGCGCCTGCGCACCGTCGAGGGCCTCTGGCGGAAAGCCGTCGCCGGCCGGCGCGGCGCCCAGGCCCGCCCGGGCTCGATGACCGCCTTCATCCGCAGCGAAGGCCTGCTATCGCAGGACGAGGTCGACGCCATTGAGGCGCTGGCGCCTGACGCCCTGGTGCGCTGGCGGGACCGCGCGGCCGAGCGCCCCGCCGAGCAGCGGCCCGAGATGCGGCAGTGGCTGCAGCTCTTCGACGAGACGGCGGGCCAGGCCTGGCGGCTCGAGGCCGCGCCGACCCTCTATGACGGCGCATCGGACGGGGCTCGGTGATGCGCCCGGACCTGTCCCGCTACGACCGCGTTCTGGTGGCGTTCAGCGGCGGCAAGGACTCGCTCGCCGCCCTGCTACATCTGCTGGACCTCGGCGTGCCGCCCGAGCGCATCGAGCTGCACCATCACGACGTCGACGGCGGCAAGGCGTTCATGGATTGGCCCTGCACCCCGGCCTACGCCCGCGCGTTCGGCGCAGCCTTCGGCGTCCCGGCCTATCTCTCCTGGCGGACCGGCGGCTTCGCCGCCGAGCTCGGGCGCGACAGCGAGCCCACGGCCCCGATCGTGTTCGAAACGCCGGAGGGCCGGTTCGGCCGGGCCGGCGGGGAGGGCCCGCCGGGGGTGCGTGGCCGCTTCCCCCAGGTCTGCGCCGACCTGCGGCTGCGCTGGTGCAGCAGCGCCTTGAAGATCGAGGTGATGGCCGCGCTGATCCGCAACCAGCCGCGGTTCCTCGCCGGCGAGACCTTGGTGGTGACCGGCGAGCGCGCCGAGGAAAGCCCCATGCGCGCCCGCTACGCGCCGTTCGGCCCGCACCGGACCGCGACCCGGCAGCGGCGGATCGACCACTGGCGGCCGCTGCTGTCCTGGCCGGAGGCCAAGGTGTGGGTGATCATCGCCCGCTATGGGGTCACCCCGCACCCGGCCTACGGCCTCGGGTGGTCGCGGGTGAGCTGCCGCAGCTGCATCTTCGGCTCGCCGAACCAATGGGCGACGCTCCGCGCCCTTTACCCCGAGGCGTTCCGGCGGATCGCAGAGCGGGAGGCGGCGAGCGGCCTGACGATCCAGCGGCACGCCAGCGTCTCCGACCTCGCTGACCGCGGCCGGCCCTATGCGGCGGCGTTGGCGAACCCCGAGTTGGCGGCTCAGGCGGGCGCGACGACCTGGACCGCGCCGCTCTTCACCCGGCCCTGGCGGCTGCCGGCCGGGGCCTTCGGCGAGGCGGCCGGGCCGAACTGAGCGGGCCTCTCGCCGGCGGCGACCGCTTGACCCGGCCCCTCCGGGCCATACAGCTTCACCTGCAGGAGCCAGAACCCCATGCCCGAGCCGATGAACCTCACCCTGTCCCTCTCCACGGACGAAGCCTGGGCACTGGCGCAGTTCGTCAAGCGCGCCGACCGCGAGACCGCCCGGCGCCATGCGGGCGACGCGCAGGAGGCCGACCTCATCTTCGACGCCTGGATCGCGCTGGGGGCCGCCCTGGCCGAGGCGGGCGTCGCCCCGCGCTGAGGTTCGCGGCTTCAGTCTGGCGCCGCCGCGGCCGCGCCCTAGCTAGGGCTCATGGACGAGCTTGACTTCCAGGTGCGGCCGGTCACCGCGGCGACTTGGCCCGACCTCGAGCGTCTGTTCGAAGGGCGCGGCGGACCCAAGTACTGCTGGTGCATGGCCTGGCGGCCGATGGCGAACCGCACCTCGGCGCGCAACGAGGACCGAAAGGCGGCCCTGCAAGCGCGGCTGGCGGAGGGCGTGCCGATCGGATTGATCGGCTACGTCGCCGGCGAGCCGGCCGCCTGGTGCTCCGTCGGCCCGCGCGAGCGTTTCACGCGGCTCCGGCCCGACCAGGACGAGGCGGAGGCGGGAATCTGGGCGGTGACCTGCTTCTTCATCAGCCGCGAGCATCGCGGGCGCGGCCTCACGGGCAAGCTGCTGGAGGCCGCCGCCGACTACGCCCTGGCGCAGGGCGGAACGGTGCTCGAGGCCTATCCCGTCGATCCGGAGTCGCCGAGCTACCGCAACATGGGCTTCCGCGTGCTCTACGCGGATCACGGCTTCAAGGAGGTCGGCCGCGCCGGCGCGCGGCGGCACGTGGTGCGCCGGGCGCTCGCCGGCCCGCGGCAATCACAGACGGCGTCACAAGGAGGAGGGGAGGGCGGCGCGGGGTGAGCCCAGCCACAGGAGGCGCTCATGACCACCCTGACTTCCCTTTCCACGCCCTTCGTCGGAGGCCATCCGGTCGGACAGCTGGTCCGCCGCGACGACCCCGCCGTGGAGATCCGCGGCACCCTCGAGCGCACGCCGGGCTGCGCCCTGATCGCTTCGGCCGAGATCGACGCGCGGGGCCGGCTCTGCGTCGAGTACGGCGGAGAGACCCAGATGTACTGGGAAGAGCAGCGCCCGGTGCGCGAGGGCGGCCGGCTGGTGCTGATCGACGCCAACGGGCTCGAGGTCCTGGAGACCGAGGTCCTCCTGCGGCTGGACGACGGCGCCCTGGTCGATCCGCTGCGGTTCGCCGCCGCCTCGTCGGAGCGCTGAGGTGCGGTTCTTCGTCGGCGTGCATCATCCGAAGGACGGCTGGCCACTCAGCCTCCGCGGGCACCCCGTCTGCATATCGGCCAACGCCCTGAGAAGCCGCGCCGGGCGCGTCGCCTTCGTGGGGCAGGGCGACGGCTGGATGCTCGATTCCGGCGCCTTCACCCAGGTGGCGCTGAGCGGCGACTTCGCCGAAAGCCCGGACGACTACGCCGCCCTGGTGCGCCGCTACGGCGACTGGCCGGGCTCCGGGCTCGAGGCGGCGGTTTCTCAGGACTGGATGTGCGAGCCCGCCATGCTGGACCGCACGGGCCTTTCGGTGCGGGCGCACCAGCGGCTGACACTCGAGCGCTACGACGCCATTCGCGCGGCCGGGGTCGGGCGCGTGCGGCTGATGCCGGTGCTGCAGGGCTGGACCCCGGACGACTACCGCCGGCACCTGGACGACTACGGCGAGCGGCTCGGTCACGGCGCCTGGGTCGGGGTGGGATCGGTCTGCAAGCGCCAGGGCGATCCGCGCGCGATCGGCGTGATCCTCGAACGCATCCTGCGCGCCCGGCCGGACCTGCGGCTGCACGGCTTCGGCGTCAAGCTCACGGCCCTGCGCAGCGCGGCGGTGCGCTCGATGCTCCACTCGGCCGACTCCATGGCCTGGTCCTATGCGGCGCGCCGCCAAGGCGGCGACCAGAACGACTGGATGGAGGCCTTCCGCTTCGCCGAGCGCATCTCGGGACGCGCGCGCTTGGCCTGCGACAGCCAATTTGGGCTCTTCTGACGCTGGGCGCTGCCGATGTGGGGGGCGAGCAGAGGGCATGGGCGGTCTTCGGGGCGAGCGGAGCGGCTGGCGGTCGGCTCCGCCGCGCCGGTTCAGGCTGGACCTTGCCCCAAGATCGGCGGGCTTCAAGGGCGGCCCTGTGGGCCGTCGCCGGCGATCCGCGTGCCGCGGCCCCTTGAGGCCCGCCGCTCGTGGGGCCCGGGCGGTCCAGAGGCGCGGCGAGGAAGCCGCCCTCCCGGAGCAGCTCCGGCGTCCCTGAAAGGCCCATGCCATGTCCCTTCTCCTCACCCCCGACCTCTCCACCTTCGAAGGCGTCTGCGCCGCCGCCCATGACGGCCGCGACCATCCTGAGCGCGACGAGCTGGAGCAGCTCGGCGAGGCGCTGATGACCGAGACCCTCGACATCACCGCCGACACCGCACTGGAGGACTTCCAAACGACCATCGCCGAGGGACTGATCGGCGCGTTCCAGTCGATCGCCCTGCGGCTGCAGCGGGAGGCCGATCGGGCGTCGGACGAGGTGAAGCGGCTGACCCGCGACTTCGACGGCTCGGAGATCGCCGACGTCGAGTTGCAGGAGGCGACGCGCAAGGCGCACGCCGCCGAGGCCGCCGTCCAGGCCGTGGAGCTGATCCGCGACCGCGCCAGCGAGACCTACACCCTCATCACCGGCGAGATCTGGTCGCCGTGGCGGGGCAGCGTCCGGCGCACCGCCTCGACCGCGGCCCAGATCGACGCCCGGGAGGCGCTCCGGGCCAAGCGCGCCCGCGCCCAGGCGAGCGTCGAGCCGGGCGCCCAGGTGGTGGCGTTCCGCGGCTCGCCCAAGGCCGACACCCGAGCGGACGTGAGCCGCATCTTCGACGCCCTGAACTGGGCGCTCGCCCAGTGGCCGCAGATGAAGCTCGCCACCACGGGCCTCAACGGCGCCGAGCGCCTGGCGATCAAGTGGGCGCGTCAGAAGGGGGTCGACCACATCGCGGCCAAGCCGGACTTCGACCAGTTCCGCACCGCCGCGCCCTTCCGGGCCAACGACGACATGCTGGCGCTGGAGCCGGTGCTGGTGCTGACGCTCCCTAACAGCCTCGATGCGGCGCGGGCGGCGGACCTCAAGCCCTTCGGCCCGGCCCTCAACCTCGGCCAGAAAGCCGTGGAGAGCGGCGTGCGGCACGTGGCGATCAGCGGCCGCCGCGCCGGATAGGCGCCTCGCGGCGGCCCTGGCGGGGCCGCCGCTTCCGCTCGGGAGGCGAAGGGGAGGGCGGACTCGGGCGAACGCTTGGAGGAGTCGCCCGATGGACCTGATGGAGACCGCTTCGCCCGCCGCACGCCGACGCGCGCAGCGCAGCCAGCGCTGGCGCGACCGGCGGGCGCTGTTCGTGCCCGACGCCACCGTCATCGATCCCACCGCCTACGCCGTGGACGTGATCGGCCCGGCGCTCGCCCGCGCCTTCGTGATCCGCCACCACTATGCCGGCAGCTTCCCGGCCGCGCGGCTGAGCCTCGGCCTCTTCGGCCCCGGGCCGGCCGGCCGCTCGCAGCTTGTCGGGGTGGCCGCCTTCTCGGTGCCCATCAACAACCGCTGCGTGGCGCGCCACACCGGCCTGACCGAGCCGCAGGCGGGCGCCGACCTCGGCCGCTTCGTGCTGCTGGACGAGGTCGCCGGCAACGGCGAGACCTGGTTCCTGGCCCGCGCCTTCCGGCTGCTACGGCGGGAGAAGCCGGAGATCGAGGCGGTGATCGCCTATTCCGATCCTATGCCGCGGGTGGGGCCGGGCGGCCGTCTCGCCAGCCCCGGCCACGTGGGCGCCGTCTACCGGGACTTCGGCCGTGGCCTGGCCTACCGAGGGCGGGCGCGGCCGCGCACCGAGCACGTGACGCCGGACGGGCGGGTCTTCTCCGCCCGCGCCGCCTCGAAGATCCGGGGCGGCGAGCGGGGTTTCGGCTACGCGGTCGACGAGCTCGTGCGCCGCGGCGCGCCCGCGCCGACGGGCGACGACCTGCGCGGCTGGTACGACGGTCTGGCAGCCTCAGGATTCCTGCGGCCCCGCCGGCATCCGGGCAACCACGTCTACACCTTCGCGCTCACCCAGCGCGCACGGGTCGCCGGCCGTCCGCTGCCCGCCCTGGCGTCCCCCGGGCGCAGGTCCGCGGGACCGATGTCCGAGGCTTCCCACCTGGAGCAGCTCGGCGCGGCGGCCTGATCCCTGCCCGCCGGCCCCGAGGACACGCGCGCTAGCCGCCTCCCGGCGGCTCAGGTGTCGCCTTCCTTCGCGGCCGCCTCTTGCGACCAGGGTCGCTCGGCGCTCGACCGGAGGGGCCAACCCTGCGCCAGCCCCGCTTCGTCTTCCTCGCGGTCGTTCCTGTCCGACGCGGCGCTGACCTCGGTGTCTCGGCGCTGATCTCTCGGCGGCCGGCCTGCCAGGTCTGGGATGCGCGAGGCGGTTTTGGCCTTGGCGGTTGAGTTTGGCTCCGGCGGCCGAGCGGGGGTGGGGGCGAGGATGCTGGGGCGAGTTCCTTTGGCGGGAGCCTGATCGCGTCCGGTCGGCGCGCAGGAACGCCGCTCTCCATCACGATCCCTGACCCGGGCCGGGCCGGTCCAAAAGCCGACCTCGCGGGGCGAGGCGCGGCCGGCGGACCCTCCGGCCTTCCGCGCTGCGCTTGTGCAGGCCGGTTTCCACCGCCCGCGGGCTTTCGTCCCGGCCCTGACGGCCCTGGTCCCAAGGGGACGTGATCGCGGCGATGTCCGCGAGCCGGTCAGACAGGTCTGGCCGGTCAAGCCCAAGGAGCCACCCCATGAACCTCGTCGTCCTCACCGGCCGCATCGGCGCCCAACCGGAGATCCGCACCCTCAATTCCGGCGACAAGGTCGCCAACTTCAGCCTCGCGACCGAGGAACGCTGGCGCGACCGGCAGTCCGGAGAGAAGAAGTCGCGCACCACCTGGCACCGGGTGGTCACCTACGCCCCAGGCACGGTCAAGTTCCTGGAGGAGTACGTCGACAAGGGCGACCTGATCCAGGTGGTGGGCATGCTCCGCAACGAGGCCTGGGAAGACGCCCAAGGCCAGAAGCGCCAGGCCACCAAGATCGCCGTCACCGGCGCCGGCCACCGGGTGGAGAAGCTGGCGAGCCCCCGCGACGAGGCCGCCCAGGGCGAGGCCGCCCCTGAGCCGGACCTCGACGACGAGATCCCCTTCTGAGGGCTCGCGCGGCCCGCCCGGTTCGCCGGGCGGGCCTTGTCCTTGTCGTGTGTTCGTAAGTTCGGGTTCGCCGGCGGTCTGTTGAGGGCGACCGCCGCTGAATCGGCGCCGGGGTGGATCGGCGCAGCCTCGGCTTTGGGAGGACCGCCGATGCCGAGCCAGACCCCTGTGGGCGCCGCTGTCGCCGAGGCCCTGGCGCGAGCCCGGCGCCATCGCCAGCGGTCGCCCCGGAAGGTGCGGGTGCGCCTGCTCACCCAATGGGGCGAGGGCGAAGGGCTGACAGTCCAGGCCCGCATCGCCGGCCGCTGCGAGTCCGAACTGGTCCCGCAGGAGGGGCTGGGGGTGCGGGTGATCCCCTGGGCCGAGCTCGACCGGCGGGCCGGCGAGCTTCCGAGCCTGGTGGATGCGGCGGTGGACGAGATCGAAGCGGCCGTGGCCGCAGAGCCGCCTCCGGCGCGCCCAGCCGTGTCGAGGACGGGCTCGATTGGGAGGCTTACGAGGGCCTCTCTGAGGCGGCCTATGAGCGGGTGCTGGCGGTGATGCGGGCGCTGGTGGAAGAGGCGCGCGAGATGCTGGACGAGGCGGTGGCCGAGCTGCTGGGCCGGGTCTCGGAGGGCCATCGGGCCAGCCTCGCGCCCCGCCTGGACGCCTAGCGGGCGGGGGCCAGGCCCACGCCGTAGTGCTCGGCCAGGAGGTAGAAGCCCTCCTCGTTGTCGAGGTCTGCGGTCTTGGCCTCAAGGGCCAGCGCCGGGGCCGCCCGGTCGAAGATCGCGTAGCAGACCTCGGCGTCGTCGTGCCGGGCCGTATAGGCGACGCCGTCGGCCTGAAGGGGGTGGTCGTGTAAGCCCGCCGACCAGGCCTGGGGCGCGTCATAGGGCAGGCCGCCGTGCGTCACCTCGGCGGTGGCGCCGAGGCGCGCGAGGCCCGGTCCGTGCAGCTGGATCAAGGTGAGGGGCCGCAGGGTCTTCAGGCGCGCCTGGCCCTTGGCGGCGATGAGCTCTGGCGCCAGCAGGGTTTTTCCGGGCGTGCGCAGGAAGGTTTCGGCGAAGGCGCCCTCCGGCCGGGCGGCGGCGTAGAGCACGCCGTAGCGGCCGTCCGGCGCGTTGAGCCGGCCGGAGAGGCTATTGTCGAAATAGATCGGCTCCAGGCCCGCCGGGTAGAAGCGGTGCAGCTCGGTCCCTTCGGGCAGGTTGACCGTGAGCGGCGCGCGGCCGACAAGGTCCGCGGGCGGGCGCGGCGCCGTCACGCCCCCTGTTGGCCGATGCGGCGCGCCGCCTCGACGACCTGCGCGGTTTCGCCGGCCTTGAGCGCGTCGATCGGGCGGCGGCCGCCCAGGCGATCGTCGGGGTTCACCAGGAAGTTCAGCACGACCCAGGGATTACGGAACGGCAGGGCCTGGCGGACCTCGCGCAGGCCGTCCACCACCTCACCGTCGTCGGTGAACTGCACGGTGGGGAAGCGGCGGCGGTTGCTGGGGCCCGGCACCGCCAGCAGCGAGCCTTCGCGGACGCGCTTTTCCACCGCCTGGCGGGAGACGCCGTTCAGGAGGGCGCGCACCTCGTCGAGCTCATAGGCGCCGCCGGCCC
>Ga0182741_1003889_pt1 | contig 15299 bp, 14 predicted proteins | sample eDN5th37CBELigOP_FD_128874 | JGI IMG/M metagenome (GOLD analysis project Ga0182741, IMG submission 128874) | Enriched Organic Plus compost microbial communities from Emeryville, California, USA - eDNA 5th pass 37_C BE-Lig OP (version 2) (version 2) ...
CGGCGCGATCGGCACGGGCATGGCCGGGACCGCGGCGGGCGCCGCGCAGGCCGCCGGCGAGCTGACGGTGCCCATGTACCTGGCCACGCCCGACGGCAAGGGCAAGGACGTCGGCAATGTGGTGCTGTCCGACAGCAAGTACGGCCTGGTGCTCACCCCGGAACTGCACGGCCTGCCGCCCGGCCTGCACGGCTTCCATGTGCACCAGAACGCCAGTTGCGACCCGCAGGAGCAGGACGGCAAGAAAGTGCCCGCGGGCGCGGCCGGCGGCCACTACGATCCCGACGGCACCAAGACCCACGGCACGCCCTGGGACGACAAGGCCCACCGCGGCGACCTGCCGCCGCTGTACGTCGACGGCGGCGGCAACGCGGTCCAGCCGGTGCTCGCCCCGCGCCTGACGGCCGCGCAGGCGCGCGGCCATGCGCTGATGGTGCACGCGGGCGGCGACAACCACGCCGATCATCCGCAGCCGCTGGGCGGCGGCGGCGCGCGCGTGGCCTGCGGGGTGATCCAGTAGGGAAAGCCGGGCGCAGCCGCTTGCGTCCGGGAGTGAAAATCAGGTATATTCTTTGGTCTTGCAAGCGGGGTTTGTTTGGCATCCCGCATTGCCGGGCTGTTAGCTCAGTTGGTAGAGCAGCGGACTCTTAATCCGTAGGTCGAGTGTTCGAGCCACTCACAGCCCACCAGAATTTACAAAGAGCCCTTGCGCGAGTATTTCGCGCAAGGGCTCTTTCTTTGCCTTCGCCATTGCCGGGATATTGCCGGAATTTCGGCCCATCACCTTGGACTGCGCCGGACGATGTTGGATGCATGGGCCGGCGAGCCGGGACCTGTCGGCACAGAGCCTCTTTGCCGGCGCGCCGCGCCCGTCAAAACGGAACCAGCCTGTCGTCGGACGGGCCGTAGGCGGGCTGCTACCTCAAGCAGGCGTCGATCGCTTCCAGGGCCTGCAGCGCCCTCATCGGCAGCGATACGTGCCGCGGGTCGCCGTGGATGGCGGGTTCGCCCGGGTTGATGCGGATCACCGGCGCACGCTGCTCGAAGGCCATGCGGTGCGTGAAGTCCCGCGCGCTGGCGATGGCCGTGCCGGCGCCGATTTCGATGACCAGCAGGCGTTCCACGCCTTGCAGCCAGTGCTCCAGCCGGCGGTACTGGCCCTGCGTGCGTTCCTGCTGCCAGTCGTAGTCGTCGAACATGAACACGTTCGGGCGGGCGGCAGCGCCGCAATAGGGGCAGCGCGGCAGCGCGTTGCGCAGCAGGCAATGGGTCTCGTCCACGTCGGGCAGGAAGCTGTCCGCCGGCCAGATGGCGGGCCGGCACGATGCCAGGCATTGCAGGTGGTGGAGCGAGCCATGGCATTCGACCAGCAGCCGCTCGTCGAACCCGGCTTTCTGGAACTGCCCGTCCACGTTGCTGGTGAAGACGGCGCCGCCCAGGAGGCTGTCGTCCATCCAGCGCCGCAGGATGCCGAAGCCCGCATGAGGCTGCGTGGCGCGGTACAGGGCCAGGCGATGCCCGTAGAAGCCCCAGGCCAGGGCGGGGTGGGCTCGGAAGGCGTCGGGCGAGGCGATGTCGGAGAAGGCTATCTCCTGCCGTCCCAGGGCCGGGTAGGCGTTCCAGAAGCCGTTACGGCTCCGGAAGTCGGGCAGGCCCGAGTCGATGCCCATGCCTGCGCCGGTGACGACCAGGATGGCGTAGGCATCCGAGATCAGGCCGGCGGCGCGCTGCAGGGAGGCGGTGTGGATGGAGTCGTGCGTGTCGATAGCGTTGGGCATGGATGGCATCGAATCGGCGGGGGCTTGAGGCTTTTTACGGCAATGTTCGACGGTGGGGCGACTCGTCTTCGTCCTCGTCCTCCGGGTCGGGCTGGAACACCTGCATCGCTTCCCTGAACAGCGCCGCGGCCTCGGCCGTCGCAAGAGGTTCGTCGTCCGTCTCCGGTTCCGGCGCCGGGAACAGGTACAGGTTCCGCACCCGCTCCCACGCCTCGTGCGTTGGCAGTCCGGCGGCTTCCAGCGCACTCATTTCCGCATGCGTCCGCTCGGCAGCTTCTTGCAGGGCGCGATCCAGACGATTTTCGGACTTCAGTTCCGTGACCGCCTGTGGCCGGAATTCCTGCCAATAATCTCTGGCTTGCTTGATCCAGTTGTTAAGGTTCATGCGCCTGCCGGATGCTCCTAGGTGTTAATCCGCGATCCTATGAGCAGCCCGACGACGACCACTACGATACCGCTGGCAAATAACTCTATCCAGAGAACGAAGCCGCTCCATAACGCCATGCCAAACGGCAAGCCGCCCGGACCTGCGAGGTACACGGCGTAGCCAATTCCGCCTATGAAGCCGAATGAGATGCAGATATAGCCGGCGATTAGAAGCGTGACTGATATTTTTTTCATCTTGTTTTTTCCGACGGAGCCTGCTGGCTTTGGGACTGTGTCCGGTGTAGTGGCAAGGCTTAGGGCATATCGACCCATCCCAGGGACATCATGCAGCCTTCTAGGATTTCGTCCTGCATCTGCCGGGCGCGGAACATGGCGCCCATCGCCATGCCCTGGCCCATGCCATTTGCGAAGGCAGTCGCCGGGGCATAGGTTGGCGTGACCGACCCGTTATAGCGGCCCTGGACGACGCCACCAGGACCGTAGGTTGTTGATGTGCCAGCAACGTTGTAGCCCTGGGCGGATTGCATAGGAATGTTCGCCGTCGGCATCGGCGCGGAGCCGTTCGCTACCTGTTGGCAGTACGCCTTGTCAATTTTCAATTGACGGGCCTCCGCCTGTGGATTGGGGATGCTAGGGTGCTTCCAGTTCGCGGCGCAGCCGCTTATCGCAACGGAAACAGGCACAGCAATCAGAAGGGCTATCTTGTTCATGGCGAGGAAGAGGGAGGTTCACTGGGCATCAAGCCAGGAAGGGGTGAGATTGAAAAGCAGTAGAGCTTAACTCTGTAGAGTGTAGAGTAGGAATCGGCCAATCTCAAGGCCATGAATCAACCCTTTGCTCCGGCGGTAACTGGGGATGCCCGGCGCCGCATTTCGGCCAATCTGAAGCATCTCCGCATGGCCCGGAACCTCAGCCAGGAAGCCTTGGCCGAATATGCCAACTTCCACCGCACATATGTTTCCCAACTTGAGCGTTGCGTCACCAATATTTCGATAGACGGATTGGAGCGCTTGGCCAATGCGTTGGAGGTTGACGTAAGGGACTTGCTGCGGCCGATAGCGGAAATCGCCCCTCAAGCGGACCGGGGCGGTTGAAGCACGTGGACCGGACGCTCAGGGAGGTCGCTCCCGGCTCTTCACCCGGGCGTCGGACGGTCCCCGCGTCGGGACGGTGCCGTAGAAGATGCTCCGGGCCAGGCCGGCTACCAGTTGACCTGGCTGTCGTAGAACTTGTTCCAGTAGTCCGGGTCGCTGGCCGCCCTCTTGGCGTGCCAAGGTATTGAGGAGAATGCCTCTTTTAAGCGTTCGGCCCCCCGCGCCCGCCTCTCGCACTCGGCCAGGCTGAGATGCCCATCTTCGTAGGTCCTCATCAGGGATGGGTGCGCCTTGAGAGTTTCGGAAGGTTCTGGTGCGGAGGTCGAATCGGGCACGGCGGAACTCTGGGACTTTGGCGGCGAGGGCTGCCAAGGATACGTCAATCAGATGCGCGCCGACAGGGCAGCCAGATCGCCGATGGGCACCTTGCGGGCGTTGTAGGCGCAGTAGCCCATCAGCGTGGCGGAGATCATGCTGCCAACGCTAGCACGGCGATATGCCCAGCACCTGCAGAAGCGCGCGGACGGATCATGATTTCCACATCCTGATCCAGGGCGGTCAGGGACACCACACCGACAAAGCGCTGGCTGCCGGCGAGCGGATGGACTTGCGGCAGGGCAGGCTCGCGCTTCGTCGGGCGCTGTGCCGAAGACACGGCCAACTGCGCCCGCGTTGGGCCGCTCTCGGGATCGGGTGTATGGTCGGCCGGCAACTTGGAGCCACTCCGTGGCTCAGTGATCGGGAGGCGGCAATGAAAGTGCAGGGGAAATGTCACTGCGGGGCGATTCGCTACGAGGCCGAGGTCCAGGACGGCTCGATGCGGATTTGCCATTGCCTTGACTGCCAAATTATGTCGGGTTCGGCGTTTCGCACGAACATCGCTGCGCCGGCCGAGACGTTCCGTTTGCTGCAAGGCAAGCCGCGCCATTATGTGAAGACCGCCGACAGCGGCGCGCAGCGGGTCACCGGCTTTTGCGAGGAATGCGGTACGCAGCTCTACGCAACCGATCCCGGTACGCCGAAGCGTTATTCGCTGCGGGTCGGCACCCTGGAGCAGCGCGACCAGGTGGGTGGTCCGCAAGTGCAAATCTGGACGCGCCGCCGGCTCGGCTGGATGCCCCCGCTTGATGGCGTGGGCGAGATCGAAGGGCAACCCTAGCCTTCTGCGAGCCTTCGGGAAGGTTTGCGGACCCAGTCCTCTGATTGCGGACGTATCCCGGTGCGGTTCTGATCCCAAGCCCTGATCCGGCCTGCTGCAAACGGCGTGCCGGTGCCTGCCGCATCGGCGCGCCCGGGCCTTGCCGCCGCCTTCATTGCGGCCGGGTTAAATAACAATAATTGACACCACTTAAAACCTATAAAAATAACTCCGCGCCGGCTCATTTTGGAAGTTTGTGTAATGAGCGTAATTTTTTGCCGCCGCGCCTTCCTCAATTGCATCAATCCTGACTCATCTTCACAGCAATAAAAAATTTTAGAAAGAATATGGCTGTGTTTTGCGCCTAGGATTCGTCCGCCGAGGCTTCTGGAGTTCCAAAAATCGGAGGGCGGCCAGCCTTCCTAAAAAATTTTTGGTCAAACGCCGGTGCGCGGACGAGGCGCCACATCACGAAATTGTTTCTGTGTGTTGTGGGCGTCCTCCCCTCGTGTGCGGGGCACGAGGACAAGCAGTGAGGTATCACAGTGGTAGAAAACTTCGCAGTTTCCGGCCCGGCGCATCCGGGCCGGCCGGTTGCCGCGGCGCCGCCCAAGCGCTTCGAGGCCATCGGCTCCGACGCCGGCGAACGACGTGTCGCGACGTCTCGCGCGCCTGAAGCAGGCGGCGACCCGACGGGCCGCATCGAGCCCGATACCCATGATCCGAAGGCGGTCGATCCCTCCGACACAGGAGCTCGACGGTCCGCGGATTCAGCCCGATCCCTTGTACTGGACTCACCAAGTTCAGCCCGTCAATCCACACCCTCAAGGACTCTGAATGGCTGATTTCACGATCGCTCCGATTGGAACCTGCCGGATCCATACGCCGCTGCGCGATGCCGCGGCGCGCTACCCGATCACGCTGCAGCTCGGACGCAATTACGGCTTCGTGCACACCAGCGCGGAGGCGCTTCAGCAGGCGCGCTTCATGCTCGGCGAATGCGAGATTCCCGCCGACGTGCAGCGCCTGATCTTCCGACCCTCGATAGGCGGGAAGGCTCGCAGCGCGGCGCACAGGCCGGCCGACCTGTACATGGTCGAAGTGTCGTCGCGCAAGCTGCTGACCCTCGACGGCCACCCCATCCAGTCCAACTACCTGACGCGCCACTTCAGCGAGTTCTTCGCCGAGCGCGGGCGCGCCCGGATGTTCTGGTCCCTGGCCGTGGCCGACAAGCTCGCCGAGCGCCGCGCCCTGCTGGACCAGGACCCCGTCTTCAAGAGCCTGTCCGCGGCGGACCGGGACCTGCTGGCCCGCATCCTGAAGCGGGATCTCCCGGACGAGGAGATCGAGGGCGAGATGCGGCGGATCGTCGACCTGCTGGGCAAGGACAAGGTGGTGTTCGTCACGCACGTCAACGCCCTGACGGCGGACAATGCGCCGATCGAGCCGAGGCAGCAGCTGATCGGCGCGGTGACCGAGGCGGCGCGGCGCATCGGTGTGCCTTGCTACGACCCGACGCCGCTGATGGGCAAGCTGGGGCAGGCCGATGCGATGGAGGACGGCGGGCTCGACCTTACCCACTATACGGAGCGCTTCTCGGACCGCCTGGGCGCCGAGTGGTTCAAGACGTACATGCGCCCGAAGATGAGCGCGTCCCTGCCCGCGCCGATCGCGGCGAAGCTTGCCGCCGGCGAGGCCGCCGAGCACATCGAGAAGGTGTGGGATGCGGGCGAATTGTGCGAGGCGTCGCGGCGCGTGCGCGACGTGCTTCGCCGGTATCCCGGGCTGCCCGACCACGTCGTGCTGCTGGCGCGGATGCAGTCGGAGCTGGGCGCCTACGAAGAGGCGATCGCCCTGCTGGAAGGCGCGGACGGCATCGTGGCCTTCGGCAGCAAGGCCGAGCAGATACTGATGCGCAGCCATTTCAGGCTCGGGCACTACGACCTGGCCTATTCGCTGTCGGCCGGCCTGCTCGGCGACGAGAAGGAAACCCCGGAGATCATGCGGGTGGCGGCGGCCTGCGCGGCCCAGCTGGGGCACACGGACGAGGCGCTGAACAACTGGAAGCAACTGTTCCGCATCGCCCCGGCCGAGCAAGCGTGGGCGACGGAGGCGGCCGACACCGTGCTGTCGATGCTGCAGGCCGGCGGCGACATGCAGGCCGTCCTCCGGTGGGTGGAGGAAGTTCGCGCGGCGCTGCCCTCGCACGGCCGAAGCTTTGCCGTGCTGTGGCGCGACAGGCTGATGGCGGGCGACCGCGCGGGGCTGCGCGCCCTGGCGTCCGAATCCCCCGCGCTTGCCGAGGCCGAAGCCCTGGAGCTCGTCCAGGAAGCCGCCTGGCGCGGCTGCATGGTGGCCGCGGCGGCATTGGCCGCCTCGTGCGGACTGGTCCAGAGCGGGCAGGAGGACATCCGCGCGTGGCTGCAGGCGCAGTCGTCGTCGTGGGCCGAGGAAGGCCAGCAGGCGCTGGAAGAAGGGCGGCTGCGCGATGCCGCCGAAAGAATCTGCGCATACCGCATGCTCGACCCCGATGCCCTGGCGGGCGCGCGGGCGCAGCGCTCGTTCGAGCGCGCGATGCGCATGGCCGTGCGCAACGCGCTGGTGGCGGGCAACCATAAAGAGGTCATCGAGCTCACGGACATCGCGCTCGACGCGCACGTCGATTTCCCCGAGCTCGACGCCATGCGCGGCCGGGCCGCGGATGCGCTGGGCGACATGCAGACCGCCATGCGGCACCTCGGCCGGGCCGTGGCCGGCGAGTCCGCCCAGTTCAGCACCAAGCTGTATTTCGCCAGGGTGGCGTTCAACGGCGGCTGGTTCGGCGAGGCCATCGACGCCTACAAGGCCGTGCTCGCCCACGAGTCGGCGGACCGCAACGCGAAGGACGAGGCCGAGCGCCAGCTGAGCCGGCTGGGCCCCCGGGCGATCCGCGCCGCCCGGCAGATGCTGTCCGCGGGCGATTACCGGGGCGCCTGGAACCTGCTGGAGCGCGTCGAGCGGTCGTGGCCGCAGATGCCGGAAGTCGCCCACGAAAAGCGGCGCATCCTGGCGGTGCTGTACGCCGAAGTGCGGGCGCTGGAGCCGTCCAGCACCACCGAGCGCCTTGCCGTCGGCGAGAAGATCCTGCAGCTGGTTCCCGACGACGTCATCGGCCTGCGCACGGCGGCCGTCGGCGCGATGCGCCTGCGCCTGTTCGAGAAGGCCCTGCCCTACTGGCAGCTGCTCAAGCAGCGCTCGGACGATCCGGAGCAGTTCGACCACTACATCCAGAGATGCCAGGCCTGGATCGAGAAGGCCAATCGCAGGAGAGCGGCATGACTCGCACACAGGATGCCGGGCAGGAGGTGGACGAAGCGTCCAGCCTCGAATGGGTGCGCGCCCAGCTGGAAGAGATCGTCGCGGCATCGGGCCGCGTCCTGCTCGCGCAGGAGAACCTGGCGCGCGCCCAGGCGCTGGCGAGCGATCACATGGAGGATGCGAAAGTCCGTTTCCTTCTGCTTCGATTGAAGGAGACGGCCGGCTGCAACGAGGGCATGGCCGAGCAGTGGTCGGCGCTCCTGCGCGACTGCCCGGACGATTTGCAGATCGTGCGCCATTGCGCGTCCCGCCTGGTCAAGGACCGGAACGTCGACGACGCCCTGGCGCTGATCGACCGCCACATCCCCAGGACGACCCGCAAGCCGGACAGGCTGTTCGCCCGGGCCAAGCTGCTCAGCGACATCCGCGCGCACGAGCAGTCCGACGCGCTGTTTCGCCGCCTGATCGCCCGCTACGACGACCGCAACGTGCGCATCGAGTTCGCCAAGCGGCTGCGCAAGCGCGGCCTGCTGCTGGATGCCTACGATACGATCAAGCCGGTCGCCCATCTGCTTGCGCCGGGCAGCAAGGCGGCGGAGCTGGCCGGCGCGCTGGCCGGCGACTATGCGTTCTACCGGGACCTCGAGCCGGAAGAGGAGCTTGCCGGCAAGGACATCAAGATCGTCTCCATGAAGCATGCGATCCTGCACTTCCGCAATCGCATCGTGGCGGAGCAGCCGCCGGAGAACCCCGTCTCGATCGCGCTGGTGACGGGCAGCCTCGGGCCCGGCGGCGCCGAGCGGCAGCTGACGCGGCTGGCCGGCGAGCTGCACCGCATGGCGTCCTGCGCCGAGCACCGGTCGTCGTTCATGCGGGTGAGGCCGGAGAAGGTCGAAGTGCTGGTGAAGCAGCACTCCGAGCCCGCGGGGTCCGGAAAGAAGTCGGGGCTGGATTTCTTCCTGCCCGTCCTGGCCAATGCGCAGATCCCGGTGACGGAGATCAACGGCCTGCCCGCGGTTTCGACTTCCCACCAGCCGGTCGACGATGCTGGCCTGACCCGCCTGCTGGAGCAGCTGCCGCCGCCCGTGCACTACGGCGTCACGCGCCTGACCCCGATGCTGCGCGAGCACGGCTTCGACGTGGTGAGCCTGTGGCAGGACGGCACGTGCCTGTTCGGCGCGCTGGCGGCGCTGCTGGCCGGCGTGCCGACCATCCACCTGGTGTTCCGGGGGCTGCCGCCGAACATCCGCAAGGACCGCTACCGCGACGAGTACCCGGTGCTGTACCGGGCGCTGGCGCAGATACCGGGCGTGCATTTCGTCAGCAACAGCCGCACGGCCGCGCAGGAGTACGCGAACTGGCTCGGCATGCCGGTCGAGCGCTTCCATATCCTCTACAACGGCGTGCCCGAGCTGGCGACCGACCCCTCGGACGAGGACGAACAGAAGTGGAATGAATTCCACGCCGGCACGGCCGACGCCACGGAGACGATAGGCGGCGTGTTCCGGCTGGAGCCGGACAAGCGGCCGCAGCTCTGGATCAAGCTCGCCGCGCAATACCTGAAGCGGCGTCCGCAGGCGCGCTTCTTCATCGTCGGCGACGGGCGCATGAGCGACAGCATGACGGCGCTGGCGCGGGAGCTCGGCGTGGGCGACCGGCTGTTGTTCGTCGGCCTGTCCAGCCACGTCGGCTACTGGTATTCGCGGATGGACGCCAAGGTGCTGCTGTCCCGCTTCGAGGGGTTGCCGAACGTGCTAATCGAGGCGCAGCTCCTGGGCGTGCCGGTCGTCTCGACGCCCGCCGGCGGCGCGGGCGAATGCTTCGTGCAGAACGTGACGGGCCATCTGCTCGACGACCTCGACCACCCGGACCTGAACGAGGCGTGCGACAAGATCGAGTCCATCGTGGACCTGGCGCGCGGCAACGACGTGCTGAAGCAGCACAGCCGCCAGCGGGCGCGGGAGCTGTTCTCGCTCAATGCGATGCTGGACAAGTTCCTGAGCCTGTGCGTGGCGGTCCTGGGCAAGTCCCGCAACGACGAATCGATCGGCATGGGGGCCATGCGCCTGATGGAGGCCTGATCTCCCGGCCGTCGGCCGCGATCCTGGAAATTATGGATGCTATGCAAGAACACGTTCCGGCCCGGGGCCGGCAGCGCAAGGCCGCACTGCTCTTGGCGGTGCTCGCCGCGCTTTCCCTGGCGGGGTGCCAGCTGCCGCGCTCGGGCCCGATGCTGGGCGAGATGACGTCGGCGCACGGCGACAAGGACGTCGTGGTCATGCCGGTGTCGCCCGAGCTGGTGCGGGCGAGCCGCGTGCCCGACGTGGCGGATTTTCCCGCCCACTATCGCGACCTGACCCAGGCGGGGTTCGACCGCCTGGTCCCCGGCGACGGCATCAACGTCACCGTCTGGGAGCGCGACGGCCTGGGCGTATTCGCCGCCGACGCCGCAGGCGTCAGCAACCTGGGAAACCACGTGATAGACCCGAAGGGGACGCTCTACCTGCCCATGCTGGGAAGGTTCAGGGCGGCGGGCCTGACGCTGGCGGAGCTGCATGACGCCGTCGTCGCCCGCCTGAGCAAGCTCGTCGTCGCTTCCGACGTGAGCGTGACCCGGGTCGGCGAGCGCGGGCAGATGGTGACGGTCCAGGGCAACCTCACCAAGCCCGGCATGTATCCCATCACCCAGACCGTCCAGAGGCTGAGCAGCGCGCTGGCGCTGGCCGCGCCGGTGCAGGAGAACCCGGAGCAGCTGGTGATCACGCTTCGCCGCGACAACCGGACGGCGTCGGTGCGGCTGTCGGACATCTACCGCAACCAGGAGAACGACATCCTGCTACGCGCGGGCGACGTCATCACCGCCCACGACGCGCGCGAGCACCTGACGGTGCTGGGCGCGGCCGGCAACCAGGGGCGCGTGGCCATCAGCAAGCGCAACTACAGCGTGCTGGATGCGCTGGCCGACGCCCGCGGCCTGGACGACAGCACGGCGGATCCGCGCTCCGTGTTCCTGTTCACGCCGGCCAAGGCCGGCGTGGACGGCAAGCCGGACACCGTGCCCATCGTCTACCAGTTCGACCTGACCCGCCCCGAGCAGGTGGCGATGGCCCGCCAGTTCGCGGTGCGCGAGGGGGAGGCGATCTACATATCGGATGCGCCGTTCACCCAGGTGCAGAAGGTCCTGTCGGCCTTCAGGTTCTCCATGAGCGCGGGCTTCAGCGCCACGCGGGCGATCGACGGGGGCTCCAGCCCCAACACCTCGGTCGTGCCCGAATAGCGTGCCGATGAGCAATGAGGACCGCATCCGGGGCTGGCGCGCCCGTCGCCAGGACAGGAACTACGCCGTAGGCGCCGGCGTCGGCGCGTGGCGCCTGGATCCCGCCGCGCTGTTCGACGCGAATGCCACGCCGGCCGTCCTGTTCAAGCCGCTGCTTGCGCGGCTCCAGGGCGAGCCGCACGATTCGGTGGCCGCCCGGCGAGCCGTGTACGACGCCATCCAGTCGGAGCTGGACGAGGCGGTCGCGCGCCATGGCGCCGACGAGGAGATCGCCGATTTCTCCCGGCGGCGCCTGCGCCTGATCGTGCGCCTGCTCGAACTCGATATCCGCGCGGGCGCCGCGGTGTTCGAGCCCGGGTACATGCCGGCCAAGCTGGCGGAGGAAGACCGGCGGCTGGGCGCGGCGCACGAGCGGCGCGTGCAGCGGCGCAGGCTGGACGAAGCGCAGCACGCGCGCCGCCACGCCTCGCGCAACGACATCGCGCTGCAGATTGAGCTGTCGGGGGACGAGGCCGCGGACCTGGCGGTCCTGCGCGACCGCATGCGCGCATTGCACGCCGGCCACCCCCCGCGCCATGACGACGAGGGCGGGGCGGGATTGCGCACGCTGTTCGCGCTGTTCGTCTATCAATTGCGCGTGATGCACGGGGAGAGCCGGTTCGCCCTGGTGTGGGCCCTGGTCGGCCCGGTGGTGCTGCTGACGCTGATTTCCTCGCTGTATTTCATCCTGGGCACGCGCTACATCATGGGCATGGATGTGCTGACGTTCTCGCTGCTGGGGGCGACCACATGGATCATGTTCCGCCAGATCGTATTCCGGAGCAGCACGGCCTACGTATCGGCCCGCGGATTGCTGAACCTGCCCGGCGTCACGCCGCTGATGTGCGCGGCGGCGCAGTCGCTGCTCTACGTCTCGGTGTATCTGGCCGTGTTCGGCGTGCTGATCGTCGCGGGCAACGCGCTGGACCTGGTCACGTTGCCGGACAGCGTGGCGGGGTTCGTCCTGTACGTTGTCTTGATGGCGGCCTGCGGCGCGGCGGTGGGCGTGCTGTTCGGCGCGATCGCGACGGGCTGGCGCTTCTTCCTCAGGGTGACGCCGATCATCGAGCGCTTCCTGCAGCTGTTCTCGAGCGTGTTCCTGGTCTCGGAGCAACTGCCGGGCCAGTTTCGCCCGTGGGTCCTCTGGTCGCCGTTCGCGCATGGCATGCAGCTGCTGCGCTCGGCCTATTTCGACGGCTATGCGTCGCAGGATGCGAGCCTGAGCTACTTCCTGGTCGCGCTGGTCTTCCTGGCGGTCGTCGCCCTGGCGGCCGAGCGCCTGGCCCGCAGCCATGTCCAGCCGATGTGAGCGACAGCGATGATCCATCTCAACGGCGTGACCGACGAGCCTTATGCATTCGGAGTCAGGCAGCCGCTGCTTGCCGACGTCGATCTCGACATTCCGGCCGGGCGCTATGCGCTGCTTTCCCCCACGCCGGAGCTGCATCGCCAGGTCATCGACGTGCTGTGCGGCCTGCGCCCGCCGCGCCAGGGTTTCGTCAGGCACGACGGCAGCGTCTCCTGGGCGATAGGCCGGCAAGGCTTCATCCGCGGCAAGGCGAACGGCCTGAGCATGATCCAGCTGGTCTGCGAGCGGTACGAGCTCGATGCGCAGGCCACGGTCGAGCTCGTTGCGGATCTCGTCAGCGACCCCCGGAGCCTGGCCAGGCCCATGGAGCATTGGCCGCTCTACGTGCGGCAGGAATTTTCGTTCGCGCTGGCGCTCGCGCCCGCCTTCGACATCTATGTGATCGAGGGGACCATTCCTTTCGAGCCCTGCCGGTTCACCCGCCTGTGGCTGGCGCTGTTCGAGGAGCGACTGGTCGGACGGACGCTGGTTTTTTCCAGTTATCGCCAGAATCAGCTGGCGGACTATTGCTTGAAAGGCCTGGTTTATGAGCGAAGCGTTCTCAGAATCGAAGACGACCTCGACCGCTGCATCGGCAAGTTCCCGCCCAGACGGTCCAGGGACGAACCCGGCGGCGCAGGCGAAGAATCTTTCGGAAGCGACTTCACCGAAGTCGGCATCTGAGGGGGCGTCCGAGATCGATCGCCGCCGCCGCGAGCGCCAGGCGGCGCTGCGCGATCGCCGCCGCCGGCGCTGGATCGGCGCGGCCATCGTCGTCGCGCCGGTCGTGGGCGCCCTGGCCTATATGCTCTGCATCGCGACGCCTCGCTACGAGGCGGAGTCGCGTTTCTTCGTGCAGTCGGCCTCCGGCCAGCAATCCCCGGGGGCCGGGGCGGCCGGCCTGATCACCACGGGGAACGCGCCCGGCATGCTGGGCGGCTTCGTGGACGGATGGGCGGTCAGGGACTTCCTCTTGTCGCGCGACTGCATGCGCCAGCTCGACCGGAAGGTCGGATTGCGCCGCTACCTGGCCCACGGCGGGCTGGATCCGGCCAACCGTCTTTCCGAGGACGCGAGCGAGGACGCCCTGTATCGCGCATACCAGTCCGCGGTCCACGTGTCGTTCAACGCGCTCGAGCAGATCGACGTGCTGCGCGTGAGCGCGTTTTCCCCGGACGACGCGGCGCTGCTGTCCAGGGAGCTGATCCTCCTGGCGGAAGATTTCGTGAGCCGCCTGAACGCCAAAGGCGTTTCGGACAAGCTGAAGGTCAGCGAGGCGTCCCTGAGGCGCGCGCAGCAGGAGGCGCTGGAGGCCAGGGATGACCTGACGGCGTGGCGCACGAGCCACGGCAACATCGACCCGACGGCCACCGTGTCGATGCTGCTCAACCTTTCCAGCCAGCTCGAAGGGGAGCTCAACAACGCGCACATCAATCTCGACAAGATTCGCGCGCTGGGCAACGAGGACCATCCCATGCTGAAGCCCACCGAGATGCAGATCGCGGCCCTGGAAAAGCGGATCGCGCAGGTGCGCGATCGCCTGAGCGGGCAGGGCAATACGGAGGCGATGCTGCTCAAATCGTACGAGGCGCTGAGGAACGCCCAGGGGTTCGCGGACTCCAATTTGACCCTGGCGCAGCAGTCCTACCAGCAGGCGCTGGCGGATACCTTGCGGCTGCAGCGGTATCTGTCCATCATCGCGCAGCCGGTTCCCACCGACAGGCCGAGCAGCCCGCGCACGCTGATCCTGCTGCTGGAAGCCCTGGCGGTGGGCTTTGCGCTTCTTTTCATCGTTCGCGTCGCCGGGGCGGTGCTCAAGGGGCTGCGCCATGGCTGAAGCGATCCCCCCCCTACGCGCTACGCGCGCCCCCCAGGGGGCGGCACTGGCGGACCGGCAAAGCCGGCTCCGCGGTGCCCCGGATAGGCTGCTCGACGCCATCGAAAGCATCCGCCGCGCGGCGGATCCCGTGCGCGAAATGGCCGCGCTCGACGCGGCGCTGGTGCAGGCGGCGGACGGCCGGCGCGATGTCCGGCGGCTGCTGGTTTCCCCCTTCGTGCGGGAGGGGGCATTGGCGGCCGCGATCGCCGCGCTGGAGGTGCTCGTGGCCGCCTATCCGGCGCGGGCCGAGGAGCGCCGCCTGCTCGCCAGCCTGCTGGGCCGGACGAAGCAGTGGGACAGGGCGATTGCCGAAGCGGACGCCGCCGCCCGGATCGAGCCCGGCGCCGCGGCGCTGCACGCCGCGCGCATCCAGCTCCGCCTGCAGGCCGGGCAGGTCGCCGATGCCGCGGCGGTGGCGCGCGCGACCGCCGGCATGGCGGCCGGCGAGCCGGGCGACGCGGGCCTGTGGATGCTGGCGTTCATCCGCAACGGCGATACGGCCGAGGCCGCGCGCATGGCGGCGATCCTGGATGCGGGCAGCCTGCCGAACGAGCGTGTCGCAGCCACGGCCGTGCGCGCCCTGTTCGAGGACTGCAGGGCGGATGAGGCGATCGGCTTCGGCAGCGCGGCCTTGGGCGCGGGCCACGATTGCGCGGCGCTGCGCACCTACCTCGGGCTGTCGCATCTGCGGCGCGGCACGGAAGAGGATCGCAAGGTGCATGCCCCGGCGCACTTCGAGGCCGGCCTGCGCGAGGCGCCGTCGGACGTCAGGCTGCTGTCGCTCTATGGCGAAACCCTGCTGCGCGCCGGGCGCTACCGGGAGGCGTCGGCGCCGCTGAAGCAGGCCGTCGATCTGGCGCCGGACCTGGACCAGGCGCGTATGCTCTATGCGCGCGCCTTGCGCTATTCGGCGCAGTACGCCGACGCCGCCGACCAATTGGTCAAGCTGCTGGAGAAGTCCCCCGACAACCTGCTCTGGCAGCGTTCGGCCATCGGAGCGCTGTCCCAGGCGGGCCGCAAGCAGGAGGCCGAAGCATTGTTCCGGCGATACGTATCGAGCCG
>Ga0182741_1003890_pt1 | contig 15294 bp, 11 predicted proteins | sample eDN5th37CBELigOP_FD_128874 | JGI IMG/M metagenome (GOLD analysis project Ga0182741, IMG submission 128874) | Enriched Organic Plus compost microbial communities from Emeryville, California, USA - eDNA 5th pass 37_C BE-Lig OP (version 2) (version 2) ...
AACAGCTGCCCGATCTCGTTGCTGTTGCGTACGTCCACGCGCGCCGTCAGGTCGCCCGCCGCGATCTTGTCGAAGTGCTGGCCGGCATCGCGCAGGGGCTGCAACACGCGCCGGCGCAGGAACAGGTAGGTGCCGAATACCAGCAACGCGGCCATGGCGCTGCCTACGGCCACCGCCGCCAACACGCCCTGGTAGCGCTGGGTGGCCAGCACGTACTCGTCCTGCAACTGGCTGGCGCGCCAGAAATCGAAGCCGTCCACCGCGCGCGCGAAGCGCCCTTCCATGGCATCGTGCATGACCTGCGCCTGCTTCTGGTACGAGGTGGTGTCGCCGCGCTGCAGCAGCCCGAACAACGGGGTGACGCCCTGCTGCATCAACGCGGCATAAGCGTCGTCGACTTCGGTCAGGCTGTCGCGCGCGCCCTCCGGCCGCGGCAGGCCCTTGAAGTATTCGTATTCGGTCTGCGCCCGGTTCATCGACGCGCTGGCGCGCTGCAGCAGGCCGGCCGCTTCGCTGCCCAGCCCCTGCGCCACCGGCGCCGGCTGGCCGACGCCGCGCACGATGTCCGCATAATGGGCATTGGCCGTGCGCGCCAGGCTGTTGACCGTGTCCTTGTAGCTATTGACGACGCGCGCCAGGGCATCGCCCACATCCTGCGTCTGGCGGATATCGGCCAGCGTGCCGTTGCTGATCCGCAGCGAAAACACCCCGAGCGCCGCGCCGATCGCCAGCATCAGCGAGAAAAAACCCAGTACGCCCAGCAGGCTGGTGCGTATCTTCATGTTGGCCAGGAACTTGCGCATGATTCAGAAAACTCCCCGACTGTCGTCCAACGGCGGCATCGGCGGCGGCCCGGGCTGGCCGCCGCGCGTCAGGATGCCACCTTCTCCACCAGCGCCATTTCGTCGCTGGTCATCAACTTCTCGATATCCACCAGGATCAGCATGCGATCGTCGATCGTGCCCAGCCCGGTCAGGTACTCGGTCGACAGCGTGGCGCCGAATTCCGGCGCGGCGCGCACCTGGCCCGCATTGAGCATCAGCACGTCGGACACGCCATCGACCACGATGCCGACCACGCGATGATCCAGGTTCAGGATGATCACCACGGTCTGTTCGTTGTATTCGACGCTGCCCAGGTTGAACTTGATGCGCAGGTCCACGATCGGCACGATGATGCCGCGCAGGTTCGTGACCCCCTTGATGAACGTGGGCACATTGGCGATGCGCGTGACCGCCGCCGCGTCGTAGCCGCGGATTTCCTGCACCTTCAGGATATCGATGCCGTACTCTTCCTCGCCCAGCGTGAACACCAGGAATTCACTGCCGACGTCTTCGACGCGCGCGGCCTGCGTTTGCGGTTTGGCTGCCATGTGGGGTTCTCCGTCAATTCAGGATGGCTTCGGGCTGCGCCCATTTCTCGCGGTTTGCCCGCGCCAGCGCGAACACATCGACGATCAGCGCGACGCTGCCGTCGCCCAGGATCGTGGCGGCCGATACGCCCGGCACTTTGCGGTAGTTCGATTCCAGGTTCTTCACCACCACCTGGTGCTGGCCCACGAGGTGGTCCACCAGCAGGGCGAAGCGGCGATCCTGCGCCTGCATGATCACGGCGATCGCCTGGGTGGGATCGGCCTGCGCGCCCTGGACGCCGAATACGCGGTGCAATTCCACCAACGGCAGGTATTCGCCGCGCACCTGCATCACGCGTTCGTTGCCGGCCACGGAATACATCTGGTCTTCGCTGGGCTGCAACGATTCGGTCACGTGGTTCAGGGGCAGGATGAAGGTCTCGTCGCCCACGCGCACCGACATGCCGTCCAGGATGGCCAGCGTCAGCGGCAGCACGATGCGGGTGGTGGTGCCCTCGCCCGGCACGCACGACAGCTGCACGTGGCCGCCCATGTCCTGGATGTTGCGCCGGACCACGTCCATGCCCACGCCGCGGCCGGAAATATCGGTCACCTGCTCGGCGGTGGAAAAACCCGGCGCGAAAATCAGCTGCCAGACCTCGTCATCGGGCGTGTGCTCGCTGACCGGCAGGCCCTGCGCCAGGGCTTTCTTCAGGATCTTCTCGCGGTTCAGGCCGCCGCCGTCGTCGCTGACCTCGATGACGATGTTGCCGCCGTTGTGCTCGGCCGACAGGATCAACTGCCCCACCGGGTCCTTGCCGGCGGCGACGCGCTTCTCGGGGGTCTCGATGCCGTGGTCCAGGCTGTTGCGCACCAGGTGGGTCAGCGGGTCGATGATGCGCTCGATCAGGCTCTTGTCCAGTTCGGTGGCGCGGCCGTAGGTCTGCAGTTCGATCTGCTTGCCCATCTTGACCGCGATGTCGCGCACCAGCCGGGGGAACCGGCTGAAGACATAGTCCATCGGCATCATGCGGATCGACATCACGGCTTCCTGCAGGTCGCGCGCATTGCGTTCCAGCTGTTCCATGCCGTTGAGCAGCCGGTCGTGCAGCACCGGGTCCAGCGTCGAGGCCGTCTGGGCCAGCATGGCCTGGGTGATCACCAGCTCGCCCACCAGGTTGATGATCTGGTCGACCTTTTCGACGCCCACGCGGATCGACGTGGACTCCTTGTCGGCCGGCGCGGCGGCGGCGGGCGCGCGCGGGGCCTTGGCCGCCGGGCCGGCCGCGGGCGCAGGCGGGGCCGGCTCGTCGGCCGCGGCAGGCGGCGCGGGCGGCGCGGGCGGCGCCGAGGGCGGCGCGGCGCGCTGCACCTCCAGCTGGTCGGCATTGACGATGAAGCAGCACACGGCCTCGATATCGTCGCCCGCGCACGTGCTGTCCACCCACACCGTCAGGCCGCCGCCGGCGCGGTCGTGCGCCAGCACCCGGCCCAGGTTGCCCATTTCGTCCAGCAGCGCCTGCGCGTCCTTGTCGGACACGCGGCTGATGCGTACCTGGAACGGCAGGCCGGTATCCGCGGCAGCGCTGGCGGCGGCGGGTACCGGCGCGGCCGCCACGGCGGGCGCCGCGGATTGCGCCTGGGCTGCCGGCGGCGCGAACGCGGCCGGCGCGGCGCCGTGTTCCTGGGCCAGCTGCCGCAGCACCGCGCAGATCCGTTCGTACACCGCCTCGTCGGGCTCCTGCGCGGCGCGATAAGTGTCCAATTGGCTTTTCAGCACGTCTTTCGTTTCCAGGAAAATGTCCACCATATCGGCGCGCAGGGTCATCTCGCCGCGCCGGATCTCGTCCAGCAGGTTCTCCAGCAGGTGGGTCGTGCCGGCCAGGTGCTGGAAGCAGCCGAAGGTGGCGGCGCCGCCCTTGATGGAATGCGCGGCGCGGAAGATGGCGTTCAACTGCTCGATATCGGGTGCGCCGACGTCCAGCTGCAGCAGCAGCTGCTCCATTTCGGCGAGCAGCTCATCCGCTTCGTCGAAAAACGTCTCGTAGAACTGACTGAGATCCAGACCGCCGCTCATAGCCCCTATGCCTTCCTTTCGAACTCGCTCAGGCGCCCGGCCGCTCGCCGAGCAGCTCGGACGCCAATTCCACCAGCACGCCGGGGTCCAGCGGCTTGTTCAGCCAGCCGCATACCCCCAGGTTGCGCGCCGCATTCTTGCTCTGCCCGTCGTCTTCCGTGGTCAGCACCAGCACGGGCAGGTCGCGGTAGCCGGGTTCGCCGCGCAGGCCCTGGATCAGGCCCTGCCCGCCCATGACCGGCATGTTCCAGTCGCTGACCAGCATGTCGATCCGGTTGTCGCGCGCCAGCGCCAGCGCCTGCCGGCCATCGCCCGCGGTCAGCACGCGCCAGCCCGCCTGGGCCAATGTCGCCTGGACGATCATGCGCATCGTCGCCGAATCGTCCGCTACCAATATCGTTGCCGTCATGACTGAATCTGTAGACACTCGCTAAAAGGCGCCGGGCGCCGGCGGCGCCGCCAGGGACGCGCCGGCTTCCCTGGCATCGCGCACGCTCAGGTCGGCCGCGGCGGCGTTTTCCCGCTCGATCTGCTGCTGCGTGCGCCGGTTCAGCACCACCAGGCTGATACGACGATTAACGGCCGCATACGGATCATCTTTAACCAGGCTCATGCTGGAAGACAGCCCCTGGATGCGCATCAGCTTGCCTTCGGCCATGCCGCCGGCCACCAGTTCCTGGCGCGAGGCGTTGGCGCGGTCGGCCGACAATTCCCAGTTGCTGTAGGCGCGCTCGCCGCGCGCATACTGGGTGGCGTCGGTGTGGCCGGCGATGCTGAGCTTGTTGGGCAGTTCGTTGAGCACCGGCCCCAGTTCGCGCAGGATGTCGCGCATGTAGGGTTGCACTTCGGCGCTGCCGGTGGCGAACATCGGGCGGTTCTGGTTGTCGACGATCTGGATGCGCAGACCCTCGGTCGTCATGTCGATCAGCAACTGCGGCCGGAAATTCTTCAGCACCGGGTTTTCTTGCAGCATGTTGTCCAGCCGTTGCTTCAGCCGTTCCAGCGCATGCCGGTCGCGCCGCTCGGCGTCGGCCTGCACCTGCGCCTGCACCCGGCTGCCGTCCGACTGGCGCACTTCGCCCTCGTCGCGCAGCGGGTCGCGGCCGCCGCCCGGGATGGCGCTGGTCTCGGCCGAATAATTCGGCCCGCCGGTCAGCGCCACGCGCAGCGGCATGCGGAAATACTCGGCGATGCTGCGCAGCTCTTCCTTGGGCACGATGGCGATCAGCCACATCACCAGGAAGAACGCCATCATGGCGGTGATGAAATCCGCATAGGCGATCTTCCAGCTGCCGCCGTGCGCGGCCGGCCGCGGCGCGCGCTTGCGGCGGATCACCACCCGGTGGTTGTTCAGCGAGCTCATCCGGGCGCCCCGTCAGGCGCGGCCGGTGGCGGCCGACTTGGCCTGGCGCACGTGCTCTTCCAGTTCGCCGAACGAGGGCCGCACGGCGGAAAAGAGCACCTTGCGGCCGAATTCCACCGCCAGCTGCGGGGGGTAGCCGTTCATGCTGGCCAGCAGCGTCACCTTGATGCATTCCAGCACCTTGACCGACTCCGAGGTGCGGCGCTCCAGGCGCGAGGCCAGCGGCGCCACGAAGCCGTAGGCCAGCAGCACCCCCAGGAACGTGCCCACCATGGCCTTGGAAATCAGGTCGCCCAGCACCGCGGGCGGCTGGTCCACCGCGCCCAGCGCCTTGATCACCCCCAGCACGGCGGCCACGATGCCGAAGGCCGGCAGCGCGTCGGCCACCTGGTGCAGCGAATGGCAAGGCACCTCGCGCTCGTGGCGGTAGGTTTCGATTTCCTCGTCCATCAGCGTCTCGATCTCGAACGAGCTCATGTTGCCGCTGATCATGATGCGCAGGTAATCGGTGATGAACTCCATCAGCTTGGCGTCGCGCGTGATGCGCGGGTATTCGCTGAAGATGGCGCTGGATTCCGGGTCCTCGATGTGCGACTCGATCGCCATCAGGCCCTCGCGGCGCGCCTTGTTCAGCAGCACGTACAGCAGCGCCATCAGCTCCATGTAGACTTCCTTGCTGTACGGCGCGCCCTTGATGGCCTGCGGCAGCGCATGGCCCATCAGCGCCAGCGACTTGCGGCTGTTGCCCGCCAGGAACGCCCCCAGCGCGGCCCCCGCGATCAAGGTCAGCTCGAACGGCTGGTAGAGCGCGCCCAGGTGTCCGCCCAGCGCGATGAAACTGCCCACCACCGCGACCAGCACCACCGCATAACCAATAACAATCAACACAATCGGGCCTCTGCCATCGAGTCTAGAGTTGGCGACAATGATCGCCCGCGTACCCGGCGGCAAAAGCACGGGTTACGGGGAGTTTTCAGGGGCTTTTGGGCTGTTTGGCGCCGCCCGGCGCGCTCAGGGGCGCGGCGCGGCCGCCGCGGGCGCGGCCGTGCGCTGCCCCGCGCGGGCCTTGGCGGCCGCGCGGGTCTTGCCCGCGCGCGGCGGCGGCCGGCAGATCGCGCACACGAAATCGCCCTGCGGGTCGTGCGCGTGCGCGATGAAATGCCCGCCGCACTGGCGGCACGGCGACAGCTGCAGCATACCGCTGTCGAAGAACCGCACCAGCATCCAGGCCCGCGTGAAACTCAGCACCGGCTCGTCGGCCTGGTTTTCCAGGCCGGCGTGCTCCAGGTACAGGCGGTACGCGTCGATCGTGGCGCGGATGCCCCGGCTGGCCGTGCGCGTGTTCAGGAACTCGTACACGTTGTAGAACAGCGACGAGTGGATGTTCGGCAGCCAGGTCATGAACCAGTCTACCGAGAACGGCAGCATGCCCTTGGGCGGCGAGCAGCCGCGGATCTCGCGATACAGCCGCGACAGCCGGTCGTGGCTGAGGCTGGTCTCGGCTTCCAGTACCTGCAGGCGGGCGCCCAGCGAAATCATGGCGCTGGCCAGGAGGATGTCGTCGGCCTCCTGCGAGACGCTTTTTGTGGCCATGGCGCGTGGCATCAGGCCAATTGCTCGACAGGCTGCTTGGCCAGCAGGATCGTCGCATGGGCCTGCTGCAGCGCCCCGCCCAACACGTCCTGGGTCAGCGCCGAAAGCAGGCTGTAGTCATCGAAGCGAAAACGGCACAGCAGCGAGCTCGAGCCGGCCAGCTTGACCAGCTGGGCGGGCGACAGGCGCATCAGGATATCGGCCACTTCGTTGCTGAAGCCCAGGCGGAACATCGACGCGGCATAATCGTCGCGCAGCATCCGCTGGGCCAGCAGCAGGTACGAAAGGTTGACTTCCCGAATATCGGCGAGCAAAGAACTATCCGCTGTATTCACGCTTGTGGCTCCTAAAAAACTGGGATACCGGCGCCGTAAAGCCGGCTGTACCGGTGCAAAAGTGTTTCACTACCGGCCTTAGCGATCAATACAAAATGTATCTATTAACGCCAAGATGCATGAAATCTACCATGCATGATGTCAATTTTTATGACATTCATATCCAAATGTAGATTATTTTCTGACATTTGGCATAAAAGATACATCAAAGTTACATTCTCACCTCTCTTGGCGCTCGGAATTTCGTAAACAGACGCTTAAAACCTTTCGTTTTTATACGAATGAAAAGCCCGCGTTTGCCGACAATCGTCACTTGATCGAGACGTCGACAGATACGCATGCCTTACGCCGATGACAGCCTGGTCCGGTACGCGCCGCTGGTTCGCAGGCTGGCGCTGCAGTTGCTGGCGCGGCTGCCCGCCAGCGTGCAGCTGGACGACCTGGTGCAGGCCGGCATGATCGGCCTGCTGGATGCCTCGCGGCGCTACCAGGAAACCCCCGATGCCCAGTTCGAGACCTACGCCACCGCGCGCATCCGCGGCGCGATGCTGGACGAACTGCGCAGCCAGGACTGGCTGCCCCGCAGCGTGCGCAGCAAGAGCAAGCGCATCGAGGCGGCCATCCAGCAAAAAGAGCACGAACTGATGCGCCCGCCCACCGAGGGCGAGATCGCCGACGCGCTGGACCTGCCCCTGGGCGAATACCAGGCGATGCTGCACGACGCCCGCGGCGTCCAGATCCTGCATTACGACGACCTGGGCGGCGATGCCGACGAGCGCGGCTGGCATGATGCGCCGGCGGACGACGCCAGCGACCCGCTGGATACGCTGCTGACCGGCGACCTGCGCCGCGCCCTGGTCCGGGCCATCGAGGCCCTGCCCGAGCGCGAGAAGCTGGTGCTGTCGCTCTGTTACGAACAGGGCTTGAACCTGAAGGAAATCGGCGCGGTGCTGGAAGTGACCGAGGCGCGCGTCTGCCAGTTGCGCAGCCAGGCTACCGCCCGGATCCGCGCCCGCCTGAAAGACGGCGCCTGGCACCAGTTGCCGGCCGACGCGCACCTGGCCCAGGTCCTGTAGCGGGCTTGACGCCTGCGCCGGGACGCGTTGCGCGGCCCCGCAGCCGGCCGCGCGCCGATGCCGTCAAATCCGGCGGTATTTGCACTTAAGTTGCCGACCATCGCGCCGTTACCCAAGGCAGCGGGGCAAGAACCCCGCGAAGTGGGCGGCCTCGCTGCCCGGTTTGAAGAAGCCTTTCTCTCTTGGGAGCTATCCATGGCTGCTGTTATCAACACCAATTACTTGTCGCTGGTTGCGCAAAACAACCTCAACAAGTCCCAATCCGCTCTGGGTTCCGCCATCGAGCGCCTGTCCTCCGGCCTGCGCATCAACAGCGCCAAGGACGACGCCGCCGGCCAGGCGATTGCCAACCGCTTCACCGCCAACGTGCGCGGCCTGACCCAGGCTGCCCGTAATGCCAACGACGGCATCTCGCTGGCGCAGACGACCGAAGGCGCGCTGAACGAAATCAACAACAACCTGCAGCGCATCCGCGAACTGACGGTGCAGGCCACCAACGGCACGAACTCGGGTTCCGACCTGCAGTCGATCCAGGACGAAATCACCCAGCGCCTGGAAGAAATCGACCGCGTGTCGGGCCAGACGCAATTCAACGGCGTGAAGGTGCTGGCCGCCGACAACTCGATGAAGATCCAGGTCGGCGCCAACGACGGTGAAATCATCACCATCGACCTGAAGCAGATCAACGCCGATACGCTGGGCCTGGATGGCTTCAACGTCAGCGGCAAGGGCATCGAGAACAAGGCCGCCGCCGAAACCGACCTGATCTCGCGCGGCACGCTCATCGGCACGACCGACGGCGTCAAGCAATACGACGTGGTGACGGCCAACGCCGCCGCCACCAAGGACGACGTGCTGGCCAAGGTCGCCAACGGCGAACAAGCCACCATCGGCGCCACGACCTACACGTACGACTCGACCAGCGGCCAGTTCACCTATGACGGCGTCATCACCGGCGGCACCGCCGCGGCCGACTTCGCCGCCGCCCTGACCCCGGCTGCCGGCTCGCGCACCGCCACCGTCACCATCGGCGGCTCGTCGCAAGACGTCATCATCAATTCCGACGGCGCCATCACCGCCGCCGACGACGGCGCCACGCTGTACCTGGACGGCACCGGCAACCTGACCAAGACCCAGGCCGACGGTACCGACCCGGCCGCCACGGCGACCAACGTGGCCGCGCGCCTGTTCGATGACGGCGGCACCGGCATCGGCGGCTCGATCGCGATCGACGGCGGCCCCACCTACACCGCGGCCGGCGACGGCTCCGATGTCGTGGTCACCGGCCTGACGATCAGCAAGAGCGACCTGAGCGCGGCGTTCGTCGCGGGCGGCGGCACGCTGGTCGCCGGCGGCACCACCTACGCCATCGGCGCCGGCACCACGCCCACCATCCAGACCGGCGGCGCCGATGTGTACATCGACCCGACCGACGGCAGCCTGACCACGGAAGACGACACGACCCTGAGCTACTACGTCCAGACGGACGGCAGCGTCACCACCGCCCAGGGCACCGCTGTCTACGTGAACGAAGACACCGACAAGCTGACCACCGAAGCGACCCGCGACGGCACCGCCACCGCCGATCCGCTGAAGGCGCTGGACGATGCCCTGGCCAAGGTCGACGGCCTGCGCAGCTCGCTGGGCGCGATCCAGAACCGTTTCGAGTCCACCATCACGAACCTGAACAACACGGTGAACAACCTGTCCGCCGCGCGTTCGCGTATCGAAGATGCCGACTACGCCACGGAAGTGTCGAACATGACCAAGAACCAGATCCTGCAACAGGCTGGCACCTCGGTCCTGGCGCAAGCGAACCAAGTGCCGCAAACGGTGCTGTCGCTGCTGCGTTAATCCGCGCAACCCCGGCTGGCGCCGGGCTGAAGGCGGGGCCGTCCACAAGGCGGCCCTGCCCCGCTACGGCTGGATGCCCTGCATCCGGCCGTTTTTTATCTCGCTAACCGAACGGTGTCAGGCACCCTGCGGGGTGCCTGACACGCAGGCCTCGGGGCGGCTACTTCTTGCGCGCCGGCGGCAGGTCGGTGCACGTGCCTTCGGCCACTTCGGCCGCCATGCCCACCGATTCGCCCAGCGTGGGGTGCGGGTGGATGGTCTTGCCGATGTCGACCATGTCGGCGCCCATCTCGATCGCCAGCGCGATCTCGCTGATCAGGTCGCCGGCGTGGGTGCCCACGATGCCGCCGCCCAGGATGCGATGGGACTCGGCGTCGAACAGCAGCTTGGTGAAGCCCTCGTCGCGGCCGTTGGCGATGGCGCGGCCGGATGCCGCCCAGGGGAACAGCCCCTTCTCGACCTTGATGCCCTGCTTGCGGGCCTCGTCTTCGGTCAGGCCCACCCAGGCCACTTCCGGATCGGTGTAGGCCACCGACGGAATGACCCGCGCATCGAAGAACGACTTCTGGCCGGCCGCGGCCTCGGCCGCCACATGGCCTTCGTGCACCGCCTTGTGCGCCAGCATGGGCTGGCCGACGATGTCGCCAATGGCGAAGATGTGCGGCACATTGGTGCGCATCTGGCGGTCGACCTCGATGAAGCCGCGGTCGCTCACCGCCACGCCAGCCTTGTCGGCGCCGATCTTCTTGCCGTTGGGGCTGCGCCCCACGGCCTGCAGCACCAGGTCGTAGCGTTGCGGTTCCTTGGGCGCGCCTTCGCCCTCGAAGCTGACGTAGATGCCGTCTTTGCGGGCCTCGGCGCCTACCGTCTTGGTCTTCAGCATGATGTTGTCGAAGCGGCCGGCGTTCATCTTCTGCCAGACCTTGACCAGGTCGCGGTCGGCGCCCTGCATCAGCCCGTCGAGCATTTCCACCACGTCCAGGCGGGCGCCCAGGGTGGAATAGACCGTGCCCATTTCCAGGCCGATGATGCCGCCGCCGATGATCAGCATCTTCTTGGGAATGGCGCGCAGCTGCAGCGCGCCGGTCGAATCGACGATGCGCTCGTCGTCCGGCAGGAACGGCAGTTTCACCGACTGGCTGCCGGCGGCGATGATGGCGTGCTTGAAGCGGATGGCCTGGGTCTTGCCGTCGGCGCCCTTGACGGCCAGGTGGTGCGGGTCGGCGAATTCGCCCACGCCGGTCACTACCTTCACCTTGCGGGCGCGGGCCATGCCGGCCAGGCCGCCGGTCAGCTTGGCCACCACGCTGTCTTTGTAGCCGCGCAGCTTGTCCAGGTCGATCTTGGGCTCGCCGAAGCTGATGCCGTGCGCGGCCAGCGCGCGCGCCTCGTCGACGACGGCGGCATTGTGCAGCAACGCCTTCGACGGGATGCAGCCCACATTCAGGCACACTCCGCCCAGGGTTTCGTAGCGCTCGACCAGCACGGTCGACAGGCCCAGGTCGGCGGCGCGGAAGGCGGCCGAATAGCCGCCGGGGCCGGCGCCCAGCACCAGCACGTCGCATTCGACGTCGGCGGAGCCGCTGTAGGACGCGGCGGCGGGAGCCGCGGGCTTGGTGGCGCCGGCAGCGTTCCGGGCTTCGGCTTGGGGGGCTTGCTCTTTCGTCTTGGTGTCTGCCCCCCCCTGGGTGCCAGACACCTGGGTGGAACCCTTCGATTCGCCCGCCGATTCCGCTTCGCCGGCCTCGACTTCCAGGATGACCTTGCCTTCGGCAACCTTGTCGCCCACCTTCACTTTCACCGACTTCACCACGCCGCCGGCCGAGGCCGGGATTTCCATCGACGCCTTGTCGGACTCGACCGTGATCAGGCTCTGCTCGGCCTTGATCGTGTCGCCTTCGGCCACCAGCACCTCGATGACTTCCACTTCCTTGAAGTCGCCGATGTCCGGAACCTTGATTTCCACCAGTTTGCTCATAAGGCCCCCGTTACAGCGCGATGCGGCGGAAGTCGGCCAACAGCTGGCCCAGGTACGCGTTGAAGCGCGCGGCGGCGGCGCCGTCGATGACCCGATGGTCGTACGACAGCGACAGCGGCAGGATCAGCCGCGGCACGAATTGCTTGCCGTCCCACACGGGCTTGTGCGCCGAGCGCGACACGCCCAGGATGGCCACTTCGGGGGCATTGATGATGGGCGTGAAATGCGTGCCGCCGATGCCGCCCAGCGACGAGATCGAGAAGCAGCCGCCCTGCATGTCGGCCGGCGAGACCTTGCCGTCGCGCGCTTTCTTCGACAGTTCGGCCATTTCCCGGGCCAGTTCCAGGATGCCCTTCTTGTCGGCATCGCGGATCACCGGCACGACCAGGCCGTTGGGCGTATCGGCCGCGAAACCGATGTGGTAGTACTGCTTGTAGACCAGCTGGTCGCCGTCGAGCGAAGCATTGAACTCGGGGAACTTCTTCAATGCCGCCACCACGGCCTTGATCAGGAAGGCCAGCATGGTGACCTTGACGCCGGCTTTCTCGTTTTCCTTGTTCAGCGTCACGCGCAGGGCTTCCAGGTCGGTGATGTCCGCCTCGTCATTGTTGGTGACGTGCGGGATCATGACCCAGTTGCGATGCAGGTTGGCGCCGGAAATCTTCTTGATGCGCGACAGCGGCTTGGCCTCGACCGGACCGAACTTGGTGAAGTCGATCTTCGGCCACGGCAGCAGGCCCAGCGCCGCGCCGTCCGCACCGCCGGCCGCGGCGGCCGGGGCCGCCAGCGCCTGCTTCACGAAGGCGCGCACGTCGTCGGCCGTGATGCGGTCTTTCGGGCCCGAGCCCTTGACCTTGCTGAGGTTCACGCCCAGTTCGCGCGCGAACTTGCGCACCGAGGGCGAGGCATGCGGCAGTTGGCCCGGCTTCAGGCCGGCGTCTTCCAGCGCGGCCGTCGGCGAAGACTTGGCGGCAGGGGCCGGGGCGGCGGCCGGCGCCTGCGACGGCGGCTGCGGCTGCGGCTGCTGGGCGGGCGCTTCGGCTTTCTGCTGCGCCGCGGGCGGGGCTTCGGCAGCGCCGCCGCCCTGGCCTTCCACCACGACGATCGGCGTGCCCTTGGCGACCTTGTCGCCCACCTTGACCTTCACTTCCTTGACCACGCCGCCCGCCGAGGCCGGGATTTCCATCGAGGCCTTGTCGGACTCGACCGTGATCAGGCTTTGCTCGGCTTTGATGGTGTCGCCCACCGCGACCATGACTTCGATGACTTCCACTTCCTTGAAATCGCCGATGTCCGGCACGGCGATCTCGGACGTGCCGCCGCCGGACGCGGCGGCCGCGGCCGCCGGTTCCTGGGCTTGCGGCGCCTGCGCCGTCGGGGCATCGGACGCCTGGGTATCGGGCGCCGGCGCGGCCTTGGCGTCCTTCGAGGCGCCAGCCTCGGCGCCGTTCGAATCGGCGGCCTCGACTTCCAGGATGACCTTGCCTTCGGCAACCTTGTCGCCCACCTTCACCTTCACCGACTTCACCACGCCACCGGCCGACGCGGGGATCTCCATCGAGGCCTTGTCGGACTCGACCGTAATCAGGCTCTGCTCGGCCTTGATCGTGTCGCCCTCGGCCACCAGCACCTCGATGACTTCCACTTCCTTGAAGTCGCCGATGTCCGGAACCTTGATTTCCACGAGTTTGCTCATGTCTGTTTACCTTCAGGCGTGATGCGGGTTGGCTTTTTCGGGATTGATACCATACTTCTTGATCGCCTCGGCCACCTTGGCGGCCGGGATCGTCCCCTCGTCGGCCAGGGCGCGCAGGGCGGCCAGCACCACGAAATGGCGGTCGACCTCGAAGTGCTCGCGCAGCTTGTAGCGGAAGTCCGAGCGGCCGAAACCGTCGGTGCCCAGCACGCGGTAGGTGCGGTTCCGGGGCACGAACGGGCGGATCTGGTCGGCGAACAGCTTCATGTAGTCGGTGGACGCGATGATCGGCCCTTCGGTCTTCTCGAGCTGTTGCGTCACGTACGGCACCTGGGGCTTCTTCTGCTCGGGGTGCAGCAGGTTGTGGCGATCGGCGTCCAGGCCGTCGCGGCGCAGCTCGGTGAAGCTGGTGACGCTCCACAGGTCGGAGGCCACGCCCCAGTCGGCGTCCAGCAGTTCCTGGGCCGCCATGACTTCGCGCAGGATGGTGCCCGAACCCATCAGTTGCACGCGCTGCTTGCCCTTGCCGCGCGACCGCAGCTTGTACATGCCCTTGATGATGCCTTCCTCGTCGCCCTTGCTCAGCCCGGGCTGCGGGTAGTTCTCGTTCATCACGGTCAGGTAGTAGTACACGTTTTCCTGGTCTTCGACCATGCGCTTGAGGCCATGCTGGATGATCACGGCCAGTTCGTGCGCGAAGGTCGGGTCGTACGACACGCAGTTCGGGATGGTCGAGGCCAGGATGTGGCTGTGGCCGTCTTCGTGCTGCAGGCCTTCGCCGTTGAGCGTGGTGCGCCCGGCCGTGCCGCCCAGCAGGAAGCCGCGCGCCTGCATGTCGCCGGCCGCCCAGGCCAGGTCGCCGACGCGCTGGAACCCGAACATCGAGTAGTAGATGAAGAACGGGATCATGATGCGGTTATTGGTGGAATACGACGTGGCCGCCGCGATCCACGAGCTCATGGCGCCCGCTTCGTTGATGCCTTCCTGCAGCAGCTGGCCGTCGGCCGCTTCCTTGTAGTACATGACCTGGTCTTTATCGACCGGGGTGTACTTCTGCCCTTCCGGCGCATAGATGCCGATCTGGCGAAACAGGCCTTCCATGCCGAAGGTGCGCGATTCGTCGGCCAGGATGGGCACCACGCGCGGGCCCAGGTCCTTGTCGCGCAGGATCTGGTTCAACACCCGCACGAAAGCCTGCGTGGTCGAGATCTCGCGGCCTTCCGAGGTGGGCTCGAGCACGGCCTTGAACGCGTCCAGGGCCGGCGCCTTGAGCTGCTCGTCGGCTTTCTCGCGGCGGCGCGGCAGGTAGCCGCCCAGCGCCTTGCGGCGCTCGTGCAGGTACTGCATTTCGGGAGAATCGTCGGCCGGCTTGAAGTACGGCAGTTTTTCCAGCTGGTCGTCGGGGATCGGGATGGCGAAGCGGTCGCGGAACTCGCGGATGGCGTCCAGTTCCAGCTTCTTCTGCTGGTGGGTGGGGTTCTTGGCCTGGCCCACGTGGCCCATGCCGTAGCCCTTGATGGTCTTGGCCAGGATGACGGTGGGCTGGCCCTCGTGCGTGGCGGCCGACTTGAACGCCGCGTACACCTTGTGGGGATCGTGGCCGCCGCGGTTCAGGCGCCAGATGTCCTCGTCGCTCATGCGCGAGACGGCTTCCAGCAGCTTGGGGTGCTTGCCGAAGAAATGTTCGCGCACGAACTTGCCGTCGTTGGCCTTGTACGCCTGGTACTCGCCGTCGACGGTCTCTTCCATGATCTTGCGCAGGATGCCTTCCTTGTCGTGCGCCAGCAGCGGGTCCCAGTAGCCGCCCCAGATCAGCTTGATGACGTTCCAGCCCGAACCGCGGAAGTCGCCCTCGAGTTCCTGGATGATCTTGCCGTTGCCGCGCACCGGGCCGTCCAGGCGCTGCAGGTTGCAGTTGATGACGAAGATCAGGTTGTCGAGCTTCTCGCGCGCGGCCAGGGCGATGGCGCC
>Ga0182741_1003891_pt1 | contig 15290 bp, 12 predicted proteins | sample eDN5th37CBELigOP_FD_128874 | JGI IMG/M metagenome (GOLD analysis project Ga0182741, IMG submission 128874) | Enriched Organic Plus compost microbial communities from Emeryville, California, USA - eDNA 5th pass 37_C BE-Lig OP (version 2) (version 2) ...
CGGCCATCGTGGCGCGCGAACTCGGCATCCCCACGGGTGAGGGGACGCCGGGCGGGACGGATCTGGCCGAAGCCGTCGCGGCCGCCGAAGCGCTCGACAACTACCCCCTCCTGCTCAAGGCATCCGCCGGCGGCGGGGGTCGCGGCATGACGATCATCCGCAACGCCGCAGACCTCGAGGCGAACTTCGTCCGCGCCAGCTCCGAGGCCGAGCGCGCGTTCGGCGACGGCACCCTCTACCTCGAGCCCTATATCGAGCGTGCCCGCCACGTCGAGGTGCAGATCCTGGCCGACTCGTTCGGCACCGTCTGCCACTTGGGCGAGCGTGACTGCTCGGCGCAGCGGCGCTACCAGAAGATCATCGAGGAGGCGCCCAGCGTCGGCCTCAGCGACGAGCTGGTCACGCGCATCCGCGAGGCCGCGGTCGCTCTGTGCCGCGGTCTGGACTACGTCAACGCCGGCACCGTGGAGTTCCTCGTCGACGTCGACAAGGAGAGCTTTATCTTCCTCGAGGTCAACGCCCGCGTGCAGGTCGAGCATCCCGTGTCCGAAGAGGTCACCGGCATCGACATCGTGCGCGAGCAGTTGCGCGTGGCTCGCGGCGAACCGCTGTCGTTCACGCAGGACGACGTGCGCATCACCGGTCACGCGATCGAATGCCGCATCAACGCGGAGTACGCGCGGGATGGCTTCCGTCCGACACCGGGCACCGTCCGGCGCTGGGTGGCTCCGCAGGGCACGGGGATCCGCGTCGACACGGGCATGTTCGAGGGTGCTGTCGTGCCCCCGTACTACGACTCGATGGTGGCCAAGCTCATCGTGCACGCGGACGACCGCGCCGCCGCCGTCGCGCTCATGCGACGTGCGCTGAACAAGCTCGACGTCGAGGGCATCTCGACGACCGCAGACGTGCATCTCGCGATCCTCGCCGACGAGGAGTTCGCGGGGGCACCCATCACCACGAAGTGGCTGGAAGAGCGATTCCTGCCCCGCTGGGAGGCTGAGGCCCGATGACCACGACACGTTCGATCGACTTCGTCGATCAGACCCTTCGCGACGGCCAGCAGAGCTGGTGGGGGATGCGCATGCGCGCCTTCGAGGCCGCAGAGGCGCTTCCGCACCTGAAGAAGGCCGGCTACCGCACGATCGACCTCACCGGCGCGGGGATGTTCACCGTTCTTCTGCGCGAGTACGGCGACGACCCGTGGGCCACGCTCGACTTCCTCGTCGCAGGGCTGAGCGGCAACGAACTGCGTTCCGGGCTGCGCACGATCAGCGCCGTCGGGTTCGCCCCGACACCGCAGGTGATCCTCGATCTGTGGATCCAGACTCTCATCAAGCACGGAGCGACGAGCTTCTGGCTGTACGACTGCCTCCACGACATGGACACCATGAAGCACATGGTCCAGGTCGTCCGTGACAGCGGCGGGCAGCCGGTTCCGGCGATCATGTACGGCCTGACCGACGTGCACGATGACGAGTACTTCGCCGACAGGGCCCGTCAGATGGCGACGTGGGACGGCGTGGAGTCGATCTACGTCGAGGATGCCGCGGGCGTGCTGAAGCCGGAGCGTGCACGCACGCTGCTTCCCGCGATCCGCGCGGTCACGGGCGACATGCCGCTGGAGCTCCACGCCCACAACACGACCGGGCTCGCGCAGCACAACTACATCGCGGCGATCGAGGCCGGATTCTCGCGGCTGCACACGGCCTCGCGCCCGCTCGCCAACGGCGTCTCCCTCCCATCCACCGAGATGATGGTCGAGATCGTCCGCCACCTGGGCTACAGCCACAATCTGGACGAGTCCACGTTCGGCCCCGTCGCCGACGCCGTCACGTTCGCAGCCAAGCGCGGCGGTCACCCCCTGGGGGTCCCCGCCGAGTACGACCCGCGCATCTACGACCACCAGCTCCCGGGCGGTATGACCGGAACGCTGATCAACCAGCTCGGACGCCACGGGATGGGCGATCGGCTGCCCGAGGTCCTCGCGGCGATCCCGCAGGTGCGTCTCGACCTCGGCTCGCCCATCATGGCGACGCCGTTCTCGCAGTTCGTCGGCATCCAGGCTGTGCTCAACATCGTCACAGGCGATCCCTACAGTCTCGTCCCGGACGAAGTCATCCATTACGCGCTCGGTCACTACGGACCGGTGCCGGCTCCGATCGAGCCGAACGCCCTGGACCGCATCCTCTCCAGCGATCGCGCGAAGCAGCTGCGTGCGTGGGAGCGTCCGAACCCGACGCTGGCCGAGATCCGCGGCCGTTTCGCCGCCGGCATCTCCGACGAGGAGCTGCTGCTGCGCTTCATGATGTCGGATGAAGAAGTCGACACGATGATCGCCCGCGGGCCGATCCGCACCGATCCGCGACGCAGTGCCAACGCGATCGTCGAATCGATCACCGACCTGGTGCGCGAGTCGAGGAACTCGACGGCGTTCTCGGTCGCGACGCCGGACTTCAGTGTGTCCGTGCGCACGTCTGCCGAGGCGTGAGGGCGGATCCGTGAGCGAGGAATTCACTGAGCTAGGGTTCGAGGTCGTCGGGCACGTCGCCTGGCTCACGCTCAATCGTCCCGAACGACTGAACGCTCTCAGTGACAATCTCCTCGCGGAGATCGATCGCGCCCTGGACATCCTGGCCAAGACGCCCCATCGCGTCGTGGTGATCCGCGGCGCCGGGCGCGCGTTCTGCTCGGGCTACGACATCTCGCCGGAATCCTCCGAGATCGGCTACGCCGCGGAACGTACGCCGGTCGAGGACCGCGACCGCCTCGCGGCGAACATCGAGCTGTTCACGCGGATCTGGCGGCACCCCCAGCCGGTCATCGCGGCGGTGCACGGGTACTGCATCGGCGGCGGCGCCCAGCTGGCATCCCTCTGCGACATCACCGTCGTCGCCGACACCGCCGTCATCATGGGCTCGCCGTCGCTGCTCATCGGCGGCGGCTACCTCTCTCCGTTGTGGGTGCACCTGGTGGGACCGAAGCGCGCGAAGCTGGTGTCGTTCGACGCCGGCCACCGCATCGACGGAACGACGGCCGCCTCGTGGGGCTGGGCGACGCACGCGGTTCCGGAGGCGGACTTCGAAGAGCACATCCAGGACCTCGCCCGGTCCATCGCGCGCACCCCAGGAAACGTGCTGCGCATGAAGAAGGAAGCGCTCAACCGGGCGACGGAGTTCCAGGGGCTGCTGACCTACGCCCGCATGGGTGCGGAGACCGACGCGCTCCTGCACCAGTCCGCCGAAGTGAAGGAAGTCCAGAAATGGATCCGCGAGATGGGCCTGAAGGCGGCCATTGCGCGGTTCAACGAGGAGGGCGCGCCGGACCTGGAGGGACGACGATGACCGAGGGCGTGCGTTATCGCGATCTTCCGCTGCTCGGGCATCTCGACGTCCGCTCCGCGCGGGACGTCCTGCCGCCGGAGCTTGGGACCCTCTCGCGCCTCACGCCCTCGCGCGTGCAGGAGAGCCTCGCGGAGGTCCGCACCGGCGTGACCGTGCCGCTCAACCTGGCGATCGACGCGTTCCAGCCTCCGCTGTTCGGCCGGTCCCCGCTGGTGCACCGGATCGTGGAGCCTGCGCGGAACGAAGCCGAGGACGAGTTCGACGGCTTCAACCCGCAGGCCTCGTCGCAGCTCGACGGACTGGCGCACGTGCGGGCGCGCGAGCTCGGGTTCTTCGACGGCTCGACCGATCTCGGTGGCGCGCGGCAGGCGCTCGGCATGCAGCACTGGGCTGCGCGCGGCATCGCCGGACGCGGAGTGCTCCTTGATGCCACGGTGCTCAGCGACGATCCGGGCGAGGGGCGCGCGATCCTCGCCGACGATCTGCGTGAGATCGCCCGCACCCAGGACGTCGAGCTGCGTCCGGGTGATGTGCTGCTCGTGCGCACGGGCTGGGCAGCCCACTACCTGGGGCAGGACCCCGTAGAGCGTGCGGCGACGGGATGGAACGGGCTTTCCGCCGGACATGAGACGGCGGAGCTGCTGTGGGATGCCGGCATCTCCCTCGTCGGCAGCGACAACCCCGCCGTCGAGAGTGCGCCGGGCGACCCCTCGGTGGGCTCGCTCCACCGGCGACTGCTGCCCGCGCTCGGCATGCCGATGCTGGAGCTGCTGGATCTCGAGCGGCTTGCTCAGGAGTGCCGTGCGCGGGACAGCTGGTCGTTCTTCTTCGTGTCGGTGCCGATGTTCGCCGAGGGAGCGGTGAGCTCCCCGGCGAACGCCATGGCGATCCTCTAGGCCGGGACGGCTCGCAGGTCGGCGACCGTGTGCGCTCCCGCGCGCATGCCTCCGTCGACGGGGATCAGGTGGCCGTTGATCTGGCGGGCGGCATCCGATGCCAGGAAAGCCACGACTTCGGCGACTTCCTGCGGGCTGACGGTACGGGCCGTCAGGGTATGGCGCAGATACGCCTGCTCGATCTCCGACGTGGAGAGGACGGCGTTGTTCGGGGTGCTGACGTACGACGGCGCAACGCTGTTGCAGCGGATGCCCTGGGGGCCGTACTGCGTGGCGATCGCGCGGGTCAGCTGTGCGACGGCCGCTTTGGAGACCCCGTAGGCGGTGAGGGCGAGCTCGCCCGCGAGGGCGGACACGCTCGTGATGTTGATGATGCTCCCACCCCCGCGCGCCAGCATCTCGGGGATGACCTGCTGGCACATCAGGAACGGTCCGCCGACGTTGGCGCGCAGCGTCGCCTGGAACGTGTCGAAGCTCGTCTCGAGCACCGCGCCGTCGACGCGGGTCAGGCCGAGCGCCGCGGCGTTGTTGTCGAGGATGTCGATCCCGCCGAATTCCCGCTTCGTCGCGACCACGAGATCACGCACGGATCCTTCGTCGGTCGCGTCGGTGCGGACGAACAGGGCATGTCCGCCTTCTGCGGCGATCGCCGACGCCACGCGGGCGCCGTTCGCTTCGTCGAGGTCTGCGATGACCACCGTCGCGCCGCGGGCCGACAGGGTGTGCGCCGTGCGCTCTCCCATCCCGTTCCCGCCCCCGGTCACGATCGCGACCCGATCGGTCAGTGATACTGCGGCCGCCTCGGTGCGGGTGGTCTCTGACATGGCTGCTCCTCGTCGTTGATGGTGCTTACCAATCGTTTGGTGGGACTATCGTAGGTCGAGCAGAGTGAGCGGACAAGGATGTGCTCACCCGCGGCCCGCAGCGGCTGTGGAGAATCCGAATGCGAAGGAGCAGGCGAAATGAGACTTGACGGCAAGGTGGCCATCGTCACGGGTGCGGCGGGCGGAATCGGGGCCGCGACGGCGCGCACTCTCGCTGCGCGAGGTGCCAGCGTCGTGGTCGCCGACTTCGACGAGTCCGCGGGTGAGAGGACCGTCGCCGAGATCGTAGCCGAGGGCGGCACCGCGGTGTTCCACCGTGTCGACGTGTCGGATGAGTCGCAGGTCGACGCGCTCGTCGCGACCACGGTCGAGCGCTTCGGAGGGCTGGACATCGCTCACAACAACGCCGGCATCCTGCACTCCGCGCAGTCGTTCGTCGACCTTCCGATGGACCAGTGGGACCGGTCGATCGCGATCAACGCCCGCGGCGTCGCGCTGTGCATGCGCGCCGAGCTGCGCTACATGCTCGTCGCCGGGGGCGGTGCGATCGTCAACACCGCCTCGGGAGCCGGCCTCGGCGCCGCCCCCGACCTCTCCGCGTACGTGACGAGCAAGCACGCCGTGGTTGGCCTGACCCGTGCTGCTGCGGTGGAGTATTCCCGCCGCAGCATCCGCGTCAACGCCGTCGCGCCGGGCACCGTCGAGACGGCCATGACGGCCGGCATGACCGAGGAGCAGCGTGACGCCCTCAACGCGCTCATGCCGATGGGGCGCATGGCGCGCGCGCAGGAAGTCGCCGACGTCGTGGCGTTCCTGCTGTCGGATGAGGCGTCGTACGTCAATGGCGCCGTCGTGCCGATCGACGGCGGCGCGAGCGCGCACGCCTAATCCTGCCAACCGATTGTTTGACAAATTAACAGAATCGGCGTCAGACTTACTTCACTCCGACGGGCAGATCCGCCGGAGACCGACGGTGCGCGACGGGGCCCACAGCATCCGGCCTGCGCATCGATCCCGAGAGGACCGACATGCAAACAAAGACGTTGCGCGCAGCAGGAGGCGTCGTCGCCGCTGTTGCGCTGGGTGTGAGCCTGGTCGCCTGTGCGCCGACCGCCACCACCGGTGGGGGCTCGACGAGCGCCCCGGTGGTCGAAGCCGATGAGGCCGTGCAGTACGCCAACGGCCAGGAGGTCATCGACTCCTACGACGTGACCGAGCTGTGCGGCGAGGGCGACATCACGATCGCCTTCCCGGCCGGCATCGCGAACCCGTGGATGAAGGCCGTCCACCAGCTGATCCAGAACGAGGCCGCCAAGTGCGACAACATCGGCACTGTCGAGCTCATCGACGCTCAGGTCGACCAGCAGAAGGCCGTCTCCGACGTGAACTCGCTTGTCGCTCAGGGGGTCAACGGCATCGTGACCAACCCGATCTTCGGCGAGGCGCAGGTTCCGTCCTTCCGCTCCGCGATGCAGGCCGGCGTGCCCGTGGTCACGTTCATCGCGAACTCCGGCGGCGTCGCGGGCGAGGATGTCGCGGCCCACGTGTCACAGGACTACGTCACGTACGCCCAGGGCTGGGCCGACTGGCTCGGTGAGAACCTTCAGGAGGGCACCGTCGTCTTCCTCGGCAACGCGCCGGGCCAGCCGTCGAGCGTCGCCGCCTTCGAGGCGTTCCAAGAAGCGATCGCGGAGCACCCGGGCATCGAGCTCGTCGAGGATGAGTACCAGGTTACCAACAACTCGTCGGTCGAGAAAAAGCGCGTCATGAGCGCGATGCTCGCCAAGCACGGTCGCATCGACGCTGTGGTCACGGATGCCGGTGCCTACGACGTCTCGGTCCTCGAGGCCTACGAAGAGGCCGGCATGGATCTGCCGTACCTCGCGACGGCGAACTCGACCAACGGCGTGAATTGCGCGTGGGCCAAGAGCGAGTTCCCACTGTTCTCGTGGGATGGCTCGCAGACGCACGGCGTCGTGGCCTTCCGTCACCTCCTCGCTGCGATCAACGGCATCGCCTGGAGCGAGCCGCTCGTGGTCAAGCCGTTCGTGGGCATCGACAGCCTCGCCGGAATCGAACCGCGCTGCGTCGAAGACATGTCGCCCGACGTCGACTGGTCCGTGCCGCTCACCGAAGACGAGCTGCGGAAGATCCACGGCTGACGATGACGAACGCGACGGAGACGGTGCTCGCTGAGCACCTGCGGTCCGGGACTGCCCTGCAGATGCGGGGCGTCACCAAGGTCTTCCCCGGCGTCAAGGCGCTCGACGGGGTCCATCTCGATGTGGCCTTCGGTGAAGTCCACGGCGTCCTCGGTGAGAACGGTGCCGGCAAGTCCACACTGATGGCGATCGCCTCGGGGGCGCTGCGCGCCGACGAGGGCGAGGTCTTCCTCGGTGGAGTGGAGCTCGATGAGCCGAGTCCCGAGCGCGCGCGTCGCCTCGGACTTGCCATCGTGCGCCAGGAGCCGGCCCTTCTCCCGGACCTCTCCGTCGCGGAGAATCTCTACCTCGGTGTGGGGCCGGACCGCCGTCCGGCCCCACACCTCATGCGCGAGTGGGCGACCACGCAGTTGCGGCGCTGGAGCGACGACGCCTCGGTGCACGCCGACGACCGCGTCGAGCAGCTCCACCCGCAGCAGCGCTTCATCGTCGAGATCTGCCGGGCGCTCAGCCAGGAGCCGGACATCCTCGTGCTCGACGAGCCCACCGAGCACCTCCTCAAAGACGAGGTCGAGACCCTCTTCGGCCACATCCGCGACTACGCGGCTAAGGGCCGCGGTGTGGTCTACATCTCGCACCGCATCCCGGAAGTGCGCCGCATCACCGATCGCATCACGATCCTGCGCAACGGACGCACGACGGGGACGTTCGCCACGGCGGATGCCTCGGAGGACGAGATCGTCAGCCGCATCATCGGCCGGGATCTCGACGTCTACTTCCCGCAGCGAGACGAGGCCACCGGCCCCGGCCCCGTCAAGTTCGCGATCGCCGACTTCGGTGGGCGCGGATTCGCTCCGCTCACGCGTGAGTTCCGCGCCGGCGAGATCGTCGGTCTGGCGGGCATCGACGGCAACGGCCAGCGTGACTTCCTGCGCGCGCTCGCCGGGCTCGACAAGTCGACGGGACGCGTCGCGGTCGGCGACAAGAAGATCGCGCGCTACCGCCACCGTGCGGCGACGGATGCCGGCGTGGTCTACCTCAGCGGTGACCGCCACAACGAAGGCGTTCTCGAGGGCTTGTCGGTGCGCGAGAACATCTCTCTGCGCAACCTCTCGCACATTGCCCGTGGCGGGTGGGTGCGTGCGCGCGACGAGAACGCCCTCGTCGACGACGTCATCTCGACCTACAACGTCAAGACCCCCACCGCCGACACCCCGATCGAATCCCTCTCGGGTGGAAACCAGCAGAAGGCGCTCATCGGCGGCGCCCTCGCGAGCTCGCCCGCCGTGTTCCTCGTCGACGAGCCCACGCAGGGTGTCGACGTGGGTGCGCGCAGCGAGATCTACCAGCTCATGCGATCCGCAGCCGACCGCGGCTCCGTCGTCATCGTCCTGTCGTCGGACGCGGCCGAGCTCGCCGGCATCACCGACCGGGTGCTCGTCTTCTCGCGCGGTCACGTCGTGCAGGAGCTCGAGGGCTCCGAGATCAGCGAGCGCAACATCACCGGTGCCGCGATCACCGCCAGCACCGAGCGCGCCCGCGTCGGCGCGCGCACGCCGGCGTTCATCCGCTGGCTGGCCGGCGACAGGGCGCCGCTTGCCGTCGTCGGCGGGCTCATCGCGCTGCTGTCGATCATCGGCTTCGCGGCCAACCCGCTCTTCCTCGGCCCGCAGAACATCTCCGGCGTCCTGACGCTGACTGCCGTCCTCGGTCTCGTCGCGTTCGGCCAGGTGCTCGTGCTCCTGACCGGAGGCATCGACCTGTCGACAGGGCCGCTCGTGGGGCTGACCGTGGTCGTGGCCTCCTTTTATCTCATCGACGGCGCCTCCATCCTCGAACAGGGCAGCGGATGGCTGCTGATGTTCGGGGTGGCACTGGCCATCGGGTTGATCAACTGGGTGCTCATCGACGTCGTCCGGCTCTCGCCGATCATCGCGACGCTCGTGACGTACATGGCCATCCAAGGCATCTCGCTGACCCTGCGACCGAGCCCCGCCGGTGTCATCAGCCGCGCAGTCACCGACCCGCTGCGCCTGGTGCTGGGGCCGCTTCCGGTGAGCTTTCTCGTCGTCGCGCTTCTCGGTCTCGTGCTGGGATACCTGCTGACCCGCAGCCGCGCGGGCATCGCCCTGCGGGCCGTAGGCTCCGCGCCAGAGGCGGCACGCGTGAACGGGATCAACCCCAGGATGCTCCGCCTCGGTGCATACCTCGGGTCGAGCCTGTGCGCTGCGCTCGCCGGTGTCCTGTTCATGGCCCAGACCTCGATCGGCGACGGCCGATCGGGCATCACGTTCACGCTGCTGAGCGTCACCGCGGCGGTCGTGGGAGGCGCGAGCGTGTTCGGCGGTCGCGGATCCTTCGTCGGCGCGCTGCTGGGGGCGCTCCTTGTGCAGGTGGTCAGCGCGATCACCGTGTTCCTCCGGCTCACGCCGGACTGGCAGTACTACCTCGTCGGTGCGATGACGTTGGGTGCGGTGGCGCTGTACTCCATCGCGCGCAAGCGTGCCGCGGTACGACAGGGTTAGGAGATCTCGATGGAAACCACGACAGCCACCGTCAGCGTGCCGGTCAAAGATCGGCGCCCGGGGGGACCCGCCGCTCGCGCGATCCTGCGTCTGGCGTCCCGCCAGGCCACGCCGGTCGTCGTCGCCACACTCCTCCTCGTCATCGTCGCGGCGGTCCTCGTGCCCCGCGCCCTGTCCCCGGCATCGCTCGTCGCGATCCTCGTCCCCGCGGGCATCACCGCGGTGGCGGCACTCGGGCAGACCCTCGTGATCCAGCAGAAGGGCATCGACCTCTCGGTCGGCGGCGTCATGACGCTGGCGGCCGTGACCAGCGGCATGCTCGGCACGACCGACACCCCGTTCGTCCTCGTGCTCGTCATCGCGATCGGCCTCTCCGCGCTCGCGGGGGTCGTGAACGGCCTCTTGGTGACGCGGGTGCACATCACGCCCCTGCTGGCGACGCTCGCATCCAACTCGCTGTTCATCGGGGTCGTCTGGACCGTCTCGGGCGGACGGGCGAACCTTGCTCCTCAGCCTCTGCGCGACTTCGCCAGCGGATCCTTCGCGAGCCTGCCGCTGATCGCCTGGCTCGCCGTCGTCCTAACGGTCGTTGTAGCCGTGGTGATGGCCAAGAGCGTGCTCGGACGCAAGTTCACCGCCGCCGGCGCCAGTCCGGCCGCCGCGCGTGCGGGGGGCATCGACGTCAGCGGGCGGGTGATGCTCGCGTACGTCGCCTCCGGGGCGTTCGGCGGAATCGCGGGACTGCTCCTCGCGGGCTACGCGGGTCAGACCAACTATGACCTCGGCGTGAACTACATGCTCCCCGTCATCGCCGCCGTCGTGATCGGCGGGGCCGCGCTCACGGGGGGAAAGGGCAGCCCGATCGCTACCGCGGTCGGCTGTCTGCTGCTGTCGCTCGTGGTGCAGATGGTGCTCACGCTCGGCGCACCGCCTTCCATGCAGCTTCTCGTGCAGAGCCTCGTTCTGGCGGTCGCCGCGAGCATCCGTTTGATGCCGTGGGGCCGTGCGTTCGCGGGCCGGTTGCGTGCGACTGATCCGTCGTAGATGGAATGAGGGCATGAGATCCTCAGGAGGACCCGTGTCCTCGTGAGAGCGTGAGGCGGCCGTGCTGCGAACGGATGACGGGTGCCCTTCTTCCCGCACTTGAGATCCACGATGGCGTCTGATGGTGTGCCGCCCCGCGCAGCGCTCCTCCGAGTTCGAGGGGCGACCGGACTGCTCGGGTTCCGAGACCTGTGCGCGCGTCGACAGTCAACGCGGCAACTTCGCGGCGCGTCACACCCCGTCGCCGCTCGGGGCCGCAGGTGGAGCCCCTGATCCGCGCTGGTTCGGGGGCATACGACAGCGGGTCGGTTCCGTCGTCGAGTTAGGGGACGGCTTCCCTGCCCGCTGCATACCGTCGCAGCCTCTGCTTCGACGTAGGCTCGAACCTCAGGAGGAGCCATGCGATCTGCCGTCATCGTCGACGTCGTCCGCACGCCGTCGGGGCGAGGGAAGCCCGGGGGAGCGCTGAGCGAGGTCCATCCCGTCGATCTCGCCGCCACCGTGCTCACCGCGATCCTCGAGCGCAACGGTCTCGAGTCGCGTCAGATCGATGACGTGCTTATGGGGTGCGTCAGCCAGATCGGCGACCAGGCGATGAACATCGGCCGGCAGGCGGTCCTCGCAGCGGGGTTCGACGAGACCGTGCCCGCCGTGACGATCGACCGGCAGTGCGGATCGAGTCAGCAGGCCGCGCACTTCGCTGCGCAGGGTGTCATGGCCGGGGCCTACGACGTCGTGATCGCGGCCGGCGTGGAGTCGATGAGCCGCGTGCCGCTCGGATCGTCGCGCACCGGCGGATCCGTCGCGCCCGGCATCCGTCATCGTTACCCCGACGGGCTCGTGCCGCAGGGCGTCTCGGCGGAGCTGATCGCGCACCGCTGGAACCTCAGCCGCGAGGAGCTCGATGCGTTCGCCGCCGAGTCGCACCGACGCGCCGCCGAGGCGTGGAACGGCGGCGCGTTCGACTCGCAGGTCGTGCCCGTCCTCGCCGGCGAGGAGGCGGTCGCGTTCGACGAAACCGTCCGATCCGGGACGACGGTCGATTCTCTCGCGGGACTCGCGCCGGTCTTCCGGACCGACGAGTACGCCGCGCGGTTCCCCGAGATCGACTGGCGGATCACGGCCGGAAGCTCGTCGCCCTTGACGGATGCCGCCTCCGCCGCGCTCATCATGAGCGAGGAGGCTGCCGCCGCGCTGGGCTTCGAGCCGCGCGCACGATTCCACTCGTTCGCCGTCGTCGGGGACGACCCGATCATGATGCTGACAGGCCCGATCCCGGCGACCCGCCGCATCCTGCAGCGCAGCGGTCTGACGATCGAAGACCTCGACGCGTACGAGGTCAACGAGGCGTTCGCGTCGGTGCCGCTCGCGTGGCAGCGCGAACTCGGCGCCGACCCCGCGAAGCTGAACCCGTGGGGCGGCGCCATCGCGCTCGGTCACGCTGTCGGCGCCTCCGGTACGCGGCTCCTCGGCACGCTCGTGTCGTACCTCGAGGCGACCGGCGGCCGCTACGGGCTTCAGACGATGTGCGAGGGCGGCGGTCTGGCCAACGCCACGATCATCGAGCGGCTGTAGGGGCGGCCCCGCCACTGTCACGTGAGTCATGCCGGGACCGTACGGCGGGCCACGGACATCGACCACGCTTCCTCCACGGGGGCCCCTCGATCTGCCGCAAATGAGCGTTCTCCACAGGTGGGAATGATCGCTTGATCTGGGCATTCGAATGTCGGAACCCCTTGTCAGAATGGTCGCATGACGAACTTCGCCGAGGCGCTCGCGGGGGTCGGCGATGCGCTCGTCGCGCTGTCTTCCGCGGCTCTCGCCGAAAACGGATTGCGCACGCGAGATGACGGCGACGTACTCGCGGTTCTGGCCGCGGCCGGTCGAGTGCAGCGTGGCGTGGAGGCGCTCATCATCGAGGCCGTCGCGCAGGTGCGTGAGCGCGACGAGGCGCGCGCGCACGCCGATCGCGTGACCACTCGATACGGATGCCGCAACCTGGGTGAACTCGTGCAGCGGGCGACCCGGCTCTCCGGTCGCACCGCGTCCGGACTGGCCACCGCCGCGCGTGCCGTCCAGCGGAGCACGGCGATATCGACGGGCGAACTGCTGCCGGCGGAGTTTCCGCGACTGCGCGAGGCGCTCACCGCAGCGCATGTCGGTGCCGACGGGATCATTGCGGTCGCCTCGGCGTTCCGGCGCGCGTGCGTGGGGCGCTCGGACCTGCTCGCGGCTGACGAGGAGCTCGCAGCAGCGGCGCGCGGCGACGGAGCTGATGCTGCAGGTCCCGCCGCGGCCGATGAACTCGGTGCGCTCGCGCAGGTGTGGGCGGCCGACCTCGACCCCGACGGTGCCGAGCCGATCGAAGCGCGCGCGATGCGCAGGCGAGGCCTGACGATCGGGCGGCGGGACGGAGATGGCCTCGTTCCGGTGCGGGGCGGATTGCTGCCCGAACTCGCTGCACAGCTGCAGCTCGCGTTCGACAGCGTGCTGAACCCGCGCGTCGACGAGACCGCCGCGCCCGGCCCGCGTTTCATCGAGAGCGGCGCCGGTGCCGACGCCGATGCCGGTGACGGCACGGGTACGGGTATGGGGACGGGTGAGCCGTCGGAGGGTGCCGCAGACAGCCGCACTCCGGCGCAGCGGCGCCACGATGCGCTTGCGGTTCTGCTGACTGCCGCGGTGGCGTCCGGCGGACTCCCGACGCTGGGCGGCGCCGCACCTACGCTGGTGGTGCAGGTCCGCGCAGAGGACCTCTCCAGTGGGCGCGGTCACGCGCACCTGCCCGGCGAAGACGAGCCGATCTCCATCGCCGCGGCGCGGCACATCGCCTGTGCGGGCGCCGTTCAGCGGGTGCTGCTCGGTGAGAATGGCCGGATCGTGTCGCTCGTGACGCTGGATCGTGTGTTCAACCACCACCAGCGACGCGCCATCAGCCTCCGCGACGGCGGCTGCATCATTCCCGGATGTCGTATCCCGCCACAGTGGTGCGAGATTCACCACGTGAAGGAGCACGCGAAGGGCGGCGCGACGCACACGGACAACGGATTGCTGTTGTGCTGGTTCCACCATCGGACCATCGACACCGGAGGGTGGCAGGTGTGCCTGGTCGACGGGGTGCCGCACGTGAAGGGTCCGCCATGGTGGGACTCGGCGGCGAAGTGGCGGTCGGCCACGAGATCCCCGACCAGACGACGGGATCAGATCGCGATGCGCATCTGATCTGGTCGGGTCTTGCCCGACCGCTCGGGCTCGTGCGTCGACCACAGCGCCCACGCGACGAGGAGCGGCTGGAAGAACAGGCGCACGAGGCGCTTGGCGTCGGTGTCGAGGCCGAAGCCGTCGCGGCGCTTGACGTACTGCTCGATGTTGCCGGGAAAGACCGCGACGAAGAACGTCGCGAGGATCGCTCCGATCCGACCACGCGCTCGCGGCAGTGCGACGAGCGCCGCTCCCAGCATCACCTCGACAACGCCCGAGGCGATGACGACGGCGTCCTTGTCGAGCCCGGACTTCGCGGTGAAGTCGGGAACCTGGGCCTGGAACTCCTTCCGCGCCCAGAACAGATGACTGACTCCGGCGAAGACCATGCTCAGCGCGAGCACCCAGCGAGCGACGCTTCTCATGCGCTCAGCCAATCACAGAGCGCTCGGCCAATCACAGAGGGCTCAGCCGAGCACAGAGCGCAGCGACGACGGCGAGCGCGGGACGACATCGCGACCGGTCTCACAGCGCGTCGAGGACGCTGCTGCCGAAGACGGCGACAGCAGCCAGTGCGACGCCGGCGGCCGCGAGAGCTGCGATTGCGATGACCAGGATGCCGCCGCCGATCGTCAGCATCAGAGCCGCCGCCGCCGACAATTCGCGGCGACGGGCGGTCGGGATGGTCGAGGTGGTGCTGGCCATGCGTTCGACGCTACGGAGCATGTCGGCGCGGGGCGTCCGTCGCGAGTCGCATCCGGGGTCCGCCAGGAGGATGATCCCGGGAGCCATCCGAGGCGAGACCAGCCGGTGCATCGCCTGGACGCCATAGGAATTACATGGACGTCCATGTAAAATCATCACCGTGCCACAGCCGGCACGACGATGCTGATCAGGATGCCTCACGAGGCGCATCCCGATCCGTGAAGGAGCAACGGTGTCCACCACGATCACACCTCCGACCCCCACCCTGTCGGCCGACGAGCGCGCGGCCATCCTCGAAGCCGTCCGCGACTTCGCGCAGACCGAGCTCGCGCCCCATGCCCTCGAGTGGGATGCGCAGTCCCACTTCCCGCGCGACACGCTCCGCCGCGGCGGGGAACTGGGCCTCGGTGGCATCTATGTGAGAGAGGAAGTCGGCGGCTCGGGACTCAGTCGTTCCGATGCGGTGCTCATCTTCGAGGAGCTCGCGAAGGCCGACCCGGCCATCGCCGCGTACATCTCGATCCACAACATGGTCGCGTGGATGATCGACACCTACGGCGACGACGCCCAGCGCAGCGAATGGCTGCCC